>OMEC01000463.1_pt1 | contig 21755 bp, 15 predicted proteins | sample 1673401 | NCBI WGS metagenome assembly OMEC01 (sample SAMEA103958110, study PRJEB25191) | human gut metagenome | reverse complement strand
TGTGTGATATTATGTTAAAATATTTTCTCGGAAGTGATAATATGAAAATAGGCAGTTTAAATATAAGAGGTCATGCCGCACTCGCGCCGATGGCAGGTGTTGCTGACCGTGCAATGAGAGAGCTGTGTATGCAATACGGCGCGGCTTATTGTATAACAGAAATGGTAAGCTCAAAAGGCCTTACCATGCAGGATAAAAAATCCAAAGAGCTTTTGCTCATATCAAATTCTGAACGCCCCACGGGTGCACAGATATTCGGCGACGACCCTCAAATTATGGCAGAGGCGGCAAAAAAAGCAGAAGAATTTTGCAAGCCCGATTTTATAGATATAAACATGGGCTGCCCCGCACCAAAAATATCCGGCAACGGCGGCGGTTCCGCTCTGCTTAAAGACCCCGAACTTGCAGGCAAAATTATAAAGAAAGTCAAAGACGCGGTTTCTGTTCCGCTAAGCGTTAAAATTCGCATCGGCTGGGATGAGAGCAGCTTAAACGCCGTAACAATGGCAAAAATTTGCGAAGAAAACGGCGCGGACGCAATAACCGTTCATGGCAGAACGAAACAGCAAATGTATGCTCCGCCCGTAAACATCGGTATGATTGCCGAAGTGAAAAAGAACGTTAAAATTCCCGTAATCGGCAACGGTGATATTGTTGACGGCGCAAGCGCAAAAAAGATGCTCGACGAAACCGGCTGTGACTTTTTGATGGTCGGCAGAGCTGCGCTCGGTGCGCCGTGGATATTTTCACAGATAAACGCATACCTTGAAACGGGAGAGATTTTGCCCGAACCCACGGTAGAAGAAAAAATGCAGATCATGCTCACGCATATAGAAAAGCTTTGCGAATATAAGGGTGATTATATCGGTATGCGCGAAGCGCGCAAACATGCCTCATGGTATATAAAAGGAATGAGGGGTGCGGCAAGTATGCGTCAGGAGATAGGAAAGCTCGAAAATATGTCTGAACTTCGCGCTCTTTCACAAAAAGTTATAGAATGTGCAAACATAGCATAAAACAGTCTCAAACGCTTATTTTAAGCCAAAAATTGCCTGATTTTTATGTGTAAAGCGACTTTACTTTGCAGTAAAATAAATCAAGTGAATATTAGCCCGTATATACACTGCGAATAAAATTTTTAAAATTTCTTTTTTAGACATATTTTTCCGTGTAAAGTTATTTCCTTTACAAATTTACTCCTCTGCCTGTCAAAATTGGGGCAAAACAGCCTTGATTTTGCACATTTTCCACAGAGTTTTGCACAGGCGACAAGTTTTTAGACTTTCGGAGCAAGTAAAACGCTTTACAAATAAATTTTGCAAAACAATAGTCATTCCTAAGTTTTATATGCATTTATGAGGAATATTTTTGCATTAATTCTTGATGTTTTATAACTTCAAAAAATATATTGACAAATCGCCGAAAAATCACTAATATGTGTTTACACTAATTTATAAAGACCTAAAGGAGCGCATAAAATGGTTTTTGAAAAGCTAAAAAAAATACTTAGCGAACAGCTTGAAATCAAAGAAGATTATATAAATCTCGACAGCAATATTGTTGACGATCTCGGAGCAAGCAGTTTGGATATAGTTGACATTGTAACGTGCATTGAAAGTGAATTTTCGCTCGAGGTGCCCGATGAGCTGATTGAAAATGTTCAGACCGTCGGTGACATTGTTGATTTTATCGAAGAGCAGTAATACAGCGCAAAATAAATAAAAAGCTATAATCCGCAAACGGCATTTAATGTGTACCGAATTGCAGATTATAGCTTTCTTTGCTTTAGTATAAGCAGTGCTGTTTTTGTCAAATTTTGTCGGTGTGTTCTTTTTCAAGCTTCAACAGTTTTTCTTTAATATCAAGCCCTCCGGCATAGCCGACAAGCGAGCCGTTTTTGCCTATTACCCTATGACATGGAATAATTATCGGCAGCTTGTTTTTATTGTTTGCCATACCCACTGCGCGCGAAGCGGAGCGGTTGCCTATCGCCTCTGCAACGTCCGAATATGCCGCGGTTTCACCGTAAGGAATACTTTTTAACTGCTCCCACACTTTTATTTGAAATTCGGTGCCGCAAAGCTTATGAGGAACGTCGAATGACTTTCTTTTGCCGTCAAAATATTCTTCTATTTGTTTTGCCGCAAGCTCCGTCACGGAATTTCGGTTTTCTTCTGTCTCACTTGCCCCGAAGCAGACTTCGGTCAGCTCATTCTCGTTTGCTTTAAGGGTCAATGCCCCTATCGGCGTAAAAATCACCTGAATATAATTCATCCGCATTACCTCCCTCGGTAAGTGCCGCACCTTTACATTTATCCGTATTATGTAAAGATTATAAACTTTACATTGTTGATTTCTCAGCAAAATTTCCCGGGAAATCGGCATTTTTAAGCTTTTAAGCTGTAAAGTTTATTCCTTGTCCGTCAAAGAATAAAGCTCTGTGCACAGTAAACCGAGTTCTTGCATTGTTAAGCTCTCCGGCCTTACCGTTTCGCTGAATCCGCCGTTTCTGAGCGCATTCAAAACAGTCTCTTTGGGTATTGACATACCGGAGCTTAAAGAATTTGGAGCGGTTTTTCTTCTCTGTGCAAAAGCCGCTTTGACCATTGAGAAAAAGAATTTTTCATTTTGCACTTTTATCGGCGGCTCGTGTCTTATGTCAAGTCTTATAACCGCACTGTCTACCTTTGGCGACGGCATAAAAGAGCCTCTTGAAACATTAAACAGCTTTTGTGCTTCGGCATAAAAATTCACCGCAACCGTGACCGCACCGGCGTCTCTGCTGCCGACCGGGGCGCAAAGTCTTTCTGCCGCCTCTTTTTGAACCATGACAGTCACGCTCTCGGCTCCTATGCGTTCTTCGAGCAGCTTCATAATAACGGGCGACGTGATGTAATAAGGCAGGTTTGCGCAAACCACAAACGGTGAGTCACCGAAATTTTCTTTGATTATTTTTTTGAGGTCACACTTCAAAACGTCCTGATTTATTATTTTAACATTGTCAAAATCGGCAAGCGTTTCGTCAAGCACGGGCAAAAGGCGCTCGTCAAGCTCTATGCAAACCACCTTGTCCGCACGCTCGGCAAGCTCCGCAGTTAAAATGCCGACGCCCGCGCCGATTTCAAGAGCGCACACTCCGCTCCGTGCGCCGCCCTCATCCGCAATTCTGGGGCAAACAGACGGATTAACTATAAAATTTTGACCCAAAGCTTTTGAAAAAGTAAAGCCGTGGCGCGTCATAACATCTTTTATGACCGATATATCCGATAAATTCTTCATACTGACCTCTTAATTCGTTAAATTTTCTATTGCAATTAACAGATATTGTTAATATAATATCATATAAGCGCATTATATATGCAATTATACTTTGGAGGAATCATTATGTCAATATTGGTAACCGGCGGAGCAGGTTTTATCGGCTCTCACACTTGTGTGGAATTACTTAACGCCGGGTATGACGTTATAGTTCTTGACAACTACTATAACAGCCAGCCCGAGAGTCTTAAACGAATCAAAAAAATAACCGGCAAAGATTTTAAATTTTACGAGGCCGATATACGTCACAGGGACGAACTTGACAAAATATTCAGCGAAAATAAAATTGACGCGGTAATTCATTTTGCGGGACTTAAAGCGGTCGGCGAATCATGTGTTAAGCCGCTTGAATACTATGAAAACAATGTCGGCGGAACAGTAACTCTCTGCGAAGCAATGCGCGACGCAGGCTGCAAAAAAATTGTGTTCAGCTCTTCCGCTACAGTTTACGGCATGAAAAACAAGTCTCCCCTCACAGAGGATATGCCCATAGGCGGCACAACAAACCCATACGGCACAACAAAGTGCATGATTGAAAACATTTTGCAGGACCTCTACAAAGCCGACAACGAGTGGAGCATTGTTCTTTTGAGATACTTTAACCCCATCGGCGCACATGAGAGCGGTCTTATCGGCGAGAACCCGAACGGCATCCCCAACAACCTTATGCCTTATATCACTCAGGTTGCCATAGGCAAATTGCCGCAGCTTAGCGTTTACGGCAATGATTACGACACTCCGGACGGCACAGGTGTTAGAGACTACATTCACGTTGTTGACCTTGCTCTCGGTCATATAAAGGCTGTTGAAAAGGTTCTCTCATGCAAAGAGATAAATATATATAACCTCGGCACAGGCATAGGTTACAGTGTTCTTGACATAGTAAAGGCATTTGAAAAGGCCTCGGGTGTTAAGATAAATTATAAAATCGCACCGCGCCGCCCCGGCGACCTTGCAACCTGCTACTCCGACCCGAGCAAAGCCAATAAAGAACTTGGATGGAAGGCGGAGAGAGACCTCGAAAAAATGTGCGAGGACTCTTGGCGCTGGCAAAAGAACAACCCCAACGGCTTCGAGAGCTGATATATCTATAAAAAACGATTAACGAAAGGCAATATTTATGGAACTCACCGAAACTTATGACGAATCCCCCGAAAAAGCCGTGCTTGTCGGCGCAGACCTCGGCACATATGACGCCGAAGTTTCTATGGACGAGCTGGAGGAGCTCGCGAGAACAGCGGGTGCCGTCGTTTCGGCGCGCGTTATTCAAAAAAGAGATAAGCCCGACACCGCGACATATATCGGCAGCGGCAGGCTTATTGAGGTTAAAGAATTTTGCGAAAATAACGATATTGACCTTTTGATTTTTGACTGCGAGCTTACCCCATCGCAGCAACGCAATATTGAAAATGAGACAGACATAAGAGTTATTGACCGCACAATGCTTATACTTGATATATTCGCCGCCCGCGCAAGGAGCGGTGAGGGTAAAATTCAGGTTGAGCTGGCACAGCTTAAATACTCTCTGCCTCGCCTCGGCGGTAAGGGCACCGAGCTTTCGCGTCTCGGCGGCGGAATAGGCACAAGAGGTCCGGGTGAAAGCAAACTAGAAAGCGACCGCCGTCACATCAGACGGCGTATTCAGTCGCTCGAAGCAGAGCTTGAGGCAATCGCAAAGCGCAGAGAAAACCTCAGACACCGAAGAGAAAAGGACGGTGTAGAAACCGTTGCGATAATCGGCTACACCAACGCAGGCAAGTCAACTCTTATGAACGCGCTGACGCAAGCCGGCGTACTTGCGGAAAACAAGCTTTTTGCAACGCTTGACCCCACATCAAGAGCACTCACCTTGCCCGACGGGCGTGAGGTTATGCTCATAGATACGGTGGGTCTTATACGCAGGCTTCCGCACCACCTTATAGACGCTTTTAAATCCACCCTTGAAGAAGCGGCAAGCGCAACCGCAATACTCAATGTATGCGACGCGTCAGACCCTCACTGCGGCGAGCATTTGCAGGTAACATACGACCTGCTTTATTCGCTCGGCTGTCAGGGTAAGCCCATTATATCTGTTATGAACAAATGCGACAAAGCGCAAAACCTTTATGCGCTGCCGAACACCGGCAAGTTTTGCATGATTTCGGCATTGACCGGCGAGGGATTGCCGCAGCTTTTGGCAACAATCCAGCTCTCGCTCCCTCCTACAAGGCGAAAGGCGGAGTTTCTCTTCCCCTATAACGAGGGCGGAATTGCCGCAAAAATACGCGAGGACGGCATTGTTTTAAAAGAAGAATACCGTGCGGACGGAATTTATATCAAAGCCATAACAGATGTTATACTAATCGAAAAAAACAAGCAATATTTAATCTAAATTTATCAATATATAAACAAATATCGTCAAAAACGGCTGTGACACTTATGTCACAGCCGTTTTAATAGTTAACCAACAACAATAGAAATAATGAATTTTATATACGCCCAAATTATTGTCTGCAAAAAATCAAGCAAGTTCAATTTTGGGGATTCAGAAATTTCTTGTTTAGACAAACCCTCTTCAATATAAATGTTTTTTTCAACTCTGTTTATATGCTCATTGTATTTCAATGAAGTTTCAAGAAGTTCTTCCGTCGATTTTGTCTGGTCAACACTTGAAATAAGTACACCGGCTTGATTAAGTAAATCTACATCTGCATGATTGATTATTCCATCATGATTGCAGTCAGCCGCCATCCAAACAGACTCGCCAACCTGCTCTCGTGTCAACATGCCATTTACAATCATATTAACTAATACTGCATCTTGACCATCATAAACTCCATTGCAATCGACATCTCCAAAAACGACAAATTCATATGATTCCATTTTTTCTGTTTCATTATTTTTAAATATTATGGTGGTTCCTGTTGCGATCAAGTCTGAACTATATTCAATATCTATTTCATATCTCTTATTTATATATTTGTTTTCAAAATCATTTCTTGTCAGTCCGACAGTTAATCCATAAATTGTTCCATTATCATTGCAAACACAATTGCGTACATATTTAGTATCTTTGACTATTTTTGTTTCGCCTATCAAATGGCAAACAGAACAAATTTGAGTCTCTGAACCGTCACTCTTAGCTGTTGCATTATTATCATAATGCCATTGAAATCTGTGATCTATACATGGTATGCTCTCAGTCTTTATTTCATTACAGTACGTACACGTATAAGTTTTTTCTCCTTCTTTTACACATGTAGCAACTTTAGTTATTATTCCAGAATTCCACTTGTGAATACACTCAATACTTGAGTTGTAAATATATCCCCAATCCTCGCATTCATACCATTTGTTTCCATATAAATTAATTATATAACCTATGGTACATATTGTTTCTCCTTTTTTTATATCTTCCGTTTCATATGCGGCAGCATACGGTTCTGAATTTTTTGACTTTTCATTAGTAGCCGAAAAAATTTGATACTTATAATCTGACGGAACATTTTCATTATATTCTACCTGTTTTAAATAATTTGAATATATATAATTTTCCTCTTCTGTCATGTACCAAAGATTACCATATTTGTTATAAATATATCCTACTGTATTTATTTTATCGCCTTTTTTTACAGTATCCATCGATTCTGATGAAGAATATGGATCAGATCGTACGGATTTGGAACTGGACATGACCTCCATTTCTGAAAAGACATAATTTGAAGGCATACGAGAATCTGATTCTTGAACAGATAACCAATTACAATATATATATCCATCATCCGTCTCATACCATAGATTTCCATATTCATTATAAACATAGCCTACCACATAAACATAAGTTCCATTTTTTACAGTTCTTACTAATTCCGAAGATGCGTATGGATCCGTTCTTATTGTTTTACTACTTGCAACCACCTTAAAAGTTGCAGTTTTATAATCCGTTGGTGGAATACACTCGCTGTCTTCAACTTTTAAATAGGTTGGATGTATGTAATCTCCATCGTCAGTTTTATACCAAAGATTCCCATATTCATTATAAACATAGCCCACAACATCTATTATATCATTTTTGTAAACATTTCTTGTTGTTGTTGATGACCCATATGGAGCAGATCTTACGCCTTTAGAATTGCACATTACTTTCATTCTACCGGAAAAGCTTATGATATCAAATGATTCCCTATCATTTGAATCTGTATAAGTAATATTGCTACCTAAAGGATTAATAGCCATATTATATCTAGGCTGATCATTGTCAGCCTTTGTGGCTTTTCCAACCATTACACCAAAATGCAAATGCGGACCTGTGCCTACACCGGTTTTTCCAGAAATAGCAACCTCAGTTCCGCCTTTAACTATATCGCCTTTTTTTACCAATGATTTTGTTAAATGTTGGTATAAAGTTGATAATTCAATAGATTCATGATATATAACCACATAATTTCCACGTAAATTACTGCTGGAAGCAACAACTACCACCCCGTCTGCAGCAGAAAAAACCGATGTACCAGACGGAACAGGAATGTCAATTCCTCTATGATTGGAAGATGCACCTTGAGTAGGTGATGTTCTTAGTCCAAAAGAAGAAGAATGCTTTCCTATACTAGCGACCGAAGTTGGCACCGGCCAAAACAATGAATACTTAGAAACAGCTGACGCTTTAAATACATTAGTCATACTATTAAAAATTATTATGCTTAACATCATTATAACAGTAAAAAAAATAGATATAGATCTTCTTGTGACATTCTTCATTGTGATATTCTCCATTCTGCCGCTAAAGCATCAACAAAAAATAACATAATGCTATTGAGCGGCAACTTATTATATAACTTGTCTTGAGGAAAGTAAAGTGCAGAATACTATAAAAAACTTCAGACATGTTTGTTTCCCAAATCAGATAAATTCAGTCACCAGCTTTTCTTCACACCTTTAAGATAAAGACATAATACTTTCTTTTAACAATTTAACCATTAAGCTGCTGCATAACACCGTTTTTACATATATAATACCGTTTCGCCCTTTTGAAGCGATTTTTTTACATCTATTATTCTCTGGTTTGACGAGCCTCTGAATTTTAACGATATATCTTTAAGTTCTTCTTTAAACTCACCGTCTACAAGCACATCTGTCATTGAGAGCATATCGTCGGTGACCTCACAGCGCGCGCGGCTCTCTTTTTTCAGTTCCTCATCAAACAAATAGCCCGTATAGCACCAAATTGTTTTTTCGGGAAATTTCTCTTTTACCTTTTTCAAAAACGGAACGAGCACACGCTGATTTTGCGGCTCAAAAGGTTCACCGCCCAAAAGAGTCAGGCCGTTAATATAACTGTGTGAAAGCGCCTCTAACAGCTCGTTTTCGGTTGTTTCATCAAACTTTTTGCCATAGTTAAAGCTCCACGTCTCTGCATTAAAGCAGCCCTTACAATGGTGCGTACAGCCCGAAACAAAGAGGGAGACTCTGACTCCCTCTCCGTTTGCTATATCTGTTTTTTTAATTTCGCCGTAATTCATTAAAGATGCAGCACTCTTTCCTTAATCTCTTGTGTTCTGCCCTGATTCCAGAACTGTGAGCCGATATATCCGCAGGTGCGGCGTGCAACATTCATCTTGTTTTGGTCGCGGTTGCCGCACTTGGGGCACTCCCAAACAAGCTTGCCGCTGTCATCGGTAACAATTTTGATTTCGCCGTCATAGCCGCACTCCTGGCAATAATCGCTCTTGGTGTTAAGCTCTGCGTACATTATATTATCATAGATAAATTTGATTACCTGCAAAACAGCCTCTATATTATCCTGCATATTCGGCACTTCAACATAGCTTATGGCTCCGCCCGTTGAAAGAGCCTGGAACTGTGACTCAAACGAGAGCTTGTCAAATGCGTTGATATTCTCTGTTACATGAACATGGTAGCTGTTTGTTATATAGTTTTTGTCTGTTACGCCCTCTATTATGCCGAATCTCTTTTGAAGGCACTTTGCAAAGCGGTAAGTCGTGCTCTCAAGCGGAGTTCCGTAAATACCGAAGCCGATGGTTGTCTCTGCTTTCCACTTGTTGCAGGCGTCGTTCATGTGCTTCATAACGCTGATTGCAAAAGGCGTAGCCTCGGGGTCTGTGTGTGATTTACCGGTCATATATCTTGTGCACTCGCAAAGACCCGCATAACCGAGCGAAATTGTGGAATATCCGTTATAAAGAAGTTCGTCTATCGGCTGACCCTTTTCAAGCCTTGCAATAGCGCCGTACTGCCACAAAATGGGAGCGGCGTCCGAAAGCGTTCCCTTGAGGCGGTTGTGCCTGCACATGAGAGCCTTGTAGCAAAGCTCAAGTCTTTCATCAAAAATCTTCCAGAATTTTTCTTTATCTCCGCCGGAGGACAATGCCACATCGACAAGATTGAGTGTGACGACGCCCTGGTTAAATCTGCCGTAGAATTTGTAGTTGCCGTCCTTATCCTTCCACGGGCTGAGCGCACTGCGGCAGCCCATTACCGGGAAGCAGTTGCCCTCTTTAAGCTCCTTCATCTTCTTTTCGGAAATATAATCGGGTACAAGGCGCTTTGCCGTACATTTTGCGGCAAGCTCCGTTAGGTAATAATATTTTGAGCCGGCAACAATATTGTCCTCTTCGAGAACATAGATAAGCTTCGGGAAAGCCGGAGTTACCCAAACGCCGCTCTCATTTTTAACACCCTGATATCTCTGCCTGAGCGTTTCTTCTATAATAAGGGCAAGGTCATTCTTCTCCTGCTCGTTTTTAGCCTCGTTAAGATACATAAATACCGTCACAAACGGGGCCTGACCGTTTGTAGTCAAAAGCGTTACGACCTGATACTGTATTGTCTGAACACCCTTGCGTATCTCTTCTCTGAGTCTCTTTTCAACAACCTTGTCTATATACTCGGGGTCTGTTGAGCCGCCGAGCTCCTGCGCCTCTATGATAACGTCTTTTTTAATTTTCTCTCTCGAAATCTGAACGAACGGGGCAAGATGTGCAAGGCTTATGCTCTGACCGCCGTACTGGCTGCTGGCAACCTGCGCGATTATTTGAGTTGAGATATTGCATGCCGTTGAAAAACTGTGCGGCTTTTCAATAAGAGTGCCGCTGATTACGGTTCCGTTTTGCAGCATATCCTCAAGGTTTACAAGGTCGCAGTTGTGCATATGCTGTGCGAAATAATCCATATCATGAAAATGGATTATACCCTGCTCGTGAGCCTCTATAATATCGTGCGGCAAAAGGATTCTCTTAGAAATATCTTTGCTGACCTCGCCCGCCATATAGTCGCGCTGAACGCTGTTGACGGTGGGGTTTTTGTTTGAATTCTCCTGCTTTACTTCTTCGTTATTGCACTCTATAAGGGTGAGAATCTGATTATCCGTAGTGTTTGCCTTACGGACAAGAGATCTTGTGTAGCGGTATTTAACATATCTTCTCGCTACATCAAATGCGCCCTGAGCCATTATCTGGTTTTCTACTATATCTTGTATCTCTTCAACCGATAATGCCCTGTTTGCCTTTCTGAGCTTAAATTCAACATATTCTGATATTTCTTTGATTTGTGCGCGCGTAAGCTCTTTTTTAGCTCCGCCGGCTTCGTTTGCCTTTGTTATGGCTGCGGCTATTTTGGAAATAACCTCAGAGCCGTTTCTTTTAATAATCTTCATATCTTTCACCCTTTAAAACAACTATTAAATATCCCAAAAATTGTATTGAACGCTTATCAATAATACTACATATAGTGTTTTGTGTCAATAGCTTTTAAGCCTTAAAAAATAAAAGCGCAAAAAAGTCACCCCTGTCGAAATGCTCCGTCAAGGGTGTTATCGCAAAAGTCGAATTGTGGAGTTTAAATCATGTTAAAAAACATCAAGGTTTGCCGCCGCCGGCTATAAATTGAGCTTTAAGCTCTGCTTTTCTCTCGTCCGTATATGTATAGCCCCACAGATTATATATGCCGTCAAAATCTTCAAAGGTTTCATCGTCAAAATGCTTGGCCGTGCCCTTTTCATACGGCAAATCAAGCTGTACAGTGCCGTTTGAAGCTATGTAACATTCATCCGAAATCGCAACTGCCTTACGGTTTATCTCACGCGCTTCATACTCTTCGTCAAACTTAATCTGAGTTGTCGGGAACATGATAACATCCGCATCCGAGAGTTCGTAAAAAAGCGCGGTGGTGCCGAAATGACCGTGGTGCGCCGCCTGCATTATATCGCACTTCAAAAGCGAGCCGAAGCGCGATGTGACTATGTCGCTCTCTATATGACCCGCGTCCCCCGGGAAGCTGACCGTCGCCGAGTCGGCATACATCATCAGCATTGTTGAGGAATCATTAAAATTTTGAAGATTTTGCGGATACACGTCCTCATGCGTGCAAAGAACTCTGAACTCAAGATTTTTAACAAAAAAATGCTGACCCGAATGAAGCTTTACCTTTTTTATATTCGGATACTGTGCAACCAGCTTATCAAAATTTGCCTGGAAGATTTTATCCGAAACCTCCCAATAAATATTATCGGGGTGCGTGAGCGGCACAAAGTTATAATAGAGAGCGTCTATTTCTACGTCGTCGCAGTTATACTTTAAAAAATCGCAGAACTTACCTATGTGGTCAACATGACCGTGGCTGAAAAACCAGCCGGCAATTTTGATTTTTTCGCCCTTTGGCGTTCTCTCTCTCAAAAATTTATATATCCTGTCGTTGTCGTGTATAGAATACACATGTGCGCTGTCGATTATAAAAAAGCTGCCGTCACAACAACGGATTATATAGCACATTCCGCAGTCGATAAGAGAATGATCGACCTCAAACTGCCACAGAGAGGTTTGGCATTTGCGCTCAACGCTCGGCACAGAGGTCAAATATTTTTCGTTTTTTTCGTCCGCCACAACTCTTAAAGTGCCCTCGCAGTCACAGAAATAAACGTGAAGAAACAGCCCGTCTTTTATGAGAGTGGTGTAAAAATTTTTGCCGAAAGAAGTCTCGTCAAAAACTTCAAAGCCGCTTTTCCCGGCTGTTTTCACAAAACTGTCCATATCCTCTTTTGTTTTATCTCTCGCAAGGAGCATATATGAGCCGTCTCCGCAATCATAAGCCAGCTCGCTCGGAGTGCCGAAGGGCGGTATTTTTTTTAATATATCTATCATAAAAACCTCACAAAACAAATTATCCTGCCGAAAAATGTCATTTTCAGCCGAGAGAATCCCTCACCTTTTCATAAGCCTGCTGAAGCCACTCTCTCGCCTGCTCAACGCCCTTATCAGAGCCCTCAAATTCAAGGCTCTGTATCTTTTCGGGGTCGGTGTTAGAGAATGAATTTCTGCCGACATAGCACTGCGCGGCCACCTTAAACTCGCCGTCTTCGGTTTTGGTGAGGAACATTTTATATTTAAACTCGCTGTCAAGCGCGTTGTGGCGCTCGGGGTGCAGCGACACAGACCCCGTATATGAGTTGCTTTTGCCGCCGACATTTGCCGCACCGACAAAGAATTTGTAGCTTAAAGTTTTTACTTCGTCCAAAAAATCCGCCTCCGTTTTTCTAAAAAACGTGTTATTTATTGTTATTCGACCTTTTATGCGTGCGCTTTTACGGTTTTATCTGCGTCAAAAGACACATAATAGTCGCCGTCTTTCAAATCGGTTCTCACGGGGTAATCGGTCGAGAGTATCTGTGCGCCGCTTTCAAACGCCTGTTCTCTCTTTTCCCGGGAAACACTTGTGTAAGAATCAACCTGCGTTCTGACTATAAATTTGCCGTCTTTAATAATATCTTCGCTGTGCTCAAGTGCCTCTGCCGGCTTGTTTATAAGAAGAAAGCTCGCATAAGAATCGTCTTTATCTTTGTAGCGAAGCATGGGGAACATCGCCTGTGATTTTATAGATTCATCCTGCGCGATATATTTGTCGGTTACTGTCGTGTCATGAAGAAGCACAAGCACCTTGCCGCGCATTTCTGATACCTTGCACCAATCGTCGTTTGCCCTCATCTGAGCGAAGCTGTCATAATTTCTGAGCATATCCGAGGGAGTAAACAGCTTATCACCGAGAGCCGAGCGCAAAAGAGAATCCAGAGCATTTGCGTTTTTGAGCGAGAAGAGGCGCATACCCTCCATCGGCACAAAAACTTTTTTAGGCTCAATAATAATTGTTATGGGCAAATGATTGGGGTGATTATCTGACCACATGGTAATCTCTTTAAGCGCAAGCTCAAAATCATAGCACGATGTCGTCATATCTATAACCGGGCTGTGCATACATCTGAACGACATTTTGCCGTTTTCGATAACCGTTTCAATATCAAGCTCAATGCTTCTTATGCCGCAATTAAACTGCTCGGTTAAGGTTTGGCTGTTAAGTCCGCCGGTTTTGTTGCTCACAAGTCCGAATGTGAGGTCAGATAAATTAGAGAATATCTCTCTAAACGCCTCGGTTGATTCTGTCTGATAGCTGTTGTGAGTTGCAACAAAAGAAAGCTCGTTGAATTTAGCCGAGTCAATATCGCCGTCAATAAAATTTTCTTCATTAAATTTCGGAAAATTTCCGTTTTTATAATCCTGCTCCAGCTGTGCAATTCTTTGTTTTTGTTCTTCTATATCCTGCTGCATATGCTCCTGCCCCTGTGAAATCACGGACGGGAACAGCATCACCGTTGCCAAAAGCAGTGTAAAAGCCTTTTTTATGTATGAGAAAACAAAGTTCATATAATCACGCTCCAAATCAATAAATCAAAATCTGTAAAAATCATTATACCACAAAGAAAAAGATTTTCAACACACACGGCAAAATGTTTGTTATATAAGCCTAACTTATTGTTGAAAACAACGGTAAAATCTGCTATACTTATAAAAAATATATACGGAGGTTTTTTATGCAGATAAAAGAAAAACCGGCAAGAGGTTCGACCCCCATGCCGGATCATATAATGATAAGTATTTCGGACGACCCCAAAACCACAATGTCCGTCACATGGAGGACGAGCATTGATGTAAAACACGGATATGTTCTCGTAAGAGAGGACGGCGCAAATGAGCAAAAGCGCTTTGATGCCGAGACGGATGTTTTTGAATCCGACATAGACATAAGCAATATGTTTTGGGCAAAGCTCACGGGTCTTAAGCCCGGCACGAAATATTACTATAACTGCGGCGACGATAACAACCGCAGCGAAGAATATTATTTCTCGACCCAGCCCGAGGGACTTAACAAGTTTAAATTCATAGCAATATCCGACCCTCAAAAGGGCAGACCGTTTTATGTTCCCGATTATTCAAAGCTTCAGAGCTTTTTAAAAGACGTTCTTAAAGAGAACCCAGACACAAGATTCATTCTCACCGCGGGCGACAACACAGACTGCGGTCAGCACGAGTTGCAGTGGAACGGATTTTTAAGCGGCATGAAAGATATTGCAGAGCATCTGCCGCTGATGATGGCTGTCGGCAATCACGATAACCGCGGATTTAAAATTTATGAAGAGGGTCACTGCGAGGGCAGATATTACGCTGAGCCGGCAGAGTTTTTTAACAAGCAGTTTAAAGGCTCTTATGCCTATAACGGACCCGAAAACTGGAAGACAGAGAACTACTCCTTTGATTACGGTAACGTTCATTTTTGCATATTCGGCATAAACGGACCCGAAGAAGTAAACGAGTGGGCAAAGAAAGACCTCTCTTTAACAGACAAGACCTGGAAAATCGGCGCATACCACTTCCCGATATATTATTCGGGTCCCGAACTTGAAAATGACGACGCATACCCGGTTATGAGAGAGAGTATGGAGATGCTCGACATCATGTTCTCCGGCCACGAGCACAACTTTTCAAGAAGCTATCCGATAAAAAATGAAGAGCTGTTTGACCGCCCCTCGCAAGGCACAATCCACTATATGCTCGGCAATGCCAACGAGAATCCTCCCGGCTCGCGCACGCTCGCAAAAGTCTGGCACCCTGCTTTTTATCCGCAGGAGGAATTTAACCAGATGGTTGCAATAATTGAGGTTGACGGCAACAAAATGAAGCTCACCTCTGTGCTCAACGACGGCAGAATTGTTGACGAATGTGTAATTGACAAAGATAAAGATGAAATACTCCCCCACGCGGTTGCACCGATATATATTCAAACGCGCCTTATGTACAAGGGCTGTGACCTCGGTCTTTGCATGGCAATCACTCCTCCGGTAGAAAAGGACGGGGTTTGGTATGCTCCGCTTGCCACGATGATCTCTTTTGCCGGCGGAGAGGTTCTCAGAGAAAAAGGCAAGGTCACCTGCTCAATTTACGGACATACCGCAACATTCTTTGAAGATAGCGACATTGCCACGGTTGACGGCAAGGACTTTAAGCTTGACGCAAAGGTATTCAGGGGCAACTGCTCTCAGCTTTATATCCCCGTTGAGGGCTTCACAAAGGCTTTCGGTATGAAGTGGGCATACGCCAAGCGCAATAACTTTATTTCGATTGAGCATCCGAGCGAGGATAAGCCTATTTGCAATCAGCCGTAAATTAAATTAAGAAACTGCCAAATGGGCTGCCGCTAAAAGTGACAGTCCATTTGTTATTACTGCATATCTTTATTGAGCAGCTTTTTATATGTCAAATCTATCAAAAACGCACCGAGCGGCGCAGTTATGATTATCGCCAAAACCGCCACACTCAAAACAGCGTCTCCGCAGGAGAGCCCCATGCTGAGCGGTATTCCGCCGATTGCCGCCTGAACTGTGGCTTTCGGCAAATAAGCGAGCATACAAAAAAGCTTCTCCATGCGGCTGAGTTTTGTTTTTATAAGACAAACGAACACGCCCGTTACGCGGAAAAGCAAAACGGCAAATATCAGCAAAATCGCTCTAAGTCCGAAACGCATAGCATAGCTTAAATCCACACTTGCGCCGACGAGCACAAACAAAATTATTTCTGCCGCAACCCATAATTTATTATATCTTTGAGAAAGCCTGGGCGAAAGCTCGGGCTTTACCTTTTGCACGGCAATGCCGATACACATAACGCCGATAAGTGCCGAGAACGGAACCTTATTTTGAAACGTATCTTCAAATGCAACAAACAAAAGCGAAATACTTAAAAGCACTATTATCTTAACCGTGTCTCTTATTTGAAACCTTTTAAAAACCTGACCGCAGGCAAAGCCGAAGAGCAAGCCTGCCGCCGCACCGAGCAATATTGAAGCAGGGATTGAAACAAAGCTCATTGCCGAAACTTCGCCTGTTTGCGAAAGCGAAAGGAACGCATAAAACATAACAATTACAAACACATCGTCCACAGACGCGCCTGCCAAAATAAGTTGAGGAATGCTTTTGTCTTTGCCATAGCCCTCTTCGGTTATTTTGAGCATTTTAGGCACGATAACCGCAGGCGAAACCGCACCGGCAACCGCGCCCATTATTGCAGCGTCAGCAACCGAAACGCCGAGAAGCTTCGGCGCAAGCAAAACCATGCCTATTATTTCAAAGCAGGCGGGCACAAAGCACATCAGCACCGCAGGTCTGCCGACCTTTTTTAAATCAGAAATATTAAGCGACATACCGGCTCTTGCGAGAATTATAATCAGCGCAATTTTTCTCAGCTGCGGCGAAAGCTCCAAAACTGTCTGGTCTATAAGATCAAGCGCATAAGGTCCTATTAAAATCCCCGTTAAAAGCATACCCAAAAGCGAGGGCAAGCGCAGCTTTTTAAAAAGCTCGCCGAGCAAAAGCCCGAGCAGCAAAATTATTGCCAAGCTGAAATACATAAAAACACTCCTAAAGCAAAAATAAAGCCAATGACCCCTGCATAAGCAGAAGCCATCAGCTTTAAAAGCGGTTCAGGTTTTAAAAACCTCGGGAGACCTCATTCCCGTTTTTTATTTAACAACTATGTTTACAAGTCTGCCCTTAACATAAAGCTCTTTGACTATTGTTTTACCCTCTGTTGCCTCTTTGATTTTTTCATCTTCTTTGGCAAGGGCAACAGCGTCCTCTGCGCTTATATCGGCTGGAACAACAAGCTTTGTGCGAACCTTGCCGTTAATCTGTGCAACGATTTCGATTGAATTTTCTTTGCACTTTTCTTCGTCATACTCCGGCCATTTCTGATCCGTTACGGTTCCGCCGAAGCTCATAACCTCCCAAATTTCTTCTGTTACATGAGGAGCAAAGGGATTGAGAAGCAAGGTAAATATCTTATACTCGTCCTTTGTTATGCTGCCCGAGTCATATATCTCATTGAGCAGTGACATGAGAGCAGCTATGGCTGTGTTTGCTTTGAGATTGTCTATATCTTCAGTTACCTTTTTGATGGTCTTGTGGAAAGACGCCTCCAGCTTTTCGCGGATACCGTTTTCATCGGATACTATGTCCTGAAGGTTCCAAACTCTCTCAACAAAACGGCGGCAGCCCTTTATGCTTGCGGAATTCCACGGCGCAGCCTTTTCAAAGTCGCCTATAAACATCTCGTAAAGGCGCATGGTATCCGCACCGTATTCATTTACTATATCATCGGGATTTACGACGTTGCCTCTTGATTTTGACATTTTCTCGCCGTTTTCGCCGAGAATCATGCCGTGGCTAGTTCTCTTTTGATAAGGCTCTTTTGTGGGGACAACGCCTATATCATAAAGGAATTTATGCCAAAATCTGCTGTAAAGCAGGTGAAGCGTTGTGTGCTCCATACCGCCGTTGTACCAGTCAACGGGAGTCCAGTATTCAAGTGCCTCTTTAGACGCGAGAGCCTCGTCGTTGTGCGGGTCGCAATAACGCAGGAAATACCATGAAGAGCCTGCCCACTGAGGCATTGTGTCTGTCTCACGCTTTGCGGGGCCGCCGCAGCACGGGCAAGTGGTGTTTACCCAGTCCGTCATCGGTGCAAGCGGAGATTCTCCGTTTTCGGTCGGCTCATAAGAGTCAACATTCGGGAGCTCAAGCGGAAGCTGATCTTCGGGAATGGCAACCCATCCGCATTTTTCGCAGTTTACAAGCGGAATAGGCTCGCCCCAATATCTTTGACGTGAGAATACCCAGTCTCTGAGCTTGAAGTTTACTTTTGTTTTGCCTTTTCCGTTTTCTTCGAGCCACTTTTTGATTGCCTCTTTGGCTTCGTCAACACTCATGCCCGTGAGGAAGCCCGAATTTACCATAACGCCGCTGGCACAGTCGGTAAACGCTTCTTTTTCTATATCGCCGCCTTTTACGACCTCTACCATGGGAATACCGAATTTTTTGGCAAACTCCCAGTCTCTTTCATCGTGAGCAGGAACAGCCATGATAGCACCTGTACCATAGCTCATAAGTACATAATCTGATACCCAGATTGGAACTTCCTTGCCATTAACCGGATTAACTGCCTTAAGTCCGTCAATCTCTACACCTGTCTTATCCTTTGCAAGCTCTGCTCTCTCGAAATCTGACTTTCTTGAAGCCTGCTCTCTATAGCTTTCTATTTCATCCCAGTTCTTAATCTCGTCCTTATACTTATCAAGATATGGATGCTCTGGTGATACAACCATATAAGTAACACCGAAAAGTGTATCGCATCTTGTTGTATATATTCTTAACTTATCTTCCTTACCAGCAATTGCAAAATCAACCTCAGCACCTGTAGAACGTCCAATCCAGTTCTTCTGCTGTGTCTTAACTCTCTCGATATAATCGACATGGTCAAGTCCTTCTATAAGCTTATCTGCATAATCAGTAATCTTAAGCATCCACTCACTCTTGACCTTACGGACAACAGGTGAACCACATCTTTCACATACACCATTAACTACTTCTTCATTAGCAAGACCTACCTTACATGAAGTACACCAGTTGATAGGCATCTCCTGCTTATATGCAAGTCCAGCCTTAAAAAGCTTAAGGAAAATCCACTGAGTCCACTTATAATAATCAGGATCTGTAGTATTAATCTCTCTGTCCCAGTCAAATGAATAACCAATTGACTGAAGCTGTTCCTTAAAATGATCTATATTATTCTTAGTAACTATCTTAGGGTGAATCTTGTTCTTAATAGCATAGTTCTCTGTTGGAAGACCAAATGCATCCCAACCCATTGGATATAAAACATTATATCCCTGCATTCTTCTCTTTCTTGCTACGATATCAAGCGCTGTATATGGTCTTGGATGACCTACATGAAGCCCCTGTCCTGATGGATATGGGAACTCCACAAGTGCATAATACTTTGGTTTTGAATAATCATTAGTTGCAGCAAAGGCTTTTTCATCCTGCCATACCTGCTGCCACTTCTTTTCAACTGTTTTGTGGTTATATACTGCCGACATAACACATTCCTCCTTAAAAACGCATAAAAACATTCTACACACATCACTTTAATTTGTCAATTAAATAGCCGTCTTTACATTATCACTTTAAAGTGTTAAAATACCACTATTCGCATGAATATTAATATTTCTTACATGGAGGTTATGACATATGAAGACAAAGGTTGGATTCATAGGTTTCGGACTCATTGCAGGATCCTTAGCCCATGCCCTTAAAGAAAGCGGCAGGGATTATCATATAACTGCCACAAGCAGACATTTAGAACCAGTAATCGCTGCGGTTGCTGATGGTATTGTTGATGTCGCTGCTCCTGCGGTAGACGAAACATTTGCACAATGTGACATAATCCTGTTATGCACACCTGTAATTACTATCACAGAATATCTTACAAAATTAAAAGCCATTGCCAGTCCGGACTGCATAATTACCGACGTTGGAAGTGTCAAGACTATCATACATGAAGCAGCAGATTCATTGGGACTTAATGACCGCTTTATTGGTGGACATCCTATGGCTGGCTCCGAAAAAACAGGTTATGAGAATTCAGGTTCATCAATTATAAAAGGTGCAAGGTACATAATCACACCGACCAAAGAAACCAAGCCTGAAAAAATCGAATTCATGAAACAATTTGCATCAGATGTTGGCATGCGTCCTATCGTCATGGATTACCATGTACACGACAAATCTGTTGCTGCCATAAGCCATGTTCCACATCTTTTATCAACTGCACTCGTTCATGTAGTATCAGATAATGATGACGAAGAAAAGCATATGCAGTTACTTGCCGCAGGTTGCTTTCGTGACATGTCAAGAGTTGCAGCTTCTTCTCCTGAAATGTGGGAACAGATATGTTTAACTAACAGCTCTGCAATCAGCAACATTCTTGAACAGTATATTGAAATGCTTGAAACAATTAAAGATAACATCGATAAAAAGACCCCAGGCTATGTCGCCAGTCTTTTCGAGATGTCAAGAGAATACAGGAATTCCTTGGAAAGCAGACACCCAGAGCACTAAGCCCTGGGTGTTTGTGTTTATCCAGTATTAAATTGCATCTCTTTTGGACTTCCTCTGTGCCTATCACTACTTTAAAGTCCAATTTATACCAGGCTAGAATATATCATATACACCGTTGGAGCTGCCTGTCTGTGGCACAAAATTGAATTATGGCGAGCTGTGCAGGAGTTAATGTCGCTATATACATAAGTTCAGTGCCCAAAAGCTCGTTCAAACATAGTGCGTTTGCTTTTGGGCACTGTAAAAGACTTTGTAGATAGCGACATTTACTCCTGCTAAGCGCAGTCATACTGAAATTTTGTGCCACAGACAGGCAGCTCCAATGGTGTATTTCATATAATAACTGTCCTCATCACACCTTAAAACAGCCACCGCCTACGAATTCCCGTAATATAGAATCGATTGGTACGTTCTCGTAGCCGCATGGAAGGAAATAGTTCATGAATTTAAGCAGTCTGTTTGCTTCCTGATATTCAGGGTCAGCTTCTGTTACCTGAAAAAGTATAGGCTCAACGAATGGTTTTAATACGCATGGTTCATATGGCATTGCTGAGTTAAACATAACATCCGCCTGCTCCTGGAATGGGAAGATGTTCTTCTCTTCACCTCTTCTTACAGACTCCCACATCGAAAGAGTCTTCTTTGCAGATGCTCCTCTTGTCCTGTAATCTCTTACAAGCCTTCTTAAAAGTCTTCCATCTGTAGTTGATACCCTGTTATGTTCGTCAACATTAAGCTGTGTAAGTGCACTAATATATATCTTGAACTTACTGTCTATTGGAAGTGAATATGATAATTCATCATTAAGACAATGAATGCCTTCAATAACTAAAATATCATCCTTGCCCAGCTGTAAAAACTGTGTTCCATATTCTTTCTTTCCGAACTTAAAGTTAAATTCCGGCAGCTCCACTTTTTCTCCGTTAAGAAGTCTGGTCATATGCTGATTAAAAAGTTCAATGTCTACTGCATGAAGGTCTTCATAATTGTAATCACCATTCTCATCAATAGGTGTCTGCTCTCTTTCAACAAAGTAATTATCGACAGCAATTGGGTGTGGCTTATATCCATTAGCCATAAGCTGAATTGATAATCTATGTGAAAATGTTGTCTTTCCTGAAGAAGATGGACCGGCTATCATGATGAATTTAGTATGCGGTCTTTT
>OMEC01000461.1_pt1 | contig 21865 bp, 23 predicted proteins | sample 1673401 | NCBI WGS metagenome assembly OMEC01 (sample SAMEA103958110, study PRJEB25191) | human gut metagenome | reverse complement strand
GACATACTCCCCGGAAGTTACCTCCTTGCGGAGCAATCTCCCGGTTCATCGCAGTGTCTGCGCGCTGAAAGGCTTCCACCACGCGGACTTGATTATCATATCGGATATTCAGTGGAATGTCAAGACCTTTTTCTCTGTTTTTCATAGTTTTTTTGAAATTTTTTTGGCAGTACACGGATGCACACGGCAACGGGGCAAATGTCCCCCTCCGGACTATTTTCCGCTCCGGTATTCTATTCCCAATCAGGCCGCTTCTGCATCGTATAATCATGTATCCGTTCGATGCAAAGAACACCGGGATGCTATGCACCCCGGTGTTCCTTATTATATATGTCCTCAGATACCCAGCTTGGCCTTCAGTGCGGAGATCATCTCCTGGTACTCTCCATCCGTCAGGTATACCGGCTCCGGGTTGGTGATGGCAAAAGCTCCGCCGAACTCAAAGCCGCCCTCATACTTGGGGACGATATGGAAATGCAGATGGGGATTCGTGTCGCCGAAGGAGCCCAAGTTCAGCTTCGTGCAGCCCCACAGCTCCTTGATGGCGCCGCTGGCCTTAGCCAGATCCTCGGCAAAATCCGCCCGCTCCTGATCCGTGCACTCGCACAGTTCCTTTTTGTGGGCCTTCAGAGCCAGCGCGCAGCGGCCCTTGTGGGCCTGATCCTTGAAGAGATACAGCACACCGGCCTTCATCTCCCCAACCTTGAACATAATGGCCTCCCGGCCCTCGTGGTGCTCATCGCAATAGAAACAACCCATTGGCATTTTCTCCTTTCAAAGTCAGGGACGGTTCCCTGTTAGCCTTAACATACTGCTTGCCAGCGGTTTTGTCAAGAAAAAAACGGACCGGAAAACCGGTCCGTTTTGTTTATTTCCGTTTTTCCATATAGAGCAGGTTGTCCTCTCCCGCCCGGGCACGAGGGCCGTTGGGATTCACCCAGCCCATGTGCTCGTAAAAGCCAAGCGCCATATCCGAGGAGGTCAGCCAGACCCGCGCGGCCATCGCTGCCAGCTCGTCGGCCTCCAGTGTTTCAAACAGCTTCCGGCCATAGCCCTTGCCGATGCTCTCCGGGCTCAGGAAGGCCGCCACGATCTCCGCCTCTGTCTCGCCATCCGGCAGAATCGTGCCGGAGCCGATGATCTGTCCGTCCTCTTCCAATACATAGGTATGGCCGGTCTCAGACAGCTCAACCATGGTCTCCGGAGAATAGTGGGGGATCAGGTAATCCAGTTCGGATTTGGGGCTGGTGTAATTGACCTCCCGCAGAGTGCGGCGGATCATAATGGAGAGGATCTCCTCATCGCCTTTTTGGAAGCGCCGGATGGTCAGCATGGTCCTACCTCCTTGATTTTATTATACAGACAGGGTGTCCGCCAGTACCAGACCGGGATTGTGCTTGGTGAGGAAACCCACGCTCCACTCGCCGTCAAAGGCCAGCAGATAGCGGTCCCGGAAATCCTGCAGCACAGCGGCGCCGGTGCAGAGCACGATCTCGTCGGGATGGCAGTCCATGGACTCGATGAGCCGCAGATGGTCATAGGGCAGGCTGGTCATCCGCAGATCCACGTTGTACTCGTTTTTCATTCGATACTCAAACACGTCAAACTGCAGTGTGCCCACCACGCCTACGATGACCTCCTCCAGGCCCGCGCCGGGGATCTTGAAGATCTGGATGGCGCCCTCCTGTGCGATCTGCTCCGTTCCCTTGATGAACTGCTTTCGTTTCATGGTGTCCTTAGGAGAGACCCGCATAAAGTGCTCCGGCTCAAACGTGGGGATGCCTGAATACCGGAACTTCTTCCCCGGCACGGTGATGGTATCGCCGATGGCGAACAGGCCGGGGTCGAACACGCCGATGATGTCGCCGGCGTATGCCTCCTCCACGATCTCGCGCTCCGCGGCCATCATGGTCTGGGGCTGGCTGAGACGCAGCTTTTTGCCGCTCTGGACATGGTAATATTCCGTGTCCCGCTCAAACTTGCCGGAGCAGATCCGCATGAAGGCCAGCCGGTCCCGGTGGGCCTTGTTCATGTTGGCCTGAATTTTGAAAACGAAGGCGGAGAAGTCGTTGGAGAACACGTCCACCTCTCCCTGGTCGCTGACCCGGGGCAGGGGCGGCGTGGTCATCCGCAGGAACTCCTCCAGGAAGGGCTCCACGCCAAAGGTAGTCAGTGCGGAGCCGAAGAACACGGGAGACAGGGTTCCGTTCCGGACGGCCTGCATGTCAAAGTCCCGTCCGGCCCCCAGCAGCTCTACCTCGTCCCGCAGGGTGGCGGCCTTTTCGGCCCCCAGCATCTCGTCCAGAGCCGGATCGTCCAGGGCCACCTCTACAGAGTTGACCTTCTTGCCCCGGGTCTCGCCGGAGAAGAACAAGATCCGCTGCTTTTCCCGGTCATAGACGCCGGCGAACTCCTTGCCGCAGCCGATGGGCCAGTTCATAGCATAGGTGTCGATGCCCAGCTCCCGCTCTACCTCCTCGCACAGCTCCAAGGGGTCACGGGTCTCACGGTCCATCTTGTTGATGAAGGTGAAAATGGGGATGTGCCGCAGGGCGCAGACCTTGAACAGCTTCCGGGTCTGAGGCTCGACGCCCTTAGCGCCATCGATGACCATGACGGCGCTGTCAGCAGCCATCAGGGTCCGGTAGGTGTCCTCGGAGAAGTCCTGATGGCCGGGGGTATCCAGAATGTTGATGCAGAAGCCGTTGTGCTGGAACTGCATCACGGAGCTGGTGACGGAAATGCCGCGCTGCTTTTCGATCTCCATCCAGTCGGAGGTGGCAGCCTTGGCCCGCTTGCCCTTGACCTCACCGGCCTGCGCGATGGCGCCGCCGTAGAGCAGGAACTTTTCCGTCAATGTGGTCTTACCGGCGTCCGGGTGAGAAATGATAGCGAATGTCCGCCGCCGGGAAATTTCTTCTTCTAATGTTGGCATGATATTCCTCCTGAATTCATATACACAGACTTAGCTACTCTAACACATCTCCCCCGCTCGCGCAAGGGAAAAACGGGGAAAACAGACGAAATTGCCCGGTTTCCCCCATCGTCAGAGGTCCTTTGCCGCGTATTTCTTCAAAAGGTCCTCGATGGCCTCGTCCAAAAGCTTTGTTTTAGTCAGGCGTGTCTTTTTAGAAAGTTCATTGAACGGCTCCACCAATTCATTGGCCAGCGAGGAAACGAACTTTTTACGGTTTACTAATACAGCTTCACCCATGTAGTAACCTCCATTGCACTATATATGCACTATATCATGCCCATTTTTTCTTGACAAGTCATTACCTCATGGTATATATATAGTAATATACTAAGTACCATATAGGGGTGTTTTTATGAATTTACAGGACGATACCATTCAACTGCTGGTGGATCTGGTGGAGAAGGAGCAGCGGCGGCTGGATCAGTTTCAGCCGGACAGTCAGGACTACGCCCGCCGGTTTCATGCCCTGATGGACCGCTTTGCCGACGATCAGCCGCTGCGAAAAGAGCTTTTGGGGCTGGCGGACCTCCACGGTCTCATCAACTGCCGCCACAAGCACTTCTTTTTTCAGGCCGGCGTCCAGCTGGGTCTGGCTTTGGGCAGTATCGCCGTTTTGCAGGACCGGTAAATCTTGAAAAATCCGTCGAATTGTGGTATTTTTGAGGAAGAAACTTCTTCCGCAAGGATGGATGTGCTATGAACGCAAACGCGATCCGCCTCCGCAGCGGCACCTTGGATTCCCTTCGAGGACTGACCCTGTTCAGCATGATCGCCTATCACCTCTGCTGGGATCTGGTGTATCTCCGGGACCTGCCGTGGGCCTGGTATAACGGCTTTTGGGCGTATATCTGGCAGCAGAGCATCTGCTGTACCTTCATTCTGCTCTCCGGGTATTGCTGTCAGGCCAGCCGCCACCCTATCCGCCGGAGAGCGATCAGCTTCTTCGGCGGTGCCGCCGTGTCTCTGGCAACAGCTCTGGTAACGCCGGAGGAGCCGATCCGGTTCGGCGTGCTGACTTTTTTAGGGACTGCCGCCCTGCTGACCGTCCCTCTCCGTCCTCTGTTGGCCCGGATTCCGCCCCGGCTGGGGCTTGTCCTCAGCTTTTCCCTGTTTCTGCTGGCGCGGGATGTGAATCACGGCTATCTCGGCTTTGCTTGGGTGCCGCTGCTGCGGCTACCCCGTGGCTGGTACACAAATCTCGCCACCGCCGGTCTGGGTTTTCCCGCCCCCGCCTTTGCGTCCTCAGACTATTTCTCCCTGCTGCCGTGGCTCTTTCTGTTCTGGACCGGGTTCTATCTCTACCGACTGCGGCCGGAGATCCCCGCCCTGCCGGATATTCGCCTGCCGGGGCTGTCCGTTATGAGCCGTCACTCTCTGCTGCTTTATCTGCTGCATCAGCCGGTGCTGTACGCCGCGTTGGTGCTGCTGCCCACCATTTTGTAAGGAGGTCCTTCCTATGTCCCATCAACTGATCGTAGCCATCGGCCGGGAATCCGGCAGCGGCGGACTGGATATCGCCCATGCGCTGGCGGAGCGGCTTCAGCTCCCCCTGTTCGACAAGAGCATTCTGCAAAAAGCCGCAGAGGACAAGGGCGTCAGCGCCGAAACGCTGGAGCGCTACGATGAGCGCCCATACTCCCCCCTGTTCTGCCGCTCCGTCCGGGGCATCAGCAGCGCCCCGGAGGATTGCGTGGCCCAGATGCAGTTTGAACTGCTGCGCCAGCACGCCGACGCCGGAGAATCCTTTGTGGTGCTGGGCCGCTGCGCTGAAGAGGTGCTGGCGGATCAGGAGGGGCTGGTATCCATCTTCATCCGGGCGGATCTGGACTTCCGGGTCAAGCGCACCCCTCTGCCGGAGGAGGAATCCTTGGACTTCATCAAGCATCAGGACCGGCAGCGGCGGATCTACCACGACCAGCACTGCAAGGGTGACTGGGGCGACGCCAAATGCTACGATCTGGTGATCAACAGTGCACGGTTGGGTATCCCCGGCACCGTGGATATTCTGGAACAGTACATCCGCTCCCGGGCCGCTCAGTTCGATGATCGGCCTGCCGGCGAATAAAGGAGGTCCTATGTCCGTACAAAAGAAAGAAAAAGCCACGTGGGAAATGCTGGACCGTTTCTTTCTCCGGGTTCTGGGGGAGAAAGAGGGAACGGCGGTCATGGCAGAAAGCCGGGAACAAGCCGCATCGTTTTTAGCCAGCTCTCAGGAGACCTCCCCCTCCCGGCGTACCCTTATGCAAAGCACGATCCTGCCGCGGACCGCAGTCTATACCGTATTGAAGCGCCGGGGACTGGATGCCGAAAAGCTCATGGAAAAATATGTGCGGGAGGTACAGGGGCCCGCCTCCCATGACCGGTACGCCGGTCTGGAATGGGTTCCCCGGTTTTTCCCGGTGTTTCGCTGGGCCTTCCGGAAAACGACCTCCTCCAGCGACGCCTGGGTCAGCACCTTTGAGGAACAGCCGGAGAAATTTGACCTGACCATCCACCAGTGTCTCTGGCATGATACCTGCGCGGCGTGCGGCTGCCCGGAAGCCTGTCGTTTTTTCTGTGAATGTGACAATTACGCCTTCGGTGACCTGAAAAAAGTCGGTTTCCGCCGCACCCAGACACTGGGGACCGGTGGTGATTGCTGCGATTTCCACTTCTACAAGAAATAACAGAAACAGCGCCGTCCCAAGAGGACAGCGCCGTTTTTCTACGGTATCCCGTAAAGTCCCGTCAGAGGGTCCCGGAACAGGGCGATGGGGGGCGGTGAAAAGGTCCACCAGACAAACAGGAACGCCAGCACCCACAGCCACACCAGTCCCGCCACCTGGCATCCCATCTTCCAGAGCCGCCGCTGACGGTGAAGCAGATCGTCCATCCAAAATGTCACCGCCGCCGACAGATAGAAGATGGCCGCGTCCGCCCAGAGCACGTGATCTCCCCAAATGCCGGTGTAGGTATAATACAATGTGGGGATCAGGGCCAGTCCCGCCGTGACGCTGACCGCCCGGGCCGCCAGCAGGCCGTCCCGCTCTCCCACGCAGAACTGTACCGCTGTAAAAAGGAACACCGGAAAAAACAGCAGCTTCATGTGTTCCCATACGGATTCATTCACAGCGCAGAACACCCCCGCCAGCAGCGCCCCGCCGCTCCACCTGTACATGAAGTGGGCCAAGGTGCCCAGCACCGCTGCCGTAAGAAAGCCCGTCAGGGGCCAGAACCGCCACCGTTTCCCCATAATGACCTCCCGCCCGAAAAAATGGAAGCACAGCATTTGGCTGTGCTTCCATTTTATGCGATTTATTTTATTTTATGCGAAAACGGCCTGCACCAGAATCATGTACAGCGCCGTGCCCCCGGCGATAGAGAACAGCACGTTCCGTTTCCACAGATGCAGCCCCACCACGGCGGCAGAGGCCAGCAGCTCCGGTGCACCATGGGTCCCGGAGAGCCAGGAGACATTTTTGAAGCAGTACACCGTCAGCAGGCCCATCATGGCGGGAGGCAGCACCTTGCCCAGATACAGCACCACCGCCGGTGGGTCCTTCTTCTCCGGGAAGAGCCAGAAGGGAAGCCAGCGGGTGAACTGCGTCCCCGCAGCGATGGCCAGAATGGTGATGAGGGCCTGAACGCTTGTCATTTGCACAGTTTTTTCCTCCCTCCCATCAAAACAGCCAGCAGCAAAATCATGGCGGGGATCAGGAAATTATCCGGGCCAAACACCGCCAGACTTGCGGCGGTGCAGACCATGCCGATGATCCCGGCGGCCCGGTTTTCCTTTTTCTTCACCTGTTCCAGCAGCAGTACGATAAACAGCGCCGTCAGCGTAAAATCCAAACCGGTCGTGTCAAAGGTAAGCATCCCGCCCACAGCGTTCCCCATCGTGCAGCCCACCTGCCAGTAAAGGTAGTCCAGCAGTGAGATCCAGAAGTAGAAGTCCCTCCGGGCTACGCCCTCCGGCGGCTCCAGTGTGGATACCAGAGAAAAGGTCTCGTCCGTCAGGGTACAGATCAAAACAGGGCGAACCGGGCCGGTGCCCCGATACTTTTCCAGCATGGAAAGGCCGTAAAAGGCGTGGCGGGCGTTGACCATCACGGACATCAGCAGCGCCTGAAAGGGGTCGAAGGCCGCCGTCAGCAGCGAGACGCCCACAAACTGCATACTGCCGCAGTAGCAGATCATGCTCATGGCGATAGACCAGCCGATCCCATATCCGGCGGTCCGCAGCAGGATGCCGAAGGCTGCGCCCAGGCAGAGATACCCCGTCATCACCGGAATGGTGGCGGGAAATGCGGCCCGCAGAGCGGCGCTCCGATTTTTTACGATGGCTTCATGTTCTTCCATATGCACATACCCATTTCGCAAGCAGTTTTATACGCAGAGTATAATGGCAGGAGATTTCCCTGTCAATTCCGTTTCGAGATATAAAACTTCATGCATGAGCATGCGCACCACGAAAATGCACAAATGCCAATGCATGAAGTTTTCGTGCATCATTTCCGGTTGCCCCGCAGGGGCGAGGAAATGGCACATTTCTTATTTTGCTATGCTTTTGCATGGCAAACCCGCACAGCAAAAGGACTGCCGCTTAGCGGCAGTCCTTTATCGTTGACTGACCTCCCAGGCGTCCTGAAAGATCAGATCATCCACATCGCCCACGGGCTTTTTCAGCTCCATACGCTTCCCTCCTTTGCGATATCTGCATTTGCAACTTACTCAGTATATGCCGCCGAAGGTGAAAAATTGCACGAAACCGTGCATCGGAATTAAAAAAACCGTCCGGGACGTCCCCTTTACAAATGACCTGAAAGTGTGTATAATATCTTTAATTATGTGCAAATATCTGCAAATGCGAGGAATTTAATCATGGAACTGACTCAAGGCGTCCGGTTCGACACATTGGAGCTGTCACCGGAAATTCTGCGCGCTTTAATGGAGCGCAATATTGTACAATCCACTCCGGTGCAGGCGGGCTGCATCCCTCCCATGCTGGAATGGCGGGACGTGATCGCCAAGGCCCCCACCGGTACAGGCAAGACCTTTGCCTACGGCATCCCCATTGTGGAGCATATCGACCCGGAGGACGAGAGCGTTCAGGCGGTGATCCTGGCCCCCACCCGGGAGCTTGCCATCCAGATCACCGATGAGCTGCGGATCCTCTACACCTATAAACCCGGCATCCGGGCAGTGTGCCTGTACGGCGGCGCACCCATTGGCCGCCAGATCGACGCGCTGAAAAAACATCCCCAGATCGTGGTGGCCACACCGGGACGGCTGTCCGACCACATGAAGCGCCGCACCGTCCGGGTGGATACGGCGAAAACCGTGGTGCTGGACGAGGCGGACCGGATGCTGGACATGGGCTTCATCCATGACGTGACCCGGCTGCTGGACCGCATGGACAAGCGGAAAAATCTGGGACTGTTCTCCGCCACCATCTCCCGTGAGGTCATGGACATCGCTTGGGTGTATCAGCGGGACGCGGAGGAGGTCACCGTCCGGGAGGACGAGCAGAACAAGCCCGATATCAAGCAGTTCCGCATGGATGTGAGCTTCGACGGCAAGGCGGAGGCCATCGCCAAGATCTTGAACGAGACCGGCTTTGACCGCTGCATGGTGTTCTGCAACACCAAGGGCAACACGGAGCGCATCACCAAGTTCCTACAGATGCGGGGCATCGACGCCCAGTGCATCCATGGGGACATTCCCCAGAAGAAGCGGGAGCAGGTAATGGATCTGTTCCGCAAGGGTAAGCTTCGGGTCTTTGTTTCCACTGACGTGGCCGCCCGGGGTATTGACGTGGATGATGTGGACATCGTGTTCAACTGCGACATTCCTGATGAAAATCAGGACTATGTCCACCGGATCGGCCGTACCGGCCGGGCCAAGCGCCACGGCGTGGCCTATACGCTGCTCAGCGACTTCCCCAGCCGTATGCGGCTGGACGATATCAAGCGCAACACCCGCAGCCCCATCGTCTCCGCCAAGCTGACGGAGAACGGCGAAGTGGTAGCGGAGTGAGATATAAAGCCGCCATGTATCGGCCCTACGATCGGTAAAAAGAACCCCCTTGCCCCCTTGAAATGTCATTCCGAGCCAGTCAGCAGACTGGCGTGGGAATCCGTATCCTTACCTGACGGGAAAGAAACGGATTGCCGCGTCGCTTCGCTCCTCGCAATGACATAGCCCCCAACAAAGAGGAGAAAACCCATGAAATCTACCAAACGACTACTTGCCTTGCTTCTGGCGCTGTGCATGGCGCTGACGCTTGCCGCCTGCGGCGAAGCGGAGCCGGAGCATATGACCGTCCGCGCCGCATTGGTGGACGCGCCCCACACGCTGGATCCGGCGCTGGCCGTCACCGAAACGGAAAAGACCGTGGACGCCCAGCTGTTTGAAAATCTGATGAAGATCAACACCGCCGGTGCCCTTACCCCCGCGCAGGCCGCCAGCTATACCTATACCGACAACATGGACGGCACCGAGACGTATACCTTCACCCTCCGCAATGATATCTACTGGTCGGACGGCCAGAAGGTCACGGCGGGCGACTTCGTTTACGCCTGGCAGCGTCTGGTGGATCCGGAGACCAACTCCCCCCACGCTTCCATTCTGAACATGGTGGCGGGCTATGCCGACGCGGTGTCCGGCGATCCGGCGGCTCTGCAGGTCTGGGCCAGCGACGACCGCACCCTTGTGGTGGTCATCGAGGGTCACTGCTCCTACTTCCTGCAGGTGGTGTGCACGGCAGTGTCCACCATGCCGGTACGCGCCAGCGTCACCCAAACGCAGGAAGGGGAGGACGCCGCTGATACCGCTGCCGACGCCGAGCCGGTGCAGCGGCCCGACTGGTCGCTGTCCTCCGCCACGCTGCTGACCAACGGCCCCTACGCCGTCTCGTCCATGACGGCGGACGGCCTGAACGCCAGCGCCGCCAAGAAGTACTATGACGCCCGGCGCCTTGGCCCCGATCAGCTGGAGTTCGTCTATGCCGCCAATTCCGCCGACGCCATGGCGCTGTATGACAGCGGCGACGTGGACTTCGTGCTGGACGCCGGAGAGACGGAGGGCGCGGTGGAGGCTTCCTCCGCCGTGGTCAAGACCGTGCTGGTGAACCAGATGGCCACCAGCTTGAGCGAGAGCGTCCGTCAGGCCATGTCCATGGTGATCGACCGCAACGCACTGGCGGAGCTGGCCGGCGGGGAGGACGAGGTGTTCCGCGCCGCCGACGGCCTGATCCCCGACGGTATCACCACCTCTCAGGGCGAGTCCTTCCGTCAGGCCAACGGCCCGGCCATCGACAACGATCCGGAGAAATACGACCAGCGGTGCCAGCAGGCGACGGAGCTGCTGCGCAGCGCCGGTTATACCCCCACCACGCTGGAGCATATGAACACGGTGACGCTGCTGTACGAAAATACCGCCGAAAACGCCAAGGTGGCTCAGGCGCTGCAAACCGTCTGGCGCGAAAAGCTGAACATCCGCATCGCCGTCCGTGCCGTGGCGCCGGAGGATATGATGACCACCCTGAAAAGCGGCGAGTTCTCGCTGGCGCTGACCAGCGTCAACGGCGACCGCAACACGGCGCTGAGCTACCTGAACCGCTTCAGCAGCGGCCAGCTGGAGAATTACGGCCAGTATTACTCCAACGCCTACGATATGCTGATCCGCACCGCCGCCAACTCCAGCAGCGACGAGGCGCGGGACGCCTATCTGGCGGACGCGGAGACCATGCTGCTGGACAGCGGCTACGTGATGCCCCTGTATAACGAGACGTATACGTGGCTGCTGCGGGACACCTTCACCGGCCTGCACACCGACGGCATGGGGGTCTATTACTTCCAAAATGTGGTAAAAACCAGCTCGTAACCGAGAAAGGACGGCCGCAAGGTCGTCCTTTCTTTGACAAAAAATTTATTCACAGGAAAATTTGCCTTTTCCCTTGACAACCGCCGCAAGGTATTGTATAATGTCCCTCGGACGTTACACCTCAGTGGTGCTGCCGATCAAAATGGTGACATAGCCAAGTGGTAAGGCAAGGGTCTGCAAAACCCTCATTCCCCGGTTCAAATCCGGGTGTCACCTCCAACCAAAAACCTCGTAACCATGCGGGTTACGAGGTTTTTCTTATGCTTAAAATTTCAGTTTTCCCTTATTTTTTCCCTTTAGCGATGGAAAAGGCCTCCGATGTCAACGCATCAGAGGCCTTTTTTATGCGTCGATCACGTGACCTACGCGATAGCATTCCGCGATGTAGTCACGGGACTGATAGTAGAATGAGGAGTTATAGTCGCAGAGCTTTTCGTCGATCCACGAGGTATATACGGCCACCAATGTTTCCGCCACGTCATCCTGCCCGGACACGTCCTCAATCAAGCGGGCGTATACCTTGCCGATCGTCCATACATCCGGCACGGCGTATCTGGCCGCCGCCACGTTATCGAACTGGCCGTGGGGCAAGCCGAAGTGCTGCTGCATATCATCGGACACCTTTTCAATGGGCTCGCAGTGGAACACATCGGCATGGCCCAGGATCATCTGCACGCCATTCACTCCCAGCGCCTTCACCACGTCGCGGCGTTTCAGTTTCAGGTCGCGGCCCAACTGCTCCACCAAAGCGCAGGTGAAGAACAGTCCGCTGTGGTTTCGTTCACACATGTACCTCGTAACTCCTCTCGAAGGTCAGCGTCGCCAGCGCTCTGGCGGTGTGGAAGCTAATCTGATGGGTGGGATGCTTGAACCGTGCCAACTCCCAGAAGGCGGCGCGGCTGATCTCGCCATCTGTATAGCTCTGTACGTAGTTGAAGATGGTGTCATCGGCCATCGGCCCCTCTACGATGTCATAGTTATGGGGGATGCCGCTGCGGCAGGCCACGATGAAGTCCAGCCATTCATCGCTCATCTCAGGGAAACGCTTGACCGACAGCCCTGACTGCTCTTCAAAACGGTAGACATTCACGATACCACTGCCGAACCGCGTGGCCCAGCGGGTAGCCTGCGTCTCATATTCCGTGCAGTAGAAGCCCCAATAGAAGTCCTTATGGAACTTCTGAATGCGTATTTCCGGCTGCTCTACCGTTACCCGGCTGCCGTGATACAGTGTCCGCATGGTCTGCCTCCTTCCGCAGTTTTTTCTATTATACCCGATTCCTCCCCGCCGCGCAACAGGGAAGTTGCGGTGATTGTCAATCCCCCGAAACACGGCGAATGAAATCCTCCATCTTGTCGGCACTCTCACGCTTCATGCGGTCGGTCACATGACCATAGACATCCAGCGTGAAGGCGGCGGTGGCATGCCCGAGGTTGCCCTGTACCGTCTTGATATCGATGCCGGAGCTGATCGCGGCTACGGCGTAGCTGTGCCGTAGGTCATGGTAACGGGCATCGGGCCTCCCAATCGCTGCAACCGCTTTCTTATAGTGGCGGTAGACCGTCGGCTTCGTCAGGTGATGCCCCAGCGTATCGGTGAACACCAGGTTACTGTCCTCCCAGGCACAGCCTGCCATGAGACGCTGCTGTGTCTGCTCGGCTTTTCGGTGGCGCAGGCGGGCGACCACCGTAGGGGACGCCACCAATGTGCGGCTGCGGCTATTCTTGGTGGGAACCAGCTCATAGGCCGCAAGGCCCTTTTCCTGATGGAGCTGGAGCTGCTTGTTTACGGTGATAACGCCGTTGTCCAGGTCTACACAGTCCCAGGTCAGTCCCAGCGCCTCGCCCTCCCGCAAGCCCAGGAACAGCGTGGTCAGGAAGAGATCTTCAAAGGGATGTCCTTGAATGACCCGGATAAAAGCGGCTACATCGTCCTCATCCAGAGGCTTGATCTCTGCTTTTTGTCCTCGCGGTAAGGTACAGGCGTCGGAGGGGTTGGTTCGGATATAACCATTGAGTACAGCCTGCTTCAGCGCTTGATGCAGTACGCCGTGGATATTCTTGATGGTCTTCGCCGACAGGCCGGGCTTGTCGGCCTTATCCGATGCCAGCGCGTTATAGAAGGTTTGCACAGTATGGGGCAGGAGGTTTTCCATCCTGACTGCACCCAGTGCGGGCTTGATATGTACCCGGATGTCGCTTTCGTAAATCTGTTTTGTGCGCGGCTTACAGGCGCCCAGGTAGTTTTCCACCCAGATGTCCAGCCACTCGCCCAGCGTCATCCTACACGGCTCCTGATAGGTGCCGCTGTTGACCTCTACGGCCAGCGCTTGTAATTTTTCACGCACCTCTTTTTGCGTCTTGCCGGTAACAGAACGCTGCTTCTGCCGGCCGGTTCCGGTATCGTAGCCCGTGGTGATACGTGCCTCCCAATATGTATAATCCTGACCGTTCCTTGTGACAGTCTTCTTCCGGATCGTGCCGCTGCCGTGGGCGGCCCGCTTGCTATTTGCCATGTTTATTCTCCTTTAACGATATGGTAAAGTGAAAGTGTGAGGGGGGATCCCCCCCCTCACATCAGCTTGCAAGATTTAGATATTCCGCCAGGGCGTCCCGCGGGATTCTAATGTTCTTTCCGACCCGGACACTCCGAAGCTGGCCAGAGCGGACGAGTTCGTAGGCCACATTGCGCCCGACCCGGAGCACCTGCCCGGCCTCTAGCACGGTCAGTGCCAGCGGCAGCTCATTGAAATTGGTGACGGTGCTGTAGTTTGTGATAGTATCGTTCATAATATTTCCTCCTAGTTTTTTATCAAAGACAGTTTGTTCGTCCTATGTTCCAGCAGTGTTATGTTTTATGCGGCGTTTTTACTGGATACCCGGCGGATCTTCTGGTTTTTGCCAGACCCGAAGGTGGTGAATCCAGTACGGAATAGCTCTCGCACCGAGGCGGCGCGCATGGCCTCCTTGTACTGATCCCGCGTCAGGCTGGACTGCTCCCGAAGCTGAGCAGGTGTCGTCTCCAAGCCTTCTGGGATAGCCAGCAGCGCCTCATAGAGCCGCGCCGCATTGGTCTGGATACCATTGCGCTGCTTGCTGGTGTGCAGCTTCGAGTGGCACTCCGCCGGGAGAGCATTGTGCTTCTCAAAGCGGCAGTCCCCGAAGTAGTCATGCAGCAGCGCCAACACGGCGTCCGGCGGCTGGGTGAGCCACAACTCTATGGGGGCTTTGTCACCATGACAACGAAGACGGGAGCGGAAAACCATTTGAACCAACTCGTGTGCCAGATGGATGTCCTGCATCTTTAGGGCACAAGGCTGCCGTTCCAGCGCCTCGGTGGCATGGGACAGCTCCTCGGCGTGAGAGCCATCCGGGTCGATAGCCAGTGCCCGGCGCAGATAGTCTCCCGGCTCCAACCTGGGGAGCCCAAGGCAGACTACCGCGGTGGCGTCGCGGTAGGCGTTGCTACCGGCCACGCCGCCGAAGTAAGGCAGGCAGGTCTCGTCGCTTTCTGGGATGACGGCGGTGAATAACAGCTGCTGACATTCTTCACCCAGCAGCTCCCACACCCGCCGCGCCATCCGCTTATATGAGACCAGAAGGACTCGCCCATGGGTTTGGGCAAGTTCTGGTAACAGTACTTGCAGCCAGAGAACCAATGCTTCCAGCGCACCTGTTGTTTGCAGGCCGGTACGGGAAGTCTTGAGGACGCTGTCCCGCTGAACATGGATGGTCAGGCGGGCATAGGACTCCTGAAAGTTGGTGTCCAGCAGGGTGACGTTTGGGTTATCCGTCAGCTGGGGGATGAGCTGCGCCGTGCCGCTGAAGATAAATGTCCGCAGTGGTGTGTCAGCCCGGATGGTGTGAAGGGATGGCGAGGCCAGCTCGAAGTTTTTACCGAAGCAGGAAAGTTTCCCGTTATCGGTCAGCAGCGCTGATGCCAGCTTGCCGACTTTGCAGGAGGGCTGCGCCTGATAGTCCTCCAGCCGGGTCATAAGCTCCGTCAGTTGGTCGTTCTTGAAGCCAGCCTGTTCCAGCTCCGAGGCCGTAAGCACAGCGGAACGCCGGGTTTTGCCGTATTCACAGCGCTGCAGCCGGTCAAACGGTATGCGCAGGGTGTGGACGAAGCTTTCGAGCGTTCGCTGCTTTGCATAGCGATCCTCGCGACTGTAGCTGGGGCGCATGTCCAGCAGCTCTCCCTCCGCCTCGTTGAGGCTCTGCGCGGAAACCACGTCCTGACGAACCAGCTCCGGGGTCTCGTCGATAAGCAACAGGGAGCGGCGAGGCTCGGTGCCGTCCGCCTGGCACCAGGAGGTGAAGGGCGTTAGGTCGGGCAGATGCTCGGCCAGGCGGGCATGAAGCAGGATCAGAATGGGGGTTTCACCCAAACCCTCCATGGTATGCAGGAGGGGGCAGTTAGCCGCCTCCCGGCAAGCATGACGTGGGCATTCGGCGTAAGTGCGGGCTTCACCGGTCAGGCAGCGCCCTTTTTTCAGGTTGTAGTCATTGACGGCGGAGAGCAGCCGCGCGACCGGCGGCTCCCCCGGTTCGAGCCCGTTATTGCAAAGTTGTTCCAGCTCGTCCCCCTCGGCGGTCTTTTCCACCACAACGACGATTCCACCCAACCGCTGGGCGATAGGATCCGACATGCCGCGGAACACCTCTGCGAATACTGTCAGCAGAGCACGCAGCAGCGTCGATTTGCCGCCGCCAGGAACGAGGGGGACGGCAAATACACCCTGACGGCTATCGTCCAACACCTCTTTTATGATGTCAGACAGAGCGTCTCTCTGACCATCTAAATATGTTAAACCTCTTGTGAAAAAGTAATGATCAAGTGTTTTCGTCACCCGACCATATAGCCGCTGGGGGTCACCCTCCGCGCGAGGACACAGCTGGGTGAAATCCTCCACCCGAACCGCCCGATCAGCCGAAGCAGCGGGTACGGTATCCGCCAGAACCGTTGCAACTACAGGATTTTCCATCAAATTTTACCTCCGATCTTTGCTTCGGGGGCAATATTCTCCCCAGTGGTGGGGAGGATACTGCCGAACCGATCACCGAACAGTTCTGCGAGTTTGCCTAGCACCTCATGCGGCAACTCTGCAAGAGGCAGGCTCAGGCAAGGAAGCTTGTCAGACTGACCCTGCGGGGCCCGTCCACGCGCATAGAATGCGTAGCGCCATGAGAGATCTTTTCCTTCTGTGCGTAGGGGCACACCGGCCTCCATCAGCAGCCGCTGAAGGTCAACATCTGCCAGTGCTTCGCCACCTGCGGCGTAAGCTTTGAAGGTCGCGGCGCGGGGCAGCGTCAGGCTGGGTGTGGTCTTGTTTACCGTATGAATCCGGGCTACGGTGTCAGCATGGCCGGGCTCCTCAACGACGCGAGCAGCGTTGCCTCGGAGATAGTCCAGCAGGAAGTCGTAGAACACCGCCGGTTGGGTCAGGTCGATGGCACCGTCAACAGGCGACTGTGGCCCGTCAGGGTGCAACCAGTCTACAAACCGTTTCTTGAGAACCGCAGTCTCCTCTTCTGTTAGGAGTTCCGCCTTGCGGGCCGCCCAGTCGAGAAACAGGGTGATGAGAGCCAGCACTGAGATCCACAACTCGCGTTCGCCGTGAGCCGTCGAGCAGCTGTGCCCACCTCCGTTGGCGCGGATCGCGTCCACCCACCGCTGCGCGTGGTAGCCCTTTTCCAGCCATCGGATAAAACGCCGAACCACCGGAGAAGCGTCCCGGAGGACCGGAACGTCACTCGGAGACCGATATGTCAGGTCATCTGCGGTCAACTTTACCGCGAACTGCTGCCCCAAGGCTGATGCCGAGATCGGCAGGATCAAAGGGGATGTTTTCAGAATTGCCTGGCGGACTGGCGCGGGCAGCTCCGGTGCAAATACCAGCGCGCAGCTGGCGTACGGAGCCCAGAACTTCAGCTTATATCCGTAAAAATATTCTACCTTTCCGCCGACGTATTGGTAGACATCAGCATCGGGACCTGCGGCGCCGACCCGGTAACGGGCCCGAAGCACCCAGGGCCGCCTTAGATGCCAGCCGTCGCCCGACCATTTCTCCGGCCCCTGCACAGCACGGAGGATGTCGCCAATGGAGGCGGGAATGCTCAACGCGCCGGTCAGGTGGATGCCGGGTAACGGCCCGGTATACAGTGACGTATACAGCGGAGATGCCTGCGCAAACAATGTCAATGAGAGCAGCTTGGCACCCGCTTGGGGTTCGGCAAGGTGGTTCGGAAAATCGAGCAGAAGTCGAAGCGCCTTGCGCGAGGCTTTCGCGCCCGGTTTGTCCGTCTTAGTGATCAACTCAATGCGTTCGTCGGGCTTGACGTTGGCATCCGCCGGGGCTAAGATACAAGTAGCCGAATTCTCAACGGCGGTGAAGCGCAGGCGGTGCATGCCTGAGATTGAGATTTTGATTTCTGCATGTTCAGTTTTCAAGGTACAAATTCTTCCTTTCCTGATTTTGAATTTCCCGCATCTGCGGGATAAGCAAATCTTACAGGAACGGCGGATACAAGACTTTTCAAATATAATGATTTATTTGCGTTTTTTTGCGTCAAAATCACCTGTTTTTGGAAGATCGCCCTCAAAACGTAAAAATTCAGAAAAAAGCTGTCATTTTGCATAGGAGGTGCAGGAAAATGAAGCCCGAACCCGGAAAAGACAATGGTTTTCATGCGAAGACCCCAAAGAAAGCCGAGATACGGCAGCAAGTGGCTGATGCTGCCGAACATGCCTGGAACCTGATCCCGAACGCAGAAGCGGAGCTGCATACACCGGGAGATCGTTATTTGCGCTATATGTTGGCGTTGGCACAAAAGGGATGCGCTTCGCAGGCATCCCCCCAAGATCTCATTTACACGCTGCCGGAGATCGTCATACATCCGAAGGCACTCACCTATAAGCCGGAAGTTAAACTCGTTTATGATGCCGATGAACAGAAAGATCTGAATAAGAAGAGGAAGCGTGCAGACGAGTATTTCCGCTGCCTCAGCAGTTACTTCAATACCCAGCTATCCAAGAAGCTATCACGGAGCGCCCTTCCTGACACAGTTGAGGAGTTAAGCGCTGATAAGCAAAGCTCTATGAAAACCACCCTGAGAAGTATCTTCGGAACAGTCAAGGATTACTGGAACCAGAGGGATGTGCCTTGTTCCAGACGCAGCATGTACTCATGCCCCGAGGCACATTTAAAGCTCTTATCACAGAGCGGCATGATGTACCCCGCCTTACCCGCAATATATACGATAAATATGCTCAATCGGCTTTTGCAGCTCAACACCCCGTCGAAGCAGAGACTTTTTCAGCCTTCTCCTGTTCAGGAAATCGCGCCTCACCAGCAAAAAGACTTCTTCGATGGCCTGAACTGGATGAAAGCTGAAATTACAAAATCTCTGGCCTTCTATACGAATAGGATGTATGACCCCATAGCGTACCCCGTGCGCAAAAAGGAAAGGCTCACATTCGATATAGGCCTGAGCTTTCTGAACGATGATAATACACCCCCGGCATCCAAAGTTTGGGGGAAAGCGATCCCCTTTGCTTTTCCCGTATGCAGACTCAACAAGCTTGCTGACCGGCTGGCCGCATTGACCGGCCTGTCGGCAGAAGAGCAAGCCGCACTTCTCTCTCTGCTGCCAGATGCCATCTATGCGCCCAGTGTACTTGACAGTAGAATCAAGGAACAATTCAGTGACGCCAAAGCAAGCAAGATCATCTCCGTCCTGACATGCTTCCGCTCCCTCGTCAAGCCTGATTGCTACAACAATGATACCAAGAGTCGTAAGAAGAGACACGATATTATAAATACCCTGTACAAGAGCGGTCTTGTTGACAACGTACCCGTCCAGATTGATGAAAAAGCAGAAGAATTGTTTTTGTCGAAGTTTTTTACCTATTCAGACATAACGGACACCTTGATCGCCATGCGGCTTTCTGATGATTATATGTATTCCGACAAACTGGAGCTGCCAGGCATTTTCGAGTACATTTATGACAACATCTCAGACCGTCTCACGTTCTTATGTCTTGACAAGAAAAAAGAGACGAGCAAGAAGCACCAGGCAGCAACTGCTATACCGAGTATTCCTGCTCCTGTCTTAAAACGTATTATGAAAGCTGTCACATGGGAGCAGGTCGATGGCATTCTGGCCTCAAGGGAAGGCTCAGACAGTATTAACCCAACGATCAGCAGTATCATAAACGCTGAATCTTCCTGTAAACTGATGGCACAGGGCGACCCAGACGGATTTTACAAGGCCAATCAGGTGGTGGTTGAAAAGATCCAGATGAAAGCCATCGACATGGTGGCCCGCCGCTGCACTGCCGTGCTGCTGCGAGCGTACTTTGAAAACTATGGGCTGATTGCGTCTGATGGTAAATGATTTTCCAAGGGGGGTTTGCTATAAGAAAGAACTAACAAACAACCCCCTCGGGAAAGGATGACCGTGTGAGGTAAGCATAGGGGCCTGTCGGCCAGACGGATTACGCAGTAAGCAAGGCTGGCCGAACACGGACATCGTTTCCTGAGAGTACGGTAGTATTGGCAGGTGTTTGGTTATTTCCGTGTGTTCTATATACCCTGTGAGAAGAACAAGACAGGTGAAGAGTGCTGCACAGCATTCCTCGCCTGTCTCCTTTTTATATACCAGGTTCCTCCACCGGTACACAGATTATCTTGCCATTTACCCGAACAAAGAACTCCGGCTTGGCAAAGCGCTTCAGCCAATAGTCCACCTGCTCGTCCGTCAGGGATGTAAAGCTCTCGCTGTCCGGCGGGGCGCCGCAAACGAAGAATGTGCCCGCGATGATGTCGTAAATTTCTCCCTCCTCATCCCGCAGGGCGCGGTTCAGCGGCAGGTTCAGCAGCTTGCCCTCGTCATTGCAGATCAGGGCTGCGTCTCGTCCTCCTGGCTCGTAGACAGCTTCAATAGTACCGCCAACACAACGCTGCATAGCTCCAAGGCTATCTTCCAGTTCCATTTCATAGGGACTCCTTTCCGGTTCTACCATAATAATTCTCATGTTTCACATCTCCCCACAGCACATCAGTTCCTCGATCTCCTCCGGGCACATGCCGTAGTGCAGAAAGGCGTCGATGTCACGGGGGTCGTACCCATAGGCCGGGGCAATCGATTTCAGATCACGGACATACTCTGCGTCACCGCCGTATGCGTCCCAATGCGGCCAATGGAAGGACGTTGCGCCATTCCACAGATTGCGAGTATCAAACTGCTCCACGGTATAGCGGCCATGCCGGTCGATGCGCAGGATATCCCCCTCCTTCATCACCACCTCCACCGGACGATCTGCGTGAGGAAACCCCTTCTTGAGACCCTTCTTCAAAATCGCTTCTGTGCTGGCGTAGACGTACAGCCCCAACCGCGGGAAGTGGTATAACGTCAGCGGATTGTTGCCCTTTATAATGTAGAGGTTATCCCGCCCGTCCAAAATCGTCAGCGTCAAAGTGCCTTCCAGGGCTTCTGCCGCAGTGCGGATGGTGGAGAAGTTCAGATTCCCTTGCTGCTCCAGCAGCTGTACGGCGATGTAGGAATCCGTCTCAATATTGGTATTGGGCAATTTTCTCTCCTGCCGCAGCTCCTTGTCATTGTAAATGATTCCGTTGTGTGCTAAAGCAAAAGGCATGCCAGACGTTCCAACGAACGGGTGATTATTGCAATTTTTCTTCTCGTCCCCCTGCGTGGTCATTCTGGTATGTCCAATGATGCAGCGGACATTCTCCGGCAGGCGGAAGCGCATCAGGTGAGCAGGCCACGGACGTTTATACACCGCCAGATGGCCGTCTGAGTTGTAAGCAACACCAGTTGCGTCCGTACCCCGTGCCTCGCTGGCGGTGGCCAGCGCGGACACAAGACGGCGCTTCTGAGCGGCAGTCAGGCCACCCGTATAATCATAAACACCAAACAAACAGCACATTTCAGATTTCCCCTTCCGCCGCAATCGGCTCATTGACATATAGGTTTCGTTCCTTCAGATACTGGATCAGCTCCGGCTCCTTGATGCCGCTGACGAAACTGCTCCAAGAGAGATCCCGCAGCTCATCATCGGACAGATAAATTGCCACGTCGCAGATATGATCCACCATCTGCAACGTGGCAAGAAGCGTATTGAATTTCAGTGTACCCCGGAACATGCGGAACTCGATGGTATCACAGTTGGTGAGGTTAACGCAGGTGTAGCGGCTTCCAGAGCCCTTTTTGACATGCTCCAGCATCTCGTGGGGCTGGTCACGGTAGCCGTATCGCGCCGCCCACTGATCCATCTGGCGCTGCGTCCGGCGAGAGAACCGCAGCAGCTCTCGCCAGTGGCATTCTACGAAGAACAGCACACGCGCAATAGCGCTGTCCTGGGCATCATAGGTATCTCCGAAAGCCTTGCGGGACACATGGACGTGTAGGCCGCAGGTGCCTGCCTGGTGGGAGAGATACCCCATACTGACGGCCTCGTGCAGCACCTCATCCCACGGCATTTCATGGAGCTGATACTCCAGCGACAAGGGGTGTGTGACGATCTCAAAGCCGTCGTCCAGACTGCCATCGTGCTTGCAATAGGCAAGGGAGTGCTTCCGGTTGGCGATGTTCAGCAGTGCCAAGGCATTCTCGTTGTCCTCACCAGCGCCGTCAATCTCCAGCTCGACACCGAAGAAGCGGGGCCCGGTGCCATAGAAGATGGGACGGGGCTTGAAATAGTAATCATGGATAGCGCTGTTTTCAATGTCGGAGCAGCAGTCGCTGCAATAGGGATCGTCATTGTCGTAAGGATACCAGCAGCTATCAAGGGAAATAAGGCTGCCGCAGCGGGTGCAGCGGGTGTAATTGTGGTCGCAGCAGTCGGGGCAAAGGGGCGAGGCCGCTGTGTTGCAGTTGTCCCGATGCCAGAACCGGGTGCCGCAGTCGACACAGATCTCTGTCATGCTATCCAGACAGTCCGGGCAAAGCAGACGGTCATGGAATTCGCTCAGGTTGTCGGCGGTACACCCACAGCGTGAGCAG
>OMEC01000448.1_pt1 | contig 22231 bp, 17 predicted proteins | sample 1673401 | NCBI WGS metagenome assembly OMEC01 (sample SAMEA103958110, study PRJEB25191) | human gut metagenome | reverse complement strand
AGCGGCGTGCTGTCCCAGCGGCATCTGCGGTTTTACCGGCAGGACGGCGTGCTGACGGTGCGCATTGCCTTTATGGACAGCACCTTTGAACAGGCCACCCTGCGCTCATTAGTGAAGGTGTGCCTGCTGATCGGGCTGGGCGCGCTGCTGGTGCTGCTGGGAGTCAGCTGGCTGCTGAGCGGCTTCGTCTCCCGCCCGGTGGTGCGGACGTGGCAGGATCAGCAGCAGTTTATCTCCGACGCCAGCCACGAGCTGAAAACCCCCTTGACGGTGATCCTGTCCTCCGCCGATCTGCTGGAGGAGTCGGCCAGCGGAGAGCAGCAGCGGTATGTGGACAACATTCTGGCGGAATCCCGCCGGATGAAGGAGCTGGTGGAGGATATGCTGACCCTCTCCCGGACGGAGAGCGGCCGGGCCGCCGCGCCCTTTGCGCCGCTGGATCTCAGCGATCTGGTGACGGACGCCGCATTGCGGTTCGAGCCGGTGGCGTTCGAGGCGGGACACCCGCTGGAATACGACATTCAGAACGGCCTGTCCCTGACCGGCGACTGCCAACAGCTGGATCAGCTGGTGGATATCCTGCTGGACAACGCCGTGAAATACGCCGCGCCCGGCGGTGCCATCCGCCTGACGCTGAACGCCGCCGGAAGGAATGCGGTGCTGGCGGTGGAGAACCCCGGCGAGAGGATCCCCGCCGAGAAGCTGTCCCACCTGTTTGACCGGTTCTACCGGGTGGACGATGCCCGCACCGGCGCGGCAGGGTTCGGGCTGGGGCTTGCCATCGCCCGCCAGATCACGGCGCGGCACAAGGGAACCATCACCGCCGCCAGCGACGAGAGCGCCACCCGCTTTACGGTGACGCTGCCACTGCACCGGGGATAATACAGAATGATCGAGGTTTTTCCCATGTTTGATACACTTTTGCGGGGCGGTACTGTCATTGACGGTACCGGCCGCGCCGCGTTTGCGGCAGATGTGGCCATTGAAAACGGCAAGATCGCGGCGGTGGGACAGCTGTCCCACGCCCGGGCGCGGCGGACGGTGGACTGCACCGGAATGACCGTCACCCCCGGCTTTATCGACATTCACCGCCACGCCGACGGCGCGGCGTTCCGCCCCGGCTTCGGGGAGTGGGAGCTGTGTCAGGGGCTGACCACCATCGTCAACGGCAACTGCGGCCTGTCCGCCGCGCCCTTCGGGCCGGATAATGAGGCCGCCATCCGGGCGTATTTGCAGCCTATCACCGGCGACCTGCCGCCCCGGCTGTACAGCCGCTCGCTGGCGGGGTACTTCCGCTCTCTGCCCGCCCTGCCCCTGAACGTGGGCATGCTGGTGGGCGCGGGTACTCTCCGGGCCGACGCGGCGGGCTATCAGCTGACGGAGCTGGCGGACGGCCACTTTGCCGCCATTCACCGCCAGATGGAGCAGGCGCTTTCCGACGGTGCGCTGGGCGTCAGTCTGGGCCTTGGCTACGCGCCGGAGTGCTTCTATTCCACCGCCGACCTGATCCGGGCCTTGCAGCCGGTGGCGGGGACGGATATCCCCGTCACCGTCCACATGCGGCAGGAGGGCGGCGGTGTGGCGGAGTCGGTGCGGGAGATGATCGCCGTGGCCCGTGCGCTGAACTGCCCCGTTCACATCAGCCACCTCAAGGCTATGGGACGGGACAACTGGGGCAAGAAGATCCCTCAGGTGCTGACGCTTTTGGAGCAGGCGCAAAATGAGGGCCTGCGGGTGGACTGCGACGTGTATCCCTACACCGCCGGCTCCACCCAGCTGCTGCACATTCTGCCGCCGGACTACCTCACCGGCGGCATGGAGGCGGTAGTGGAGCGTCTGCGGGATCAGAGCGTCCGCCGGGAGCTGGCTGAGCGCATCGAAAGCGGCGTGGGCTTTGACGATATCGCCAAGCTGGCGGGCTGGGACGGCATTTACCTGACCTCCCTCCACTGTCCGGAGGATCACCCCTATCAGGGTCACAACCTGATGGAGATCGCCGCCCTGATGGGACAGGATCCACTGTCCTCCTGCTGTGAGCTGCTGGCACGGGAGCACGGCCAGATCACCATGATCGACTTCATGGCGTCGGAGGAGGATATCTGCGCCATTCTCCGTTCGCCCCTGTCCTGTGTCATCTCCGATGCCACCTATCCCACCGAGGGACAGCTGCACCCCCGTGTCTGCGGCAACGTGACCCATTTGCTGGAGCATTTTGTCCGGGAGAAGAAAGCACTCAGCTGGGAGCAGGCCGTCCACAAGCTGACGGGCCGTCCGGCTCAGGTGCTGGGACTGACCGGAAAGGGCCGTCTGGAAGCGGGCTGCGACGCGGACGTGTGCATGTTTGCGCCGGAAGCCCTCCACGAGCGGGCCACCTATACGGAGCCCCAGCAGACCTCGCAGGGGATGTCTCTTGTGCTGGTGGCGGGCGAGATCGCTCTGGAAAACGGAAAGCCCACCGGTATCTGTGCCGGACGGGCTGTCAGGAGGTAACTATATGCTGGAAAAGATCGTTGCCGCCGTTCGTGCGGCGGGAGACATGATCCGCGACGCCCACAACATCGAGCGGGACACCCGCGAGAAAACCGGCGCGGCGGATCTGGTGACGAAATACGATGTGGCGGTGCAGGAGTTTCTGCGCCGTGAGCTGCTGCGCGTCTGTCCGGAGGCCGATTTCTTCGGTGAGGAGGGGCAGCACGAGACGCTGACCAAGGACTGGGTCTTCATCGTCGACCCCATCGACGGCACCACCAACTTTGTGCGGGAGCTGCATTACAGCAACATCGCCGTGGCCCTGTGCTGCCGGGGCGAGGTGCGGTATGCCGTGGTGTATAATCCCTTTATCGAGGATCTTTTCGCGGCGGAAAAGGGCTGCGGCGCCACGCTGAACGGGCGGCCCATCTACGTGTCCGACCATGACGCGGCGCATGCCATCTGCATGTGCGGCAGCACCATCTATGACCGCAGCTATACGGACAGGAGCTTTGCCATCATGCGGTGGCTGTACGACCACACGCTGGACTTCCGCCGCTTCGGCTCCGCCGAGCTGGATATCTGTCAGGTGGCCGCCGGGCGTATCGAGATCTTCTTCGAGTGCCGCCTGTCCCCGTGGGATTTCGCGGCGGGCAGCCTGATCCTGCAGGAAGCGGGCGGAAGTCTGACCCGTCTGGACGGCAGCGCCATCGACCCCAGAGAGCCCGGCAGCGTCTGGGCCACCAACGGCAAGTGCCATGAGATGTACAGGGAACTGCCGTAATAAGAAAAAACCGGCCGTAAGGCCGGTTTTATTCTTCTTCCAGATTTTCCAATGCCACACGCACAGCCTCTACCACAAATGCGGAAAATGTACAATCGGTTCCGCGAATGGCTTTCTCTACAGCTTCGATAAGCTCATTGGGAAAGCGGATGGATTTGTTGGTAGAACCCGGCGGTTTGGGAATCTTGAATTTTGCCATAATGCACCCCGTAATACAAATTTATGATAAAAATGTATTGTATTTTGCGTTATAATGATGCATTATATTTTGTAGCACAAAATTTGAGGTGACATACATGGAAAATTTGCCCAAGTATTATACCACATTGTTTAATGCCGTTACTGATGCGATTGAACTGATCTCCCGCTCCGAAGTGTCGGAAGCAATGGCATGCTTGGTTGCGGCGCAGCAAAAGGCGGAAGAAATCTACATTTCCGAAGCATAAAAAACCGGCCGTAAGGCCGGTTTTTTCTTGGACAGTGGAAATAAAGTCTCCCCTGTGTAAGGGGAGGTGGCAACGCGAAGCGTTGACGGAGGGGGTGTTTGAATGTCATTATCCCCTCAGTCAGCCTTGCGGCTGACAGCTCCCCTTGCAACAGGGGGAGCCTTTGTAAAAACATCTCTCGTTTATTTCTTCCCCGTCGCGTTGGCGGCGTAGACGCACACCAGGATCACCGCCACGCCCACGATCTGCCACAGGCCGAAGGGCTCCTTCAGCAGCACCACGCCCGCCAGTACGCTGACCACCGTGGTGACGTTGCTGAACAGCGACGCCTCAGACACCGTCAGGTAGGCGTTGGCGAAGTTCAGCAGGAAGTACGCCACCACCGAGGACACGATGCCCAGATAGACCACCGCGCCCCAGAACGCGCCGCTCTGGATGGCGGGCAGGAACGTCTCCGCCATGTGGCCCGCTCCCTGGATCAGTGCGGCGGGGATGAAGAACACCATGCCCACGGTGAACATCACATATGTCACCTCGAAGGCGGTGAATTTCGCCGCCGCCCGGTGGCTGAGGGTGTAATACGCCGCGTCGCAGCCCACCGTCATCAGCAGAAACACCAGTCCCAGCGCGGAAATGTGGGTCTCGCCGCCCATGTAGATCAGCGCCACGCCGCCGATGCACAGCACCGCGCAGATCACCTGCCGCCGCGTGACCCGCTCGTGCAGGATTAGCACGTCCGTGACGATACAGGCGATGGGCACCACGGCGATGATGGTGCCCGCTACAGCGGAGGAGGTGTACAGGATGCCGTAATTCTCGCAGAAGAAGTACAGCACCGGCTGGATCAGACCCAGCAGCACCAGCGAGCCGATGGGCTTGCCCTTCAGGGAGAAGGCGAACAGCGGCCTGCCACGGGTTTTCCCCACCAGCGCGTTGACCAGAATAACCAGCGACATGGCGGTAAAGGCGATCAAAAAACGGAAGGCCAGCAGCACGGTGGGCTTTGCCACCTCCAGCGCCAGCTTGGAAAACATGAAGCTCATGCCGAAAATGGCGCTGGCCAACAGGGCGAACACCAACGACAGGGTGTGGGTTTTCTTGTTGTGCATCGCAATCATCTCTCTTTCGAAGTACGGTTTATCTTATCATATTAATGTTTTTTCCGCAACGGGGAACTTGGGAGTTTCACTTTCCGGGGCAAAAACGGCCTTCGGCGACCCACTTTTCCCAATCACGCTGTGTAAACACAGCGGATGCTACGGCGGCATAGCCGCCGAGGTCGGATGCTAAAAATATGCCACCGGCATATTTTCTTAACGCACCGACTAGAAAAGTGGGAAAAAGAGCCAGAAGAAACCAAAGGTTTCTTCACTTCCTTGCGCGCTATGCTGTGTGAGGGATCGTGAGTGCGTACCACACGTTTGCGCAAGGTTTTCTTTTTCGTTTTATAGAAAGTATCGTCTCTGCTCCAGCGCCGCTGCCGCTGATGCCAGCGAGACGAGCAACGCTTCAGCGTCTACTGTTGCAACGCATGAGCGGCAGCGGCGCAAGAAGGGAATCAATGCGTCATACGCACCGATAATAAACGGGTTCTGTGAACGCGCGGTAAACGGCAACACTTTTGCATAGGGAACGGCGTGAGCGGATTCTTAAACCGCAGGTTTAAGCGGCCCTTTTGGACACTTTTGGGGCCGTGGCCAAAAGTGTCTCGCGCCGGAGCGCGAAAGTCTCAATTAAAAATCACAAAAGCAAAAGCCGGGCGGGCGGCCCGGCTTCTGCTTTTACCATAAATCATACGAAACATGCATTTCACTTTGTCATGCGGCTTCTGCAAGGCGTTACTTGTTGGTGACACGACTGACGACGCCAACGACCACCAGCAGAACGGCAAGACCGGCCAGCAGCAGATTCAGACCCATAACCGTCGCTCCTTTCTTTTGGATTCCTAGGTTGGTTATAGCATATCACGGAGGAGTCCATTTGTAAAACGCACCATTTTCATCATTATCATGAAAAAATGTTTGAACACCGTTAAGATTTCTGCTATACTATGTTAAGAAAAAAGGAGGGATGGGTATGAGCCTGACAAAGTACGAGATCCTGCTGAAGACCGCCGAATGCGGCAGCTTTACACGGGCCGCCCAGGAGTTGAATTTCACCCAGTCCGGCATCAGCCACGCGGTCAGCTCGCTGGAGGCGGAGCTGGGGACGACGCTGGTGGTGCGCAGCCACGGCGGCGTGTCGCTGACGGCGGACGGCCGGGCGCTGCTGCCCTACTTCCGGGAGATGTGCGCTTTGCAGCACCAGCTGGAGCAGAAGGCCGCCGACCTGCGGGGACTGGACACCGGTCTTGTGCGGGTGGCCACCTTCACCAGCGTGTCGGAAAAGTGGATGCCCTATATTCTAAAGAGCTTTCAGGAGATCTATCCCAAGATCGAATTTGAGCTGCTGCCCTCCAACTTCAACAACGAGATCGCCGATTGGGTCACCCACGGGCAGGCGGACTGCGGCTTCGTCAGTCTGCCTACGGAGAAGCATCTGGACAGCTGGCTGTTACAGCGGGATCAGTGGAAGGTGATCGTTCCCTGTGACCATCCGCTGGCGGGCCGCGATCCCTTCCCGCCGGAGGCGCTGGAGCAGTATCCGGTGATCCTGCTGGACGAGGGCGACGACTACGAGATACAGGAGGTGTTCGACACCCTGCATATCCAGCCCAACATCCAGTACACCGTGCAGCAGGATCAGACCATTCTGGCCATGGTGTCCAGCGGCCTAGGCATCAGCATCATGGAGGAGCTGATGTTACAGCGCTGCGTGTATCCGCTGGTGGCCTGCCAGCTGCCCCGGCCCTTTTACCGCAACATTGGCATCTGCGTGAAGGATAAGAACGCCCTGTCCCTGTCCACCCAGCGGTTCATTCAGCATGTCCGCCGCTGGGTATTGGCCAACGGTGCGCTGGAGGGGCAGAAATAAAGGCATAAAAAGAAACCGGGGATATCCCCGGTTCTTTTTTTGCTTATTATCACAGTGCGGCGGCGCCGATGATGCCGGCCTCGTTGCCCAGCTTGGCGGCGGCGATGATGGGCACGGCGCCCTCCCGTCCGCCGAAGCAATGCTCCGCCACATATTCCCGGATGGGAGAGAGGATCCGCTCGCCCTGACGGCTGATGCCGCCGCCGATGAGAATCATCTCCGGGGCAAGGCTGTTGACCAGATCGGTCATGCCCGCCGCCACATAGACGCACCAGCGGTCGATGACCGCCTGTGCCGCCGCGTCTCCGGCGTCGGCGGCCTGAAACACGTCCAGCGCCGTCAGCTCCTCACGGCCATGGAGGGCGGATTCCGGATGCTGCTCTCCGGCCCGCTTGGCCTGACGGATCAGTGCGGTGGCGGAGGCGTAGGCCTCCCAGCAGCCGTCACGGCCGCAGGTGCAGTGCTCGCCCTCCAGCACCAGCAGGGTATGGCCCAGCTCTGCGCCCATGGAGCGCATACCGGCGTAAATTTTGCCGTCGATGATGATGCCGCCGCCTACGCCGGTGCCCAGCGTAATGAGGATCATATCCCGGCGGCCCACCGCTGCGCCTGCCACGGTCTCCGCCAGAGCGGCGCAGTTGGCGTCGTTGCTGAGACGGACGGGGATGCCGAACCGCTCGTGGAGCATCCGGCACACGGGGACGTTGAACCAGCCCAGATTATAGGCACGCATCACCACACCGGCCTCGCTGTCGCAGGTGCCGGGGGAGCCGATGCCGATGCTGGCGCAGTCGGCGGCGATCAGGCCCGCCTTGTCCAAAGCCAGCTCCACGGCGCGGCACATATCCGCCACCATTTCCTCCGCCGGGCGGAAGGCTCCGGTGGGAACGCTGGCCTCGGCGATAATGTTGTGGCGGTCGTCCACCACGCCAACGGCGATGTTGGTGCCGCCCAGATCAATACCGATACGATACATGGCTGCTCCTCCTCACTTACAGCTGCATGGCTGCGGTGACGGCGCAGCCGTTTTGCATGATGTGATCCAGTGCCACGCCCTCCGGCAGCTGGAGACGGCTCAGCGCCAGCAGCGGCCCCTTGCCCGTCAGCTTGAACAGAGCCTCCTTGGCCGTCCAGCACTCCCAGAACCGCTGGAAGCAGCCTGCGTCGCCGTAACGGATGTAGGCCATCTCCGCCTCGGAGCAGGCACGGCGCATGAACTTCTCCTCCGCGCCGCGAATGACCTCCACGTCCACGCCCAGCACGTGATCTCCCGCGGCAGCCACCACATAGGGGCCGCTGTGGCTGACGCTGACGTAGAAGGGGTCGCCCTCCACGCCGGGCTTGCCGTTTTCATTCCAGACCAGCGGCGCGCTCTCCGCCGTGCAGCCCAGACGGGCCGCCGCGGCCTGCCGCAGCAGCAGCTCACCGGCGGCGCTGCGCTTGCGGTCGTCCTCGTTGGGAAAATCACCGATGCGGCTGCGGCGCTCCGTGTCCATCATGGACAGGGCAGCGTCGTAGGCCGCGGCGTCCATCTCCTTGATGTTATACCAGAAAAGCTCCATATGACTACCTCCACCGATATCGTAATATTCTTGGTAATGAGTATACCACATGCGCCGCGCCGTTTCCACTCTTTTTATGTTGCTTTTTGCCGGATTTTGCGATACACTGGGCTTGTGTTTACAAGGAGGAACAATATGGTTTCGATTATTGAAGTGACCACGAAGGGGCAGCTGCGCCAATTCGTGGATTACCCCAACATTTTATATAAAGATGTGCCCCAGTTTGTCCCCGCCACCTTTGATGACGATATGAGCGATTGGGATAAAAAGAAGAACCCCGCCTTTGAATATTGCGAAGCCCGCTGCTGGATGGCCATGCGCAACGGCGAGATGGTGGGCCGCATCGGCGCCATCCTCAGCCATAAGGCCAACGAGAAGTGGGGCACCAACCGCATGCGCTTTACCCAGGTGGATTTCATCGACGACGAGCAGGTGGCCAACGCCCTGTTCACTACGGTGGAGCGCTGGGCCAGGGAAAAGGGCTGCAACGAGGTGCACGGCCCGCTGGGGTTCACCGACCTGGATCGTGAGGGCATGCTGGTGGAGGGCTTTGACCGCCGCAGCTGCTTCTTCACCTATTATAACCATCCCTACTACATCGATCACCTGACCCGGCTGGGCTATGTGAAGGATGTGGACTGGATCGAAAATCTCATTCAGGTGCCCACCGATGAAAAGATCATCGAGCGGTGGCGCAAGCTGTCGGAGTTCGTGGAAAAGCGCTATCACCTGCATGTGTTTCATCCCCGGACGCGGCTGGACTACTTTGGCCTGATCCCCCGGTTCTTCCAGCTGGTGAACACCTGCTACGCGCCGCTGTACGGCACGGTGGAGCTGTCGGATAAGCAGATCAAGCGCTACAGCGCCAAGTTTGCCCCGCTGATCAACCCAAATCTGGCCTTCTTCATCATGGATGAGCACGAGGATATGGTGGCCATGGGTGTGGCCGCGCCGTCCATCGCCAGCGCTCTGCAGAAAAGCCGGGGCAAGTATTTCCCCACCGGGTGGATCGACCTGCTGAAGGCCTTCCACAAGAACGACACCATTGACCTTTTGCTGATCGCCGTGCGGCCCGACTACCAGAAGAAGGGCGTCAACGCCATGATCCTGTACAACGCCATGCAGGGCTGCCATAAGCTGGGCATCAAGGAGGCCGAGACCGGCCCCATGCTGGAGACCAACGAGAAGGTGCAGTCCCAGTGGAAGGACTTTGACATTGAGCAGCACAAGCGCCGCCGCTGCTTTATCAAGAAGCTGAAGTGATGATGCAGAACTATAAATTTACCATTGCCTATGACGGCACACGGTTTTTCGGCTGGGAGCGCCAGCCGGACAGGGACACCATTCAGGGCAAGCTCGAAGCGGTGCTGAGCCGTCTGGCCGGCCAGCCGGTGGAGATCATCGGCGCAGGCCGCACCGATGCAGGCGTTCACGCCCGTGCCATGGTGGCCAACGCCCAGCTGGACGTGAAGGAATCCCCGGAGGAGATCCGGGACTACTGCAACCGCTATCTGCCGGATGCCATCGCCGTCCGGGAGGTGAAGCCCTGTGGGCCCCGGTTCCACGCCCGGTACAACGCGCTGGGCAAGACCTACCGCTACACGGTGTTTGTGGGGGAGGTCAAGCCGGTGTTCGACCGGAAGTATGTGACGCTGCTGCCCTACGCGCCGGATGTGGAGCGGATGCGGCAGGCCGCCGCCTACCTGACGGGGGAGCACGACTTTGCCGCCTTCTGCGGCAATCCCCGCATGAAGAAATCCACCGTCCGCACGGTGGATACCATCGACATTCAGCAGCGGAAGGATCGTATCACGTTTACCTTCCATGGCAACGGCTTTTTGCAGAACATGGTGCGCATTCTGGTGGGTACGCTGCTGGAGGTAGGCCGTGGCTTCTGGGAGCCGGAGCAGGTGCAGGCCATTCTGGACAGCCGCGACCGCAAGCAGGCCGGCCCCACCGCCCCGCCGGAGGGACTGTGTCTGATGAAGGTGGATTATTGAAATTGGCATGAAATCCGGCGATTGCATTGCCAACAAAAATAAGGAGCGGCCTGTGGTCAGGCCGCTCCTTTCTAATTGTGCCGCCAACGGCGGCACACATCAGTTCTTCCCTCTTCTCTCCTATCTTTTCACTGACAAAAAAGAACCGCCCGAAGGCCGACTGACATAAGAAAACATACGGTTTTGCCTGTGCCTGTCCGGCTAAAATCACCCGAAAAAATACCCGCATACGTCAGTATGCGGGTATTTTTGCAGCCGATTTTATCTCGAACTTGCTTTGGCAAAACTGCTTCGCACCAGAAAAGAGCGGATTTTGTGCAGAGCCAAGACGCGGCGCCGCAGGCATACTCTATGTCTGGCAAGGTGCCGCAACGCAGGTTCCTGCGCAAAAGCCGCCTTTTATGGCGTGTGTTTTCTTGTGTCAGGCGGCCTAAAGGCGGTTCCTTTTTTGTCACATGTTGTGTATGTCGTTCAACAGCTCGTCCAACGACATGCGGCCCACCTTTTCGTTGGCGGCTGCGGCGGGGTTGGCCGCTTCCGCTGCCTGACGGGCCGCCTCGGCCTCTGCGGCCTGACGGCTGGCTTCCGCTGCCTGACGCTGGGCGATTTCCTGCTGCATCTTGCCGGACAGATCCTCCACAAAGGGGCTGGTCAGCGTATCGTTGGAGACCTTCCGCTGTTGGGGTCGTGCGGGAGCGACAGGTGCGGCCTTCCGCACGGGCTGTGCGGGTGCGGTTTGCTGAACAGGCCGTGCTGCGGGAGCGGCTTTCGCCGGCTCGGGGCGGCTCTGCCGCGGCGCACGGTTCTGGGCTGCGGCGTTACGGTCGGGACGGGGCGGCTGGGGCGGACGGTCATCGTCATCGCCGCTGTCGCCGTCATCGTCATATCCGCCGCCATTGTGGCCGATACGGCCCAGCAGGAAGCCCACCAGCAGCAGAATGACGACCAGCAGCGCCGCACCGATGATGGCGGCGGTGGAGGTAGCCATCTCACCCACCAACGGCAGCGTTACCGTCATGGGGATGGAATAGGTAGGCGGCTCGGGCGGCGTGTTGGGATCGACGATCTCCATGGTGGGGATGATGCCCTCGTACTTGGGCATGCGGTACACATGGACGGTATAGGTCTTGGAGGTGGTGCCGTCCTCTGCTGTGCAGGTGACGGTCATCACATTGTCCCCCTCCTGAGACAGCTGCATGGTGGCCTCGGTGACCTTCAGGGCCTTTTCATCCTTTGCCACGCCGGAAAGCGTCGCCGACCGGGTCTCGTAGGGGACGTAGGCCACGTATTCCGTCACCGCGCCGGAGAAGGTGGGGCTGAGATAGCCCACATCCAGCGTCAGCTCCTTCAGCAGCGCGTCGGTGCTGGGCTTGTAGTTGGGATCCTGCTCACGGGTGACGGTGATGGTGTAGTTCTTTTTGGCGCCGGTGGCGGCGGTGCAGGTAACGGTGACGGTATTGCTGCCCACCACCAGCGTATTGCCGCTGACGGACACACGGGCCGAGCCGTCCGCCGCCTTATAGCTAAGGTTCAGGGATTCCACCGCGTAGGGCACCGTGGCGGTGTAATTGGTGGTGGATTTGTTGAACGCGGGGCTGAGGGTGGCGTTGGAGCAGGTGAGGGAGCTGAGGTCGCAGTTGCTGCTGGGCGGGGTCGCCACCGAGCCCGTCCAGGACGTGCCGCTGACAGTCTCGTCCTTGCTGCCGTCGGAGACGACGATGTTCTTGAACCCGGCGGTCAGTGCGGTGCCGCTGGCCAGACCGCTCTTTACCCGGAAGGTGACGGTCAGCACGCCGGTGCTGGAATTGATGGGGTTGCTGACGCCGTACAGCAGGAAGTGGTTGCTGTTGTAGTCCATGGTCCAGCCGCTGATCTTCTGATCGTAGTTGGTGAACTCCAGCGTGTTGCTGTCATACTCCAGCGTGGCCTCGATGCCCATGACGTTGCTGCCGGAAATGCTGAGCGTCAGCGTGACGGTGCTGCCGGCCTGTACGGTGCTGTCGCCGGACAGGGAGGACGAGGCCGCCTCTGCCCGTTGGGGCAGCAGCGCCGCGACGATCAGCACCAGCGTCAGCAGCAGCTTGAAAAGAAAAGAGGTATTGTGTTTCATGGCGTTATCCTCCTATCAACCGATGGTATCCTTGCCGATGATGACGCGGGCCGCCTTGACCACATCGGTCAGGGTGACATAGCCGTCGCCGTTCAGGTCGGCGGCCTCGCGGTAAGCGCCCTCCAGCGTCTTCTTGTTCAGCACGTGGGACTGCAGCGCCACCACGTCGGTCAGGGTGATCTTACCGTCGCCGTTCACGTCGCCCGTTACCACCAGCGTGTAGGACTTATTGCCCACCACGGCGGTCATGCCGGTGCTGAGAGTGCCGCTGGTCACTTCGGTCTTGCCGTCGTAGACCCTGGCGTTTTTGCCCAGCTGTTCCACGGTGCTGCCGGGCGTCAGACCCGTCCAGTAGCCGGAGATATTGTCGGGCAGCTCCGTTACCTTTGTGGCGGTAAACACCGGCTTGAAGGTCATGTCCTTGGCCTCCATCACGGTCTTGCCCTCGGTATAGCCTTCCCAATGGCTGAACTTATAGGTATACTGGCCGTCAGGCGCCTTGGTGGGGGAGGTCTCCGGCATGGGGATCAGCTCGCCCTCGGCCACGGTGCCCCGCTTGAAGATATCGCCGTCGGCGTCAAGGAAGGTGTAGGTGTACACATCCGCGTACTGGGCGTACAGCGTCAGGTCGGAAGCGATGATCTTGGTGGCGGAGGAGATCTGCTCGCCGCCCTCCTTCTCCGTGAACCAGCCGATAAAGGAGTAGCCCGTCTTGCTGGCGGTGGGCAGCTTGCCGTAGACGATATCACTGAGGGAGACGGTCTTGGTCTTGCTGCCGTTCAGCGTACCGCCGTTGGGATCGAAGGTAATGGTGAAGGTCTCGTCGTCGTGGGCCTGACCGCTGTTGCTGCGGACGGTGAAGCTGGACTTGGCCAGCTCAAAGCTCTTGCTGTTGGACACCGCTGTCAGCGTGAAGGTGTAGTTACCGGCGGCCAGTGAGCTGTAGGCCACGGAATCGTCCAGCTTCTTCAGGTCGTAGGACATTGCGTTGGGCGAGGCGTTCTTGCTGATGACCGCCGCGCCGCTCTCCTTGGCGATGGTGATGTTGACGGAGGTGATGGGAGAGGAGCAGGAGATCACACCGCGAACGGGGAAGGAGGAGTTCTTGGCCACCAGAATATTGTCCTTGGTGGGATAGATCACGCCCCGCAGCGTCCAGTCGTCGGCGCTGTTGGCCACGGCCACCGGCTGCCACTCGGCTGCGGTGCTCTCCTCGGAGGAGACCGCCATCACCAGCGTATCATTTTCATAGCTGAGATATGTACCTGTTTTCACATTTTTCAGCGTATAGGCACTCTTGCCCTGGGTCAGCTCCCACTTCTGCCCGTCGGAGATGGAGGGAGAGGACAGGGAAACGGTGCTCTTGTCGGCACTCAGCCGCAGGGTCTTGCCGTCCACCTGCGTGCTGATGGTGTAGAACCCGCCGGCGAAGTAGTTCAGGGTGAAGACCTGATCCGTTCCCTCGGCGGAGCGGACGTCCAGCTTGGCGCTGCCGCCTGCGGCGGACACGGCGTACTTCTGGTCGACGCTGTTCAGCAGCAGCTGATAATTGCCGTCGGCCTTCGGTGCGTCCTCGTAGCCGTTGTTCATCAGCATCACCAGCGCATCGGCCGGCTCGTTCACGCCCAGGCGGCGGTAAACGCCCATCTGCACGTCGCCGGAGCTGCCGTAGAAGTACCGCAGGATCAGACCGGAGGTACCGTATTTATTGGCGGTGTCGCCGGACATGGCAGCGCCGGATTTCCCCTCGCTGCGCAGCTCCTCCGCCGTGACCAGACGGCCGGATACCGCGTAGATGGCTGAGATCAGATCGCCCTCCGGCTGGTTGGCGAAGCCGCCCAGCGAGTCAAAGGCGCGCTTGATGAGGGAGCAGGCGTCGGTGGGGCCATGCTGCACGGCCCGGCTCCAGAACACGTTTTTCAGCGCCACGGAGTATTCTTCGATATCGAAGCCGTCCACCTTGTTCTCCACCAGCGAGACCACCTTATTATAGAACTTGTCCTTGGTGTAGTCGTACTGGGCCTGACCGAAGGTGCCCTTGTAGGTGTTGGCCATGTCCTGCCACGTGGCGTCGAAGTAGGAGCCGTAGCCGTCGGAAATGCGGTGATAGGCGCTGTCCAGCGCATCGCCGATATCGCGGTAAACGCTCTTGTCGCTCTTCTTGCACCACTCGGCGAAGTCGTGGGGAACGCCCGCATTGCTGGCGAACATGTACATGCCGTAGGATTTTCCGCCGGGATCGCCGGGGGTGGTGGCGATGATGCCGGGGTCATAGGACGCGCCGATCTCGTAGAAGCGGCTCAGCGCGTCGTAATCGGCGTTGTACCACTGCATGGCCGTGTCGGCGATCGCGCGGATAAGGAATCCGCTTGCCACCAGTCCCAGAACGATGGCGCAGCTCAGCAGCAGGGCGGTGCTTCTTCGTAACAGTTTCATGCTGTTTTCCTCACTCTCCGTTCAGAATACACGGACAATGCAAAGCCGGGAGAGGGAAGAATGCCTTTCTACCGCTTTACATAATGTTATTCAAAAGAAAGTATAGCATCCGCAAACGGGCTTGTCTATAAAAAACGCGAAAAAAACACAAAAAATTGGGTGTTTTTGTCGAGGAACTACCATATTTGGGGAAGATACTTTTCTATAAAACGCCCTATGAAGGAAAAATGTTCCAAAGAAAAGGGCAAAATGAAAGAGCTTGGCAAACGTTGCTTGCGTTCGAGAAAGAAGTATGGTATAATAAAAAACGCTATTGGCAGGTGTGCCATGGCAAGCAGGAACACAATGCGGAGAACCAGTAACGATACAAGGGAGGAACGACTATGAGAAGGAGAGCGGCGGCCATTCTATTGGCACTGTGTATGGCACTGACCCTTTTGCCCACGGCGGCCTTCGCCACGGAGGAGGGCGGCGCGGCGGCCCCTGTGGAGCAGCCCACCCAGCAGGAGGAGAAGCAGGAGGGCCAGCAGGACGAGCAGCAGCCGGAAGAGACTCCGCAGCAGCCGGAAGAACAGGCGAAAGAACAACCGGAAGCGAAACCGGCGGAACAGCCGGAGCAGCAACAGGAGTCTGCGGCGCAGGGGGGACCTGCGGTGCAGTCCAATGAAACGGGCATCGCCCTGCTGGCAGATGAGCACAAGCACTGCATCTGCGGAGGCAGCGTCACGGCGGGGGATCATACCAGCCATTCCGACGTGGCCTATCAGCCGTGGAACGGCACGGACGGCATTTCGTATACGAACAATACCGCCTACGTCTATCTGACAGGCAACGCCACCATCAGCGGTCATCTGACGGTGGACGGCAAAACCCTTTACCTGTGCCTGAACGGCAAGACGCTTTCCAGCAACAATACTGCTAAAATCCAGGTCGAAAACGGCGGTCGACTTGTTCTCTGCGACTGTCAGGGTGGCGGCACCTTTAAGGGCGCGACGCAGAGTGTCTGGGGCGGTGCCTGCATTTACCTTTATACCAGCACGCTGGATATGTTCGGCGGCAAGCTCACCGGCGGCAAAGTCACCGGCAAAGGCGGCGGCGGAGCCATCGCTCTGGATGACCAGCAGTGCATATTCAATATGTACGGTGGCGAAATCTCCGGCAACAACGGCAATAACTACGGCGGTGCCATTTTCCGGAAATTCAATGCAAACATGCCGAACACCACCGGCGGCACTTTCAATATGTACGGCGGCACCATCAAGGATAACACCGCCAAGAACGGCGGCGCATTCTTCTCCACCACCGGCGGCACCATCAAGATGACCGGCGGCACCATCTCCGGGAATACAGCGACCCAAAGCAACAACGATGCCGGAGGCGGCGCCATCTATATGCGCGGCAATGGTAAGATCGACATTTCCGGCAGCGCGGAGATCACCGGCAATTCCTCCAGTCTGGACGGCGGCGCAATTCTGATGGGCTGGGGCACCATCAACATTTCCGGCAGCGTGAAGATCAACAGCAATACCGCCAGTCGCTGGGGCGGCGCCATCTGCCTGCGCCAAGATTCAAATCAGACGACGATACTCAACATGCGGGGCGGCGAGATCAGCGGCAACAAGGCCACGCAGGAGGGCGGTGCGGTTCATGTGCTTGACAAGCAATGCCAGTTCTTCCTCTATGACGGCAAGATCACCGGAAACACCAGCGGGGACGGCGGAGCCATCTATCTGAATCAGGAGCCGTCGTGGCTGATTATGCAAGGCGGCGAGATCTCCGGCAATACGGCCACCGGCAATGGCGGCGGCGTGTATATTTACCGCTCCGGCTCGGTCTGCCAACTCTATAGCGGTAAGATCGAGAATAACAAAGCCAGCGGCAATGGCGGCGGCATTTATATCAATCCCAGCAACAGCGGCCAGCTGAAGGTCGGAAACAAACCCATCGTACAGAACAACACGGTTTCCGGCAAGGCCAACAATGTGTATCTGCCCTCCGGCAAGACGCTGACCATCGAGATCGGCATGTCCAAAGGCGCGTCCATCGGCGTCACCACTGCGAATACCAGCTACCCCGTGGCATTTTCTAATAATTACAAAAAAGACTACGCGAATTACTTTTTCGCGGATGACGCCAATGCCCACGTGGAGTATCAGGATGACCAGAAGCTGTACCTTGTTTCCGGTGCGGTTGCGCGGCCCCTCACTGTGACCTTTGACCCCAACGGCGGTACGCTGGCCGAAGCGGACAAAACCAAATCGTTGATGACCGGCGAACCCTATGGTACGCTTCCGGTTCCCAGCTATGAGGGCTACGATTTCGCCGGTTGGTACACGGAACAGAACGGCGGCACGAAGATCGAGAGCGACACCACCGTGACGGTGGCCGGTACGCAGACGCTTTACGCCCACTGGACGGAGCACGAATACACCGTCACGGTAGTTAAGATCGGCATGCCGGAGTGGGGTTCGGTAACACCTATGAGCACAAAGGCCAAGGCAGGTGAAACGGTCACACTGACGGCAACACCGACAACGGGCAATCAGTTTCTGGAGTGGGTTTTCCTCAACAAGCCGGAGGGCGGCGGCCGGGTCAATCCGGTGCTGACCTTCACAATGCCCGCCGAGGATCTGACCATTCAGGCAAAGTTTACTGTGAAAAATTATACCATCAGTTACACCTTGGAGGGAGTTTCCGGCGGAAGTGCCCGCATCGTCGTGTGGGGAGACAAGGTGTTTAAATATCTGCCCCAAAATCCCACATATCGCGATTGGGTATTCACCGGCTGGAAATGCGGTGATGTCACCGTTACTGAGGACATGACCTATGGCGATCTGGCAGGAAGCGACACGGTGAGTTCTATCCACATTATAGCGCAGTGGCACCAGCACGAATTCAATACCTGGACCAACGGTTATCCCGGAACACTGAAAACGCCTGCGGACTGCACCCACGATGCTGTTTACTACTGGAGATGTGTGTGCGGTGAGATCGAATACAATGACAATCATCTGTATGAGGAGCCGGGCACAGCGCTGGGCCATTTGTGGAGTTGGACGTCCAATGGCAACGGTACGCACACGCGGACATGCCAGCGTGAGAACTGCAACGCCACCGAAACCGATACTTGTTCCGGCGGCGCAGCCACCTGCACTGCCAAGGCAATCTGCGAGGTTTGCAAGAGCGAGTACGGTACGCTGAAGGCGCACGACTTCACAGCGGAGACGGCAGAGGAGCAGTACCTGAAATCCGGCTCCAGCTGCACGGAGAAAGCTGTTTATTATAAGTCCTGCACGGTTTGCGGCCTGAGCTCCAAGGGTACGGCCAGCGAGGCTACCTTTGAATCCGGCAGCGTTCTGGGCCATGAATGGGGCGCATGGACGCAGAACAGCGACGGAAGCAGCCACACCCGCGTCTGCTCCCGCGACGCCAGCCACACCGAGACGGAAAACTGCTCCGGCGGCGCAGCCACCTGCATTGCCAAGGCAAAATGCAATGTCTGCAAGGCCGAGTATGGCGAAACGAACCCCGGCAACCACGCCGGAACACTGGGTGAGTGGCAGAGTGACGAAAACAACCACTGGAAAGAGTATTCCTGCTGTGGTGCAGAAGCTGACAGGGGTCCCCATGATTGGGACAATGGCCAGGTAACGACACAACCTACCTGTACAAATGCGGGCGAAAAAACATTTACCTGTAACGAATGCGGCAGGAAAAAGACGGAGCAAATCGACGCCACCGGCCACAGCTGGAAACAGGAGTGGAACTCCGACGAGACGCATCACTGGCATGAGTGCGCCAACGGCTGCGATGCGAAGGATGCCTATGCGGAGCACGCCGACGCCGACAAGAACCACGTCTGCGATACCTGCGGCAAGGTGCTGAGCGAGTGCGCGGATGACAACAAGGATCACAAGTGTGATTACTGCGGCAAGGTGTTGAGTGAGTGTGCCGACGACAACAAGGATCACAAGTGCGACTACTGTGGTAAGGTGCTGAGCGTGTGCGCCGACGACAACAAGGATCACAAGTGTGACTACTGCGGTAAGACCATCTCCAACCACACCGGCGGCACGGCGGACTGCTGCCACAAGGCGGTGTGCGAGATCTGCGGCAAGGCGTATGGCGGGCTCGACCCCGACAACCATACCGACCTGAAGCACTTCCCCGCCCAAAGGGCCACCATACTGCGGGAGGGCAATATCGAGTATTGGTATTGCTCCGGCTGCGGCAAGTACTATAAGGATGCCGAAGCTACCATCGAGATCACGCAGGAGGACACCGTGATCCCCAAGGTGAAGCGCGACAACAGCGGCATTCCCTCCCACGGCGGCGAGACTGGCAAGACGGACAAGAACGATAAGACCGTCCAGTCCGTCAAAACCGGCGACGCGGGCGTTGCCCTGTACGGTGCTATGGCGCTGCTGAGCCTGACCGGCGGCGCGTGGATCGTCGGGAAGAAGAGAAAATCATAACACAAAAACGCTCCCCTACCGGGGGAGCGTTTTTCTTGCCTCCCCTGTGTAAGGGGAGGCGTCAAAAATCTTTGATTTTTGACGGAGGGGTTGTCACATGACGGACAATTCCCCAGTCAGCTTTGCTGATAGCCCCCTTTACACAAGGGGGGCGAATTACGAATTCCCACGCCAGTGTTCGCACTGGCTCGGAATGACAGAGCTTGTTGCTTTTCATCTTGCCGCGGCTGCCCAGTGGTTATCCACCAGCTTGTCGAAGTCCACCCACTGGTCGTCGGTCAGCTCGCCCGCCTGGGTCATGACCGTCTCCAGCCGCTCCAGCGCCGCCTTCTCCATGGTCAGGGGCGTGTTCCACGCGCCGATCTCCCGGTGGCGGGCGGTGACGGCCTCCAGCGTGTCAAGGCTGGTGTCGGGGAACTGGGCGATGATGGCCTCGGCCACCTCACGGTCGGTGTGGGAATCCACCCAGTCCAGCGCCTTGGCAATGGCGCGGCAGAAGGCGGTGATCACGTCGTCATGGGCCGCCGTGTAGCTCTGGGACGCGAAATAGGTGGTATAGGGGATGGCGCCGCTCTCCGCACCGATGGAGCAGAGGATATACCCCTCGCCGGAGGTGACCACCTGCGTGGCGGCAGGCTCAAACAGCGTCACATAGTCTCCCTGCCCACCGGTAAAGGCCCCGGCCATCATGTTGAACTGCACGCTGGTGTCCACGATCACGTCCTTCTGCGGCTCCAGACCGTGCTGGCGCAGCACGTATTCCAGCGTCATCTCCGGCACGCCGCCCTTCCGGCCGCCGATGATGGTCTTGCCCCGCAGATCCTCCCAGCGGAAGGGAACGTCCTCCCGGCCCATCAGGAACGCGCCGTCGCAGGCTGTCAGCTGGCCGAACACCACCGGATGATCGTCCTTGCCCTGATTGTAAATGTAGATGCAGCTCTCCGGCCCCGCCAGACCGATGTCGCTCTGTCCGGAGACCACGGCGGTCATCACCTTGTCGGCCCCGCCGCCGTTGGTCAGCTCAATGGCAAGGCCCTCCTCGGCGAAGAAGCCCAGCTCCATGGCCACATACTGCGGCGCGTAGAACACGGAATGGGTCACTTCGTTCAGGCGTACCGTGGTCAGTTCCGCCTCCGCCGTCCCCGTACCGCAGCCGCAGAGCAGCGGCAGCAGCATCAGGGCGGCCAGCACCGGTGCGAAGATCTTTTTCATGCTTTTACCCCCAATAAATGATACAGTATTTTTTCCACCCACAGTACCAGCCGGTACATGACCACCGCGGCCACCAGCAGCAGCAACACGCTGGTCATCACCAGATCCATGTTGAACACCTGGGAGCCATAAACGATCAGATACCCAAGACCGGCCCGTGAGACAAGAAACTCGCCCATGATAACGCCTACCCACGAAAGACCCACGTTGACCTTCAGGGTGTTCAGCAGCGTGGCGTAGTTGGCGGGAAACACCAGCATCCGCAAAAGCTGCCAGCGGCTGGCGCCCATGGCGGCCATCAGCCGGGTCTTCTGGGCGTCCGTGGCGCGGAAGCCCTCGTACATGTTGAGAATGGTGACGATCAGCGAGATAGCCAGCGTCATGACGATGATGGCGCCGGTTCCGGCGCCCATCCACACGATGAAGATGGGGCCGAGGGCTGTTTTCGGCAGCGCGTTCAGCACCACCAGATACGGATCCAGCACACGGCTCAGGGTGGGCCACCACCACATGGCCACGGCCACCACCGTTCCGGCGGCGGTGCCCAGCAGGAAGCCCACTGCCGTCTCCCAGCAGGAGACGCCTACGTGCAGCAGTACGTCACCGCTGCGGCACAGGCTCAGAAACGTGGCGGCGATGCGGCTGGGACTGCTGACCAGAAAGCCGTCGCTGAGGCCCACGCGGCAGCTCAGCTCCCAGAAGGCGAAGAAGCCCACTAAAATCGCCAACTGCCACAGGCGCACCCGGCGGCTCTGCCGCCGCACATGGCGCAGATACCGCGCCCGCTTGGGCGACACGGCAGGTTCAATCATGCAGCTCCAGCTCCTTCCATATGGCGTCGAAATACCGGGGAAAGGCGGGATTCTCCCGCCGCTTCATGGGATCCATCCGCCGCAGCTCCCCCATGTCGAACACTGCCTTGACCGTGGCGGGCCGCCGGGACAACACCACCACCCGATCCGACATGCTGACGGCCTCGGAAATATCGTGTGTCACCAGCAGGGCGGTCTTGCCCTCGGAGCGGATGATGCGCCAGATATCGCTGGATACCGCCAGCCGGGTCTGATAGTCCAGCGCCGAGAAGGGTTCATCCAGCAGCAGGATATCCGGCCCGATAGCCAGCGTGCGGATCAGGGCGCACCGCTGCCGCATGCCGCCGGACAGCTGGTCGGGCCGCTTGACGGCGAACTCCGACAGGTCGTAGCGCTTCAACAGCGTTTCCACGTGGTCGCGGTGGGCCGGGTCGCGGTCGCGGCGAATTTGCAGCCCCAGCATCACATTGTCCCGGATGGAGCGCCATTCAAACAGCTGATCCCGCTGGGGCATGAAGCCCATCCGGCCGCTGGCGCCCGTCACCGGCTGGCCGTACAGCGACACCGCGCCGCCGTCCAGCGTCTCCAGTCCCGCCAGCACGCCCAGCAGCGTGGATTTTCCGCAGCCGGAGGGCCCCACGATGCTGACGAATTCCCCCTCCGCCACATCAAAGGATACGCCGCCCAGCGCTTCCACCTCGCCATTGCGGGCCTGATAGGTCAGGGCGGCGTCCCGGATCGAGATGATGTTGTTCATATGTGCCTCCCTTTTTCGTCCATAAGACCTTGCGGGAGAGATGCCTCTCCCTGCATCAGTATACGGCGGGGGTGCGGGATTGGTTCCTCGTTGACTTTTTGCCGCTGCTGGTGTACCATAGGAGCACAGTATATAAGAAGGAGGACGTCCCCATGAAGAAGATCATTTCCACCACCAACGCGCCCGCCGCCATCG
>OMEC01000408.1_pt1 | contig 23515 bp, 22 predicted proteins | sample 1673401 | NCBI WGS metagenome assembly OMEC01 (sample SAMEA103958110, study PRJEB25191) | human gut metagenome | reverse complement strand
CTTGCCTGCCGATGACGACCTTATTCAGATCTGTATAAAACACTTAGCTTGCTGCGCTCTCCGACAGCGGGAAGGTGATATCCGCGCGGAAAAGGTCGGCGTCGATGGCCAGGTCGAAGCGGCCGCCCTGCAGCTGCACCAGGCTCCGTGCGATGGACAGCCCCAGTCCGCTGCCCTCCGTGTGCCGCGAGGCATCGCCGCGCACAAAACGCTCCATCAGCTCGTCGGGGGAGATATTCAGCTCGTCCCGCGAGACGTTCTTGAAGCTGATGGTAACGGCCTCCCGGGACAGCGTGGAAACCACATAGACCCGTGTGCTGGGCAGGGCGTACTTGCAGATGTTGGACACCAGATTGTCCATGACGCGGCTCAGCAAACGACTGTCGGCGCGGATGACGGTACCCGGTGCGGGAGACTGCGTTACCAGCGTCAACTGGCAGGCGGCCAACCGTTCCTGATACTCGCCCTCGATCTGTGAAAACAGCACGTTCACGTCCGTGGGCTGTAGGTCCACATTCAGCACGCCGGAGGAGGCTTTGGACGCCTCCACCAGATCCTCTGTCAGCTTTTTCAGCCGATGGCTCTGCCGGTCCAGCACGGCGATGTACTCCCGGGCCTCTGGGGAGGGGATGTCCTCCTTTTTCAGCAGGTCCACATAGTTGACGATAGAGGTCAGCGGCGTCTTGATGTCGTGGGACACGTTGGTGATGAGCTCTGTCTTCAGGTGCTCGGCCTTCATCTGCTCCTGCACGGCCTGCTCCAGGCCGGACTGCACGTCGTTGAGCTCCTGGCCGTAGCGCTTGAAGTCACCGATGAGGTACTTCGTGTCGATGGGGGAGGAGAAGTCGCCCCGGGCCAGCTTTTCGCCGCCCTTCTGCAGCGTCCGCAGGTTCAGGGCTACATACAGCACCGCCAGCAGTTCTGCGAGCTTCAGTGCCAGAAACGGCGCGGCGAGGGTGCCGTAGTAGTCCTGCATGAAGAGGACGAATTCAATAAACACCAGTATCAGCCCCGCCAAAGCTGTCTTCCAGATCAGCGGCAGGCTTTTGGCGATGCGCCACAGCCCCAGAAACAGCGAACGGACAATGCGCCAGAGGAACCGGGCTATCCGCGCGATCAGCGCGCTCCGCAGGACGGTGCCCGCCTTGCATTGGGCAGCAAAGGCACACAGGAACAGCAGTACAAACGGCACCAGCGCCGCGCAGAAGAAAACGCGTCCCCACCCGTAATAAAATGCTTCCCAGCCAATGAAAAACGTACACAGCAGTACGATCAGCCATACATCCGCGGGGATCTTGCCCAGCCACGTCAGATGGATGCCCTCATGCCCCGCCCAATGGCCGGCAGAGGCCATGAGGAAGCAGAAAAAGAACAGGCTCAGCAGGGCGGCCAGCACCGTCAGCGCCACCGTCAGCCCCGCGTGCTCCGTCAGCCACGAGAGCAGCAGGTAGGAATAGGTGGGGGCGGTCTTCACCTGAAGCAGGTCGACGGTGTAGGTCAGCGCATAGATGCTGCCGTCCGAGAGAGTATAGAGGCGGGTGCTCTGGACGGTGTACAGCGGCTTGTCGGTGTAGGCCAGGGCGAAGTTTTCCAGATACACCTCGCCGGTGTCGTCGCTGGCTACGGTCAGGTGGCAGCCGAAGTCGTCCAAGGTAAATTCGTTGGAGAAGTCCTGCGAAAACTCCTTCAGAAAGTTCGGTATACTCTCCTCGCCGGTGACGGCGGTGGGGGAATTTTCGATGTTGGAGTAGTCGTAGCCGTCGGCGTCGGACAGCAGGCCGGCGTTGGCCAGATTGCCCCGGAGAAAGCTGTCCGCATGATCTACGGCGCTGTAGCACCGGTTCTCATACAGACTTTGGCGGGCAAAGGCGCCATCATCCAGAAATACGTCGTAGGAGATGAGCGCCGCCGTGCCCACGCCGCCCAGCAGGGCGAGGACGCCGAACACCAGCGTCAGCACAAAGGCGGCGGCCTTCGCCCACGTCTTGTCTAAAAATCCCTTCATGAGATGCCGCCCTCCATCTTATAGCCCTTGCCCCAGACTACCTTGATATATCGCGGCTCTGAGGGGTTGATCTCTAACTTTTCCCGCAGGTGGCGGATGTGCACGGCGATGGCCCCGGCGGCGTTCAGCGGCACGTCCTCCCACACCCGGCGGTAGATCTCATTGGGAGAGAACACCGTCCCTGCGTTCCGCATGAGGAACCGCAGGATGTCGTACTCTTTGGGTGTCAGGGCCACAGGGTCGCCGTCCACGGTGACGGTCTTGGCGTTGTCATCCAGGCAGATGCCGCCGATGATGAGCGTGCTGGCCTGCACCTGCCCGCCGCCCAACTGCAAATACCGCCGCAGCTGTGAGCGTACCCGGGCCAGCAGCTCCACCGGGTTGAAGGGCTTGGTGATATAGTCGTCCGCGCCCACGTTCAGCCCCAGTACCTTGTCGGTGTCCTCGCCCTTGGCGGTCAGCAGGATCACGGGTACGTTGCTGGTCTGCCGCAGCTGGGCCATGGCGGACAGTCCGTCCATCACGGGCATCATGATATCCATCAGAATGAGGTGCACGTCCTCCCGCGCCGCCGCGGCCAGGGCCTCTTTTCCGTTGCAGGCGGACAGCACCCGGTAGCCCTCGGCCTTGAGATAGATCTCCAGCGCGGAGACGATATCCTTTTCATCATCAACGACCAAAATCGTGTACATAGAGGGACCTCCTGTGGGAGTAATACATCTATCATACCCCTATTCCCGCCTTTGCACAAGGTCAATTCTTCACAGCGGGGGAGGGGAGCGACGTCAGGTTCACGCTGTGGTGGATGGGCTTCCACTCCACCTTCATAAACAGCGCCGCCAGCGAGATGGGCAGATACGTCAGCATAAACAGCGGGAACGTCAGAGTGAAAGCGATCTTTTTCCACGCCGGCGCGTGGATACGCCGCCACTCGCTGGCCACGGTGATGCCGCCCAGCACCAGCAGCGTGGCCAGGATACTGCCCATGCACTCCAGCAGGGACCGCATGGCGAACCATACGCCGTCCCCCTGCATAAGTCCCAGCGCCGTCAGCGTCAGGTTGGCCAGCAGACACAGGGCCGTCAGGATAAACGCCGGCAGGATGGACATGGACATATCGAAGCAGCTCCAGCTGCCCCGGGCCGTGCCCTTCAGCAGGTCCGCGCCGTAGCGGCGGAACACCTGTATGTAGCCCTTGGCCCAGCGCAGCCGCTGCCGGCAGGACTGCCGGAAATCAGTGGGCTGTTCGTCATAGAGCACCGCGTCCTCGCAGATGGCGATCCTCTCGCCCCGCAGAATGTGGTGGATGGAAAACTCGATATCCTCCGTCAGCAGATAGAACCGCCAGCCATGGCTCTCGTCCAGTATCCGCTGCGAGAACAGAAAGCCTGTCCCGCCCACGGCGGCGCTGCTGCCCAGCCGGTTCCGCGCGCCGTTCAGATAGCGGCTCTCCCGCAGGAACCACAGAGCATACCCGGCGCTGATCCAGTTGTCGCCGAAGTTTTTGCTGTTGCGGTAGCTGGTCACGATCTCGTTTCCGGCGGAGAAGCTCTCGTTCATGCGCTCGAGGTAGTCCGGCGAGAGGATGTTGTCCGCGTCGAACACGAAGTAGCCGTCAAAGCCCTCCGGATAGTCTGCACCGATGTGCTGCAGCAGAAAATCCAGGGCATAGCCCTTACCCACGTTCACGTGATTGAAGCGCTCATACACCACCGCCCCGTGTTCCCGTGCGATGGCGGCGGTGCTGTCGGTGCAGTTGTCTGCCGCTACGAACACCGTCACCAGGGACATATCGTAGGTCTGCGCGGCCAGTGAGTCCAGCAGCCCGGCAATGACGTTTTCCTCGTTCCGCGCAGCGATGAGCACCGCGTACCGATGGGACGCGGCAGGGCGGGGAAGGGGCCGGCGCTTTTTCAGCAGCACCAGCGGGATATAGAGAAATTGATAGGTGTAGCAGATAAAAAACAGCGCCGAGATCACGGCATTGATGGTCCGCAGCGTGGGTTCCATAGGGGCACTTCCTTTCTTTCCTTTCTGGCTCCATGGTACCGAAATGCCTCTTAAGAAACAAGCAGGGGGAGGATTAAGACTTCATTAAGACGAAAAAGTAAACCTGTAAGCTGCCGCGGGCAGTTTACAGGTTTACCATAATTAAAATTATTGTCAACTTATTGCAGCAGCAGCCCGGCCAGATGCCCGGACGACCAGGCCCACTGCAGGTTGAAGCCGCCGCAGTCACCGTCCACGTCCAGCACCTCGCCGCAGGCGTACAGCCCCGGAACAACGCGGCTTTCCAGCGTTTCCGGGTCAAATTCCTCCGTCCGCAGGCCGCCCGCCGTGACCTGTGCCTGGTCAAAGCCGCAGGTGCCGGTGATAGGGAGCGCAAAGCGCTTCACCTGCCGGGCGATACGCTCCAGATCGCTGTCGGTGAGGTCGGCGGCGCGCTGGCTGGTGAACCCGGCGGCCTTGCAGAGCATCTGCCCCAGCCGGGTGTGGCAGGAGCCTACCAGCAGGGTGGAGGCCTCGTGAGCGCCCATGGTCTCCCGGCGCAGGCGCAGCCAGTCCAGCACCTCCCGCGTCTCCCAGTCGGGGAAGAAGTCCAGCGCGCAGACCAGCCCCTCGCCGCCGGTGGACACCGTCCGGGAGATGTCGAAGATCGCCGGACCGCTGACACCGTATTCAGTGAACAGTACCTCGCCGCGGTTCTCCGCCACACGCTCGCCGCCCCGGAGGATGGCGATGCCGCACTCGGCCTTGATGCCCTTCAGCGCCCGGGGATAGGTGGGATCGGTCCTCAGCTGCACCAGGGAGGGATACAGCACGGTGCGGTGGTGTCCCAGCGCCTTGGCCAGACGATAGCCGTCCATGACGCCGCCTACCTTGCTGCCGGCGGCTCCGCCGGCGGCCAGTATGACCTTCCGCGCGGCGAAGACCTCCGTTTCGGTCCTGACGGTGAAGCCCTCCGCTATTCGCTTTACGGCGGTGACCGCCTGCCCGGTGCAGACCCGGATGCCGGGGCGCTCCAGCGCGTAGCGCAGCACGTCCAGCACACTGCCGGCCATGTTGCTCATGGGGTACACCCGGCCGCTGTCCTCGCTGACCGTCAGCAGTCCCAGTGAGGCAAAATATTGCAGCGTGGCGCCCACGTCGAAGGTACGCAGCGCGTGGGCGCAGAAGCCGCTGTCCTCTCCGTGATAGCGGGCGGGAGAGAGGTTGTAGTTGGTCAGGTTGCACCGGCCGTTGCCGGTGGCCAGCAGCTTGCGCCCCACCCGGCTCTGCCGTTCCAGCAGGACGACGCTGCGGCCGTTTTCCGCGGCGGTCAGCGCGGCGATCATGCCGCTGGCGCCGCCGCCGATAACGATAACATCCGTCATTTCGCGCCCTCCAGCCTCCGGCGGGTCAGATAGCCCTCCAGCATCAGCGCGGCGGCCACCGCATCTACGGTCTTCTTTCGCTTCTTGGCGTTCTGCCCGTTCTGAAACAGGATGTTGTGGGCATCGATGGTGGTGCGGCGCTCGTCCCAGAGGATGACCTCCAATCCGGTCGCCTGCCGCAGCGTTTCGCCGAAGGCGGCACATTTCTCGGCCCGGGGCCCCTCGGTGCCGTCCATGTTCCGGGGGTAGCCCAGCACCAGCAGCTGTACGCCGTGCTCGGCGATGAGCCGCTGTATGCCGGAGAGCACCTCCTCCTGCCGGCGGGAGTGGAGGGTGTCGGAGTAGCCCGCCAGCGTCTCGGTATAGTCGGAAATGGCGATGCCGGTGTGGGCGTCGCCGTAGTCGATGGCCATGATCTTCATGGGGATGTACCTCACTTTTCGCGGCGTGCGCCGCCGCGTTTTTTTTCATATCGGCTCTATCATACACAAAATGACGGCGGGAAGCAACAGAAAATGGGACGAAACCGCGAAAAATACGGGATTTTTCTGCAAAAAACGGTTGACCGGCGGGGGAAAGTGTGGTATAGTGGGCATTACCTGTGAGTGGGTGCTTTCTTTTTGCGCGCTTTTTCGCTTCGGGGGCGCAGGTGGAGATCATCCGGCAGGGAGGCAAAAGGGCGTTCCAAAGCGGAAGCCTAATCTAATAAGGAGGTGCCGTTAATGCGCGTGAAGATCACTTTGAGATGCAACGAGTGCAAGCAGAGAAACTACAACACGATGAAGAACAAGAAGAATACCCCTGACAAGCTTGAGCTGAACAAGTATTGCCCCTTCTGCAGAAAGCACACCGTCCATACCGAGACGAAGTAACCGGAAGGAGATATTGACATGGCTGAAGAGAAGAAGGTCAGTAAGGATCGCGGCAAGTGGTTCCGCGAGATGAGAAGCGAACTGAAGAAGGTCGTTTGGCCTGATGGCAAGACTACCGCCAAGAACACCGGCACCGTCCTGCTGTGCTCCCTGATCGTGGGCGCGGCGATCTGGATCTTTGATGCCGTGGCCGTGCTGGCGGTGGATACCCTCATCGGTCTGTTCTAAGGTACAGGACATGGCTGATAACGCAAAGTGGTATGTAGCACATACCTATTCCGGCTATGAAAACGCGGTAAAGGCCGCCATCGAAAAGTCCGTGGTGAACCGCGGGATGGAGGACATGGTCCTCAAGACCGAGATCCCGATGGAGACGGTCACCGAGGTTACCGAGACCGGCGTGATGAAGGAAGTGCAGCGGAAGGTATTTCCCGGCTACGTCCTCATCAAGATGGTCATGACGGATGATACCTGGCACCTGATCCGCAACATCCGCGGCGTCACCGGCTTCGTGGGCGAGGCCAACAAGGCTATCCCCCTGACCGAGGACGAGGTGGCGGCGCTGGGCATGGAGAAGCGCGAGATCGTCGTGCTCTACCATGTGGGCGACACGGTGCGTATCACCGAAGGCCCGCTGTCCAGCTTCACCGGTACCGTGGAGGAGATCGAGCCGGAGAAGAACCGGGTGCGCGTGGTCGTATCCATGTTCGGACGCGAGACCCCCGTTGATCTCGAACTGGACCAGGTCGAGGTCAGCAGCAACTGAGCGCAGAACGTCTGCGCGGAAGTCCGGCGCAGGTGTGCCGGCAAAGTGGGAGAGACGCTGCGCGTCTCGCCAAAAGCGGCAAGTATCCCCGCCGCTACCACATTTTATTGAAGGAGGTGCCTACAAATGGCACAGAAAGTAGTTGGATACGTCAAACTGCAGATCCCCGCGGGCAAAGCAACTCCCGCACCCCCCGTTGGCCCGGCCCTGGGTCAGCACGGCATCAACATCGCTGCCTTTACCAAGGAATTCAACGAGCGCACCAAGAATGACATGGGCCTGATCATCCCCGTGGTCATCACCGTGTACGCCGACCGTTCCTTTAGCTTTATCACCAAGACCCCTCCCGCGGCTGTCCTCATCAAGAAGGAGTGCAACATTGAGTCCGGTTCCGGCGTTCCCAACAAGGAGAAGGTCGCCACCATTTCCAAGGCCTCCATTCAGAAGATCGCCGAGCTGAAGATGCGCGACCTGAACGCCGCGTCTCTGGAAGCCGCCATGAGCATGATCGCCGGTACCGCCCGTTCCATGGGCGTCGTGGTCGGCGAGTAAGGAGGGTGTAAGAAATGTTTAGAGGTAAGAAATATCAAGAGAGCGCCAAGCAGATCGACAAGGCTACGCTGTATGATCCCAAGGAGGGTCTGGAGCTGATCTGCAAGACCGCTTCCGCCAAGTTCGACGAGACCGTCGAGCTGCACGTCCGTCTGGGCGTTGATGGCCGTCACGCTGACCAGCAGGTCCGCGGCGCTGTCGTTCTGCCCAACGGCACCGGCAAGACCGTCCGCGTCTGCGCCATCGCTAAGGGCGCTGCCGCCGCTGCTGCTGAGGCAGCCGGCGCTGACATCGTCGGTGATGACGAGCTGATCGCAAAGATCGCCGGCGGCTTCATGGACTTCGACGTTGTCGTCACCACCCCCGACATGATGGGCCGCGTTGGCCGTCTCGGTAAGGTCCTGGGCCCCCGCGGCCTGATGCCGAACCCCAAGGCCGGCACCGTTGCTCCTGACCTGGGCAAGGCTGTTTCCGAGGCCAAGGCTGGTAAGATCGAGTACCGTCTGGACAAGCAGAACATCATCCATGTGCCCGTGGGCAAGGCTTCTTTCGGTGCAGAAAAGCTGTACGCCAACCTGGACACTGTGATGGAGGCTATTGCCAAGGCAAAGCCCGCTGCAGCAAAGGGTACCTACTTCAAGAGCGCTACCATCGCCACCACCATGGGCCCTGGCATCCGTCTGAACACCCTGAAGTACGGTGTCTGATTTGAAGTTCTGATCGTTTTTCTGCCGTTCGTATGGGCGGCAGAAAAATTTTGTCAGAAAATTTCAAAAAAGACTTGACAACTCCGCACGTTTGCGGTAAAATAATCATGCTGTTTTTGAGACAGCAGGTGCTGGAGTCCAGCGTAAGGCTATGCCGCCTGCCGAGAAACGTGCGTAAAGTTGTTTTATGCCTCTTTCTCGGACTATGTGCGGGAAAGAGGCTTTTTTCGTTGCTCACCAGCTTTCGATATAAGTTTTTGAAACGAGGTGAAACCGAATGCCCAGTGCAAAGATTCTTTCTGAGAAGCAGGCTTACGTCGCTGATCTGAAGGCAAAGTTTGAGAGTGCGGTTTCCGGCTGCGTCGTCGCTTACGGCGGCATTAACGTCGAGAACGACACCAAGCTCCGTAAGGAGCTGCGTGAGGCAGGCGTCGATTACATGGTCGTGAAGAACACCATGCTGCGTCTGGCTGTCAAGGGTACCTCTCTGGAGGGCCTGGCTGAGCAGTTCAAGGGCGATACCGCTATCGCTTTTGCTCACGAAGCGGATCCCATGTCCGCTGCCCGCATCCTGTGCAAGTATCAGGATGGCGATAAGTCCAAGAAGTTCGTCGTGAAGGCTGGCTTCATGGAAGGCAAGGTCATGGACGCTGCCGAGACCAACGCCATCGCAAAGCTGCCCAACCGCGAAGGCATGCTGTCCATGTTTGCAGGCGCCCTCACCAGCACTCTGTCTGGTCTGGCCGTTGCAATGCAGGCTTATGCCGACAAGCAGGAGGAGCCCGCTGCCTAATGGCTGCGTGACCGCTGCTTAACACAAAACTGAAACAAACAAAAACCATTGATATTGGAGGGTTATTACCATGGCTTCTGAGAAGATTACTGCCATCATCGACTCCGTCAAGGAGCTGTCCGTTCTGGAGCTGAAGGAACTGATCGACGCTTACTGCGAAGAGTTCGGTGTTTCCGCTGTTGCTGCTGCTGCTCCCGCTGCTGCTGGCGCTGCTGCTGCCGCTGAGGAAGAGAAGACCGAGTTCGACGTCATCCTGGCCGATGCCGGCGCTTCCAAGATGGGCGTCATCAAGCTGGTCAAGGAGATCACCGGTCTGGGCCTGAAGGAGGCTAAGGCTATCGTTGACGGCGCTCCCAAGGCTGTCAAGGAGAAGGCTTCCAAGGCTGAGGCTGAGGACATCAAGAAGAAGCTGGAAGAGGCTGGCGCTAAGGTTGAGGTTAAGTAATTTAACCCCCTTAAAGCTTGCTTCTTGAATTTCGATTCTTGAACAAAGAGGCGCTCTCGCTGCAAAGCGGGGGCGTCTTTTTTGTGCTTGACAAACCTTGTGCTGATGTGCTATTTTATAGATGTTAGCTGATCCTTCTGCTGACGGATCTTGTGGAGCACCACAGTGCAGGGATGGCGGGAGAGTCAATGCCGACCGTCTGGGCAGCCTTGCGCAATTGCTGCGCAAAGCTGTCCTTTTTTGCTATCAAGGAGGATGTCTGATGAAAACCGATATCGAGATCGCACAGGAAGCGAAAATGAAACCCATTGCCGAGATCGCCGCATCCCTCGGCATCACCGACGAGGACGTGATCCCCTATGGCCGCTACAAGGCCAAGATCGACCACCGCCTGATCCACGATGCCAAAAAGCAGGGCAAGCTGATCCTCGTCACCGCCATCAGCCCCACCCCGGCGGGCGAGGGCAAAACCACCACCAGCGTGGGTCTGGCCGATGCCATGAACGCTCTGGGCAAAAAGACCATGCTCTGCCTCCGCGAACCCTCCCTCGGCCCCGTGTTCGGCGTCAAGGGCGGCGCAGCCGGCGGCGGCTACGCGCAGGTCGTGCCGATGGAGGACATCGACCTGCACTTCACCGGCGACTTTCACGCCATCGGCGCGGCGAACAACCTGCTCGCCGCCATGCTCGACAACCACATCCAGCAGGGCAACGCCCTCGGCATCGACCCGCGGCGCATCACGTGGCGGCGCTGTGTGGACATGAACGACCGGCAGCTGCGCTGCATCGTCGACGGGCTCGGCGGCAGGGCCAACGGCGTGCCGCGCGAGGACGGGTTTGACATCACGGTCGCCAGCGAGATCATGGCGGTCCTCTGCCTGGCCGAGTCCATGGCCGACCTGAAGGCGCGGCTGGGGCGCATCATCGTGGGCTACACGTATGACGGCCGGCCCGTCACGGCGCGCGACCTCAAGGCCGTGGGCGCGATGGCAGCGCTGCTGCGCGACGCGCTCAAGCCCAACCTCGTGCAGACGCTCGAGGGCACGCCGGCGTTCGTACACGGCGGGCCGTTTGCCAACATCGCGCACGGGTGCAACAGCGTGCTCGCCACGCGCATGGCCATGCACCGCTGCGACTACGCCGTGACGGAGGCCGGCTTCGGTGCCGACCTCGGCGCGGAGAAGTTTTTGGACATCAAGTGCCGGCTCGCCGGGCTGCGGCCGGACGCCGCCGTCGTGGTGGCGACGGTGCGCGCGCTGAAAATGCACGGCGGTCTGGCGCTGAACGAGCTCGGCACGGAGGACCTCGACGCGCTGCGCCGCGGCGTGCCGAACCTGCTGCACCATGTGCGCTGCATCCGCGACACGTTCGGCCTGCCGTGCGTCGTGGCCATCAACCGCTTCCCCACCGACACCGACCGCGAGATCGCGCTGCTGACGGAGCTGTGCGGGGAGCTGGGCGTCCGCGTCGTGCTGTCCACCGTCTGGGCCGACGGCGGCCGCGGCGGCGAGGCGCTCGCGCGCGAGGTCGTGCGCCTGTGCGAGACGGAAAACCACTTCCGCTTTGCCTACGACCTCGACGCGCCGGTCGAGGAAAAGATCAACGCCGTCGTGCGCCGGGTCTACGGCGGCGCGGGCGCGGAGATCCTGCCCGCCGCACGCAAACAGCTCCGCGAGCTGGAGGCGCTCGGCTTCGGCGGCCTGCCGGTGTGCATCGCCAAGACGCAGGCGAGTCTGTCAGACGATCCGGCGCTGCTCGGCGCGCCCACGGGCTTCACCGTGACCGTGCGCAGCGTGACCGTATCCGCCGGGGCGGGCTTTCTCGTCGCGCTCACGGGCGATGTGCTCACGATGCCCGGCCTGCCGAAGGTCCCGGCCGCCGAAAACATCGATGTCGATGACGACGGCCGCATCACCGGCCTGTTTTGAGTGTTTATGCCCGCACATAAAACCATGTGCGGGCGTTTTTCTGCACGCAGGGTGAAGTTATGTAAACCAAATGGCGCATACCGCGCCGCGCCCCCTCATAGGATGATGGCAGAAAGCCGGAGGTGGTGCAATGTACAAAGTGCGGCAAGCCGTCAGAAAACACCGGAAGCTGCTGAGCGTGTGCGCGATGGTGCTGGCCATCGCGCTCATGTTCTGGGCGGTCAACAGCCCCGCGATCGTGGGCGTGAGCGCGGCCAAGCGCGTGCTGCCCATCTACAGCGTGCAGCGCGACGACCGCGTCGTGAGCCTGTCGTTCGACGCGGCCTGGGGCAACGAGGATACGCAGATGCTCATCGACATTCTCAACAAGTACAACGTCCACGCGACGTTCTTCGTCGTGGGCGAATGGGTGGACAAATATCCGGAGTCGGTCAAGGCGCTCGCGGACGCGGGCAACGAGGTCATGAACCACTCGGCCACGCACCCGCACATGGCGCAGCTGAGCGCCGAGCAGATCCAGACGGAGGTCAACACCTGCGCCGATAAAATCGAAGCCGTCACCGGTACGCGGCCGACGCTGTTTCGCTGCCCCTACGGGGAGTACAACGACACGGTCGTGAGCACCATCAACGGCCTGGGCATGCACGTCATCCAGTGGGACGTCGATTCGCTCGACTGGAAGGGGCTGAGCAGCGACGAGATCACCTCGCGCGTGCTCACGCGCGTGCAGCCGGGCAGCATCGTGCTGTTCCACAACGCGGCCGAGCACACGCCGGAGGCGCTGGCCGGCATCATTGAGGCGCTCATCGCCGACGGGTATTCCATCATCCCGATCTCACAGATGATCCTCCCCGGCGACACGAGCATCGACCCCAACGGCCGCCAGTGCCCGGCGACCGCGGACGAGGGCGCATGAACAGGAAGCGAAAGCGGGGGTTACGCCCCGCTTTCGTTGCATTTTGCGCGCAAAAACGCTATAATGGAGAAAAAATCACCGCCCGCAGGGCGGTTCGGGAGTAATATCTATGGAAAATTTCCAGAAAATTGCCGTGCTCATCGACGCCGACAACACGCAGCTGTCCAAGCTGGAGGCCGTGCTGCACGAGGTGTCGACCTACGGCCGCATCGTCGTGAAAAAGGCCTACGGCAACTGGCGCAAGGACTCGCTGAAAAACTGGGAGCCGGAGCTCAAGCGCCTCGCCATCCGCGCCGAGCAGCAGTTTGACTACGTCACCGGCAAGAACACGACCGACATCGCCATGGTCATCGGGGCCATGGACCTGCTGCACAACAATATGTACGACGCGCTCGTGCTCGTGTCGAGCGACAGCGACTTCACGCCGCTGGCCATCCGTCTGCGCGAGTCGGGCCTGTATATCATCGGCGCCGGCGTGACGACGACGCCGGAGTCGTTCAAAAACGCGTGCGACGACTTCATCCTCATCGATTACCTGTCCAAGGCGGACGAAAAGCCCGCCGTCGTCGAGCACACCGCGGAGCCCGCGGCCAAAAAGCCCGCCCGCAAGACGAAAAAGGCCACACGCAGCACGAAGAAGTCCACAGCCGAGTCTGCCCCGGCCGCCGAACCGGAACCCGAACCGACGCCGGAACCCGAACCGGAGCCGGAGCCGAAAAAACCCAATATCGGCGAAATCCACAACCTGCTGCACATTGCGTCCGAGAAGTATCAGGACGCCGACGGCTTTGTCAACGTCAGCTCCTCGGGGCTGTACATCAAGCGCGTGAAGCCCGACTTTAACGTGCGCGCCTACGGCTACAGCAAGCTGCCGGAGCTGCTGGCCGCCTTCCCGAACAAGTATCAGATCAAGCGCTACGAGGGCAAGGGCGGCGCGACGATCATCGCCTATAAATGCCTGTAATATCAAGCATTTGAAAGTCTGATAAGAACCCGCTCAGATTTGCAAAAAGCCCTTGACTTTTACCACCGGGCGCGCTAAAATTCCTCTCCTGTCGGGGAAGGACACCACCGCGAAGCAACCCTCTTTCTTTGATGCCTCTGCGTCGGCACCCCCCGCAAATTTCAAGAAAGAAGGCTTTTTCCATGACTGCTCAAATCCTAGCGGCTGTCATCTTCGTCGGCATGTTCGCGCTCATCATCATGGACAAATTCGAGCGCCAGTATGTCACGCTTGGCAGTGCGGCCCTCGTGCTCGTGGTCGTGTTCGGCATCTGCATGCACAGCTGGGACGCGATCAAAAACGCCCTGAATCTCGGCGCCATCTTCCGCGCCGGCTTCTGGTACGGCGCCTCGGAGAGCGCCAGCTCCGGCGTCAACTGGTCGACCATCTTCTTCATCACCGGTATGATGATCATGGTCGAGGGCCTCGGCAAATCCGGCTTCTTCCGCTGGCTGTGCCTGTCGCTGGCAAAGCTCGCGCACTACCACGTCGTGCCGCTGCTGCTGTGCTTCATGGCCATGTCCGCGTTCCTGGCCATGTTCATCGACAGCATCACGGTCGTGCTGTTTCTCGCGACCGTCACGCTGGAGCTGGCGCAGATTCTGCGCTTTGACCCCGTTCCGATGATCCTGTCAGAGGTCTTCTGCGCCAACCTCGGCGGCGCCGCCACCATGTGCGGCGATCCCCCCAACATCATCATCGGCACCGCGCTCGGCTATACCTTCACGGACTTCATTAAAAATACCGGTGTCATCATCGGCATCTGCTTTGTGTTCGTGCTGATCTTCTTCTGGCTGTGCTTCCGCAAGCCGCTCAAGGCGAGCGAGGCCGCACGCCCGGCCGACGCCGTCTGCCCCGCTCCGGCGACCGCCATCGCCAACCGCAAGGCGTTTGTCGCGGACGTGATCGTGTTTCTCATCGCGGTTGCGCTGCTTGTGACGCATGCACAGACCGGCCTGACCGTTGCGTGCATCGGCGCCATCGTCGCGGGCCTGACGCTGCTGGTGACCGTGTTTACCAACGGCGGCGCCGCCGTGAAGGAAGTCCTCCGCGGTGTGGACTACAAGACGCTGCTGTTTTTCATCGGCCTGTTCATCTCCGTCGCGGGCCTGGAGCAGACCGGCGTGCTCAAACTCATCGCGCAGTTCATCTCCAACATCAGCGGCGGCAGCATCAAGGTCGTCATCCTCATCATTCTGCTGCTGTCGGCCGTGTGCAGCGCACTGATCGACAACATTCCGTTCGCGGCCACCATGGTCCCGGTCGTGCAGTCCATCGCGGCGACGCAGGGCATGGATCTGTCCGTGCTCGCCTGGGCGCTGTCGCTCGGCACCGACCTCGGCGGCAACGCCACGCCCATCGGCGCGTCGGCCAACGTCGTGGCCACGTCCGTGTCGGCCAAGAGTGGTCACCCCATCAGCTGGGGCAAATACTGCAAATACTGCGTCCCGGCCACCGTGCTGGTCATTGCGGTCTCGCTGGGATGCCTGTTCCTGAGATACCTGTAATTTTACATCAGAAAGGCGGTAACGCATCGTGAAACAGATCATCGTGACCGTCGGCCGTGAACACGGCAGCGGCGGCAAGTACATCGCCGAACAGATCGCCAAACAGCTCGGCATCGCGTTTTATGATAAGGAGCTGCTGCTCGACAGCGTCTTTAACGCCGAGGACGCCGCGCGCTATGACGAAAAGCCCGTGCACCTGCTGTGGTCGCGCCGCATCGGTGAGAACTTCAACGCGCCGGAGGATGCACTCGCACACGAGACGTTCGATTACATTCAGAAGCTGGCGGACAGCGGCGAGTCGTTCGTCGTGCTCGGCCGCTGCTCGGACTTCATCCTGCGCAGCAATCCGAACGCCGTGCACCTGTTCATCGCCGGCAAGCCCGACCAGAAGCGTCAGCGGCTCATGGAGGAAAAATCCCTCACGGCCGATCAGGCGGCGCTGGAAATACGCCGCATCGACCGCGACCGCAAGGCCTACCACAACTACTACTGCGACACGAAGTGGGGCGACGCGCGCGGCTATGACCTCGTCGTCAACAGCGGCAAGCTCGGCATCGAGAAAACCGTTGACACGCTCGTGACCTACGTGCGTGCCTATCAGGCGCAGAACGAATAAGCATGAAAATGCCCCGGATGCATTGGCATCCGGGGCATTGCTGTTTTTCATCCGCTGGTTTTCTGCGGCCAACAGGACACCAGGATCCCGGCCAGGATCAGCGCGCCGCCGAGCAGGCCCGCAAGGCCGAAGTGCTCATGAAAGCACACCGCGCCCAGCGTTGCCGCAACGAAGGGATTGAGCGCACAAAACAGCGCCGCATGGTCCGCCGTCGTCCCGCTCTGCGCGACCGGCTGGAGCGTGAAGCCAAAGCCGCTGCACACAAGCGCCAGCGCCAGCACGACCAGCCACTCCGTGCCGCTGCCGGGCAGGTGCGGCGTCTCGAACAGGAACGACGCGATGAGCGCCAGCACACCCAGAAAACCCACCTGCACCACGCCGGACAGCAGGGGGTCCGCTCCGGCGTGCGTGAGCCGGTCGGTCACGAGAATGGCCGCCGAATACAAAAGCGCCTCCAGAATACAGTACCCAACGCCCGGCGTGAGCGCGAGACCGTTGCGCAGCGTCAGCAGTGCCACGCCCAGCAGGCACGCCAGCGCGCCAAGCAGCACACGGCGCTCCGGCCACCGGCGGCTGAGCACCGCCTGAATGAGCGGCACGATGACGACGGCCGTGTTCGTCACGAACGACACGGTGGAGGTCTCCACCGTTTTCAGTGCCGTGAGCTCCGCCGTCATGACGCAAAAGTAAATGCCACCCATGGCAAGACCGCTCAGCAGCGTGCGCCGGTCGATCTGCAGCAGCCGCCGCCAGAACAGCACCGCCAGAAACGCAAACGCCAGCAAAAACCGCACCGCCAGCAGCGCGAATTTGCCCATGTCCTGCAAGCCGACTTTTGTGAGCACATACGATGTGCTGCGCGCAATGATGACCGCCGCCAGCAGCAGCTCCGCCTGTGTGCGCGTCATGGTCCGGGTCTTCATCCGTATTCCTCCCGAAAACATCTTGACGAAACGATACCACGGTTATATCATTGCGTAAAGAGACAATGTTTCAACGGTTCCTTGCGAATCACGCAAGGACGGAGGCAGCTTATGGACACGGAAAAATGCCGCGCACTGCTGGCCGTGCTCGAGGCCGGGAGCCTCTCGGCGGCAGCGGAAAAACTGGACTACACCCCCTCCGGCCTGAGCCGGATGATGGCGGCGCTCGAGCAGGAGCTGGGCTTCCCGCTGCTGAGCCGCTCGCACAACGGCGTGCAGCCGACGCGTGCCTGCCGGACGCTGCTGCCGACGCTGCGGGAGCTGACGCACTGGAGCGCCCTGCTCGACGCGCAGGCGGCCGAGATCCGCGGCGTCGAGACCGGCACCATCGCCGTCGGCTGCGTCTACGGGGCGTACTACGGCTGGCTCAGCCGCTGCATCGCCCGCTTTTGTGAAGTCTACCCCGGCATCGAGGTGCAGGTCCTGCAGGGCAACAGCAGCCAGCTCACGCGCGCCGTGTGCGAGCACACGGCCGACTTTTGCATCACGAGCTTCCGCGAGGGCGACTTTGACTGGATCCCGCTGTACGCCGACCCCATGGTCGCGTGGCTGCCGCCGGAGCATCCGCTGGCCGGGGGCAGGACGTTCCCGCTCGCGGCATTTGCGACCGAACCGACCATCGCGACCTATATGCACCAGGACACGGACAACGCACGCGTGTTCGCCCGCGCGGGCATCACGCCGAACGTCCGCTACACGTCCGTGGACAGCCGCGCCACCTTTGCCATGGTGCAGGCCGGTCTCGGCGTGAGCCTGAACAATCAACTCATCACCCGTGGCTGGGACACGACCGGCATCGTGATCCTCCCGGTCGATCCGCCGCAGTATGCCGAGATCGGCATCGCCGCGCCCGCGCCGGAGGAGCTGTCCCCGGCGGCAAAGCGGTTTCTCGCCTTCGCCCGGCAGACGCTGCGCACGGACCCCGAGGCCGCGGAACTTGGAAAGGAGCAAGCATGAAAGTATCCGAACTCCCCTACCGGCGCGTGACGCGCGAGGAAATGACCGAAGGGCTGCAGCGCGTGATCGAGCGCGTAAAGGCAGCGCAGAGCGTCGAGGAAATTCTCGCCGCGCGGGCGGAATATCTCTCGCTCACGACGGAGTACGCCACGGCGCAGTCGCTGTCGTACATGCGCTACACGATCAACACCGTGGACCCGTTTTATCTGGCCGAGAAGGACTATTACGACGAGATCGGCCCGGAGGTCGAAAATCTCGCACTGCAATACACCTCCGCCGTGCTCGACAGCCCGTTCCGGGAAGCGCTCGAGGCGGCGCTCTCGCCGATCCTGCTGCGCAGCATGGAGCTGCAGCGGCGGAGCATGTCGCCGGAGATTATCAACGACATGGTCGAGGAGAACAAGATCGTGAGCGAATATGCCCAGCTCATGGCGGGCATGCTCTTCCCCTTCCGGGGCGAGCAGCTGCCGCGGCCGATGCTCATGAAATACGCCCGCAGCGCCGACCGCGCCACACGCAGGGAATGTTACGAGGCCCTCGGCACAACGCTGGAAGCGCACAGCGCGCAGCTGGATGATATTTTTGACCGGCTCGTGCACGTGCGCGACCGGATGGCCAAAAAGATGGGCTATCAAAACTTCATCGAGCTCGGCTACTGCCGCATGGAGCGCATGTGCTACGACGCGCAGGCCGTGCAGACCTTCCGCGAGAACATCGTGCGCGACATCGTGCCGGTCGTGTCCCGGCTGCGGCTGGAAAACGCGCAGCGTCTCGGCATCGACACGTTCCGGCTCTATGACAACGAATTTTTCACCCCCGGCGGCGACCCGACGCCCTGCGGCAAGGAAGAGCTCTTCGCCGCTGCGCAGAAGATGTACGACGCCATGGGCGACGTGCCGGGCGCGTTTTTCCGCATGATGTGCGAAAACGAGGCCTTCGACGTCGAGTCGCGCCCGAACAAGTGGGGCGGCGGCTACTGCACGGAGTTCCCGAAATTCCGGCAGCCGTTCATCCTTGCGAACTTCAACGGCACGTCCGGCGACGTGGACGTCGTGACGCACGAGGCCGGCCACGCGCTCAACGCCTACCTGATTGCGGACAACCGCTTCGCGCTGGAGCTCGGCTGCGGCGGCATGGAGACCGCCGAGACGCACTCGATGAGCATGGAGTTTTTCGCCTGGCCGTATCTCGACGCCTTCTTCCCGAAGGCGGGCGACGCGGAGCGCTACCGCTTCCAGCACGCGCTCGATGCGCTCAGCTTCCTGCCCTACGGCACGATGGTGGACGAATTCCAGCACCGCGTCTATGCCGAGCCCGACCTCACCCCGGCCGAGCGCAACGCCGTCTGGCTGGAGCTGGAGGCAAAATACCGCCCGTATATCGACCAGAACGGCATCCCATATCTCGAGCGCGGCACCCGCTGGCAGTACCAGATGCACATCTACGAGACGCCGTTTTACTACATCGACTACTGTCTGGCGCAGACGGCGGCGTTCCAGTTCCTGCTCGCGTCGCAGGACGATTATGACGGCGCGTTCGCCCGCTACCTGCACCTATCGCAGCAGGGCGGCGAAAAGCTCTGGACGGACCTGCTGGCCGAGGCCGGCTTCCGCTCCCCGTTCGAGCCGGGCGCGCTCGCGCAGCTGGCCGCGCAGGTGGAGCCGCTCATCCGCAAACACACCGTCTGACAAAGGAGGAAACCGGCATGTATGAACTGACCCAGGTGGCCGGAAACAGCTACTACATCCAGAGCCCGGCCAAGATCGGTCTCGTGCGCCTGAATGATACCGACGTCTGCCTCATCGACAGCGGCAACGACAAGGAGGCCGGGCGCAAGGTGCGCCAGATCCTCGACGCCAACGGCTGGCGCCTGACCGCCATCTACAACACGCACTCCAACGCCGACCACATCGGCGGCAACCAGTACCTGCAGAACCAGACCGGCTGCAGGATCTACGCCACCGGCATCGAGTGCGACTTCACGCGCCACCCGGTGCTCGAGCCGTCGTTTCTCTACGGCGGCTATCCGCCGAAGGAGCTGCAGCACAAGTTCCTCATGGCCAAGCCCAGCGACGCGCAGGAGCTGACCCCGGCGTGCCTGCCGGAGGGATTCGAACTGCTGCCGCTGCCGGGGCACTTCTTCGACATGGTGGGCTTTCGCACGCCGGACGACGTGGTGTATCTGGCCGACTGCCTGTCGAGCCGCGAGACGCTGGAAAAGTACCAGATCGGCTTCCTTTACGATGTGGCTGCCTACCTGAACACGCTCGAAATGGTCAAGACGCTCTCTGGGCGCGCCTTTGTGCCTGCGCACGCCGCGGCCACGGAGGACATTGCCCCGCTCGCGCAGTACAACATCGACAAGGTGCTCGAGATCGCGGACATCATCACGGAGCTCTGCCGCGCTCCGCAGACGTTCGAGGCAGTTCTGCAGCAGCTGTTCCGGCGCTTTGACCTTGTGATGAACTTCGAGCAGTACGTGCTCGTCGGCAGCACGGTGCGCTCCTATCTCGCGTGGCTGAAGGACAGCGGCAAACTCTGCGCCGTCTTTGATGATAACCGCCTGCTCTGGCAGCAGGCATGAAAGGCATACAAAAAATCTCCGCATCCGACCGGATGCGGAGATTTTTTCATTCCAGAAGTCCGTACTTTTCCTTCACGCGCGCGAGCTTGGTGAGCAGGGGCTTATACAGTAGGAGCAAAAACACGGCCGTCGCGCCCGCGTGGATGAGGTTGAACACAAACCCCGACGCACAGGTCGCCAGCCACAGCTGCCACGAGGGCACGGCGTTATACATGAGCATGCTCGCCGTGTCGAGCAGCACGCCGTAGACGATGAGCACCGAGAAAAAGCCGTAGAGCAGCAGCGGCACGAGCCGTACCTTCCGCCCGGCAAACAGCACGCCGCCGAGAAAGCCCACGAGCCCGAAGCCGAGCATCTGCCACGGCGTCCACGGCCCCTGGCCGAAGAAAAAGTTCGAGATCAGGCCCGCCGCCGCGCCGGTGACGAAGCCCGCCTCCGGCGTGAAGGCCACGGCCGTGAGGATCACGATCGCGCACACGGGCTTACACTGCGGCAGCCAGTAAAACGCCGCGCGCCCGGCCACGGCCAGCGCCGTCATCGTCGCGAGCAGCACGAGCTCGCGCGCCTGCGGCCTGCGGCCTTCAAACCGCAGCACGAACGGCACGAACATCAGCACAACGAGCAGCAGCGACGTGAGGTAATACTTCCGCTCGTCCCACACGCACACGAACACCGCCATCAGCGCCGGGATCGCCACAAGCAGGATGCCGAGCGCGGCCCAGGTGCGCCGCGTCAGTCGGTGAGACATTGCACGACCTCCCCGCACAGCACCGCGCCGGGCGCAGCGGCGCGCGCGATGCGCGCGGCCGCCGTGGTGTAGAAATAATTGCCGGAGAAAAACGCGCGCGCGGTATTTTCCGTCACGACCTCGCCGCGAAAGAGCAGACCGCAGCGGTCGGCATACTGCGCGCAGAACTCCACATCGTGGCTCACGATGCACACGGCTGTGCCCTGCGCGCAGAGCGCGCGCAAAAGCGCGCCGAATTCTTCTTTGAACGCGCCGTCCATGCCCTTCGTCGGCTCGTCGAGCAGCAGCACGCGCGGCTGCATGAGCAGCACCTTCGCCAGCGCGGCGCGCTGCTGCTCACCGCCGGAGAGGTCAAAGGGGTGCCGGTCGAGCAGCGGCGTGAGCGCCATCTGCCGCACGACCGTGTCCACCAGCGCGGCGTCCCTGCCGAGCGAGGCGAGATCGGCGCGCACCGTGTCGGCAGCGAAGAGCGTGCGCGGGTCCTGCGGCACGGCGGCAATGCCGTCGCGCAGGGACTGGAGCGCGCGCTGGCGCTTCCCGTCGAGGTACACGCTGCCGCGGTAGAGCCGCAGCCGCCCGGAGAGGACGCCGAGCGCCGTCGTCTTGCCGCTGCCATTGCTGCCGGTGAGCGCGTAGAGCTCGCCTGGGCGCAGCGTGAGCGAGAAATTGCGCAGCACGTCCGCACCGCCCTGTGCGTAGCGAAACCAGCCGTCGCGCACGGTGAGCACCGGGGGCGTGTCCACAGGTGCGGGCGCTGCGGCCGGCATCGGGTGCGGAGCAAAGCGCCCCAGATACGCTCTGCCCGCGCGCACGGTGAGCGGCAGGCGCTCCGTCTCGCCGAGGGCGGCGGCAATGCGCGCCGCCGTGGGCATGGCGGAAAAGATCGCATGGCCGCGCACCGCAGCCGCCGCCTCCTGCGGCGCACCGGCGGCCAGCAGCCGCCCCTGCTCGAGCACGATGAGGTGGTCGGCCAGCGGCACGGCCTCCTCCAGCCGCTGCTCGGACAGCAGGATCGTCAGCCCCAGCTCCTCATTGAGCTTGCGCAGCGTGTGCAAAAACGTGCTCGCCGCGATGGGGTCGAGCTGGCTCGTCGGCTCGTCTAAAATGAGCACGTCCGGCCGCATGACCACGACGGACGCGAGGTTGAGCATCTGCTTCTGGCCGCCGGAGAGCGCGGCCACGTCGCGCTCGAACCAGTCGGCAATGCCGAAGTAGCTCGCCATCTCGGCGACGCGCAGGCGCATGGCCGTTTCCTCACAGCCAAGGCTCTCGAGCCCGAACGCCAGCTCGTGGAACACCTTGTCTGTCACGATCTGGTCGTCCGGATGCTGGAGCACAAAGCCGATGCGCCGCGCCTGCTCGGCAAACGGGATGTCTTTCAAAAGCGCATCCCCAAAACGCACCGTGCCGCCGGTCTCGCCGTGCGGCGTGAGGCAGGTTTTGAGCTGGCGCAGGAGAGTCGATTTGCCGCTGCCGCTCTCGCCACAGAGGACGGTGACCGCCCCCTCCGGGACCGTGAGCGTGAGGTCATCGAGCGCCGGGCGCGTCTGGCCCGGATAGGCAAACGTCAGATGTTCGAGCGCAAACGACGCCATGTCAGCGCCTCCTTTCCATCGAGCAGCAGCGGCAGAAAGCACAGCAGCGCAAAGCACGCCATGCACACCGCGCCGAGCGCACCGTCGCCGCCGATGCGGATCGACGGGTAGTAGCGCACATACAGCGCGCCGCAGCCGACGCCCGCGCACACGCCCGCAAGCGCGAGCGCAACGACAACGCAGAGCACGCCGTCGCGCCGGGTGAAGCGGTAATTGCCGAAACACGTTCTTCTGCCGGCGCCGTAGCCCCGGCTCTTCATGGAGTCCGCCGCCGTGATGCCGCTCTCAAGCGCCCACGAGACGGTGACGGACAAAATGCGCGCGCCATTTTTCAGCCGCTGCCACGCACTGCCCTCGCGTGTGCCGCAGCCGAGCGACGCCTGCGCCGCGCGCACGGCGCGGATGTGCGCGGAAAACTTCGGCACGAACCGCAGCGCCATGCTCAACAGCAGCGACACGCCCGGCAGCGCGCTGCCGAACACGTACAGATATTTCTCCGCCGTCATGACAACATTGCAGCACTGAAACCACAGGATCACGGCCGCGAACATCGCCGCCGCGGCCGCGCCGTAGCACAGCGCCTCGCGCGTGACGGGATTGCCGTTCGGCAGGTAGAACAGCATCGTCACGCCCGCATGGTTGAACAGCGCGTTGAGCGCTGCCATCAGCACCAGAAACGGCACGAGCCAGCCGATCGTCCGCCCCAGGCTGCGCCAGCCGCGCAGCACCGCACAGTAGCCCAGCGCGCCCAGCAGGCTCAGCGCCAGAAACACCGGGTGCAGCACGAGCATCGTCAGCAGCAGCACGGCCGCAAAATAGCAAAAGGTCAGCGCCGGGTGCAGCGCCGAGAAGGAATCGTTCATGGTTCTCCTTGCCGGGCGCCGACATCGCGCCCAAGGTCGCAGGTATAGCTCCAGACGACGGTGTCGCCGTCGCAGAGCGTGTAGCCGCTGCAGCCGTAGTCCGGCCAGACGCCGTTGACACTGTACATCCAGCCGGACAGCTCGCCGCAGTCAAATTCGTAGAGGTTGCCGATGCCCTCGATATAGGCGCTGTTGTATGCGGGCGTCCAGCTCGACTCCATGTGGAGGCCCTGCGCGCGGCAGACCCGCTGCAGCACGTCGAACACCTGCGAAATTTCGAAGATCGCTCCGAACGGACAAC
>OMEC01000401.1_pt1 | contig 23616 bp, 18 predicted proteins | sample 1673401 | NCBI WGS metagenome assembly OMEC01 (sample SAMEA103958110, study PRJEB25191) | human gut metagenome | reverse complement strand
CGCTGAAATCTTCAGTGCGTTTGCGGAGGCTCAGGGCGAGGCATAATGCCTTGCTCTGGCTCCCCGGCTGCTTTGGAAGCGGCAGGATAGGAGCGGCATGGATATCGGTTCAGGTGCAGATGAACTGTAACGCTGCGCACTTTATGGCTGATCGGAGCCAATCCGATGTACAAGAAAAGCTGCACATGTCGCTGTGTCCTGCAAACAACATTCTCACAGCCGTTCGCGCATGCCGTTTTCTCACTGCCCCCACTTGCAGCACATCTCCATCTTTTTTCATATCTAAGAAGCATGAAAATAAAAATCGCTCTGTGGAACACTGCGTATCTGTCGGTGCGCCGCAGCCGCTGCTGAACACAGATTTTTGGTTAACGACACACCAAAGCGCCGCCGTATTCAAAAAAGTCAGGGAAAATTGAGCACTCCCAAATAATAAAATCGCTTGCTTTCTCTTGAAAACAGGCGATTTTTGTTAACATTGTTTTGTAATACAAGGAAGCCATATTTTTATGTAATAATGAGAGGAGAATCGTATGGGAACATTTGTCGGGATTGTCGGCAAGACAGAAGTTCCGAAAGAGCATCTGGAGACCTACGTAAAGCAAATGCTGACGGTTTGGAAATACGGGGGAATGATGCAGTATACCCGTATGTTGACCCCGATAAAATAACCACAATGTTCCTGTTCGCTACGTTGCCGCTTCTCTCGCAAAGCGGCAATACAAAATCGGCAATCAAGGGTAACACTCTTAACTCGGATAGCTTAAATCGGAAATCTCCCTGTTCGTCAAGTTTGTATAAACGCAGGCATTGCTTGCCAAGTGTAACGGCTCAGACGCGGCTTCTTCTTTTCAATAAATGCCTGTGGCTGCACAAGCAGAAAATCAAATCCCATCATTCTTCCGCCAGATCGGCAATCAACTTGGCGTCGCTGACCGCCAGTGCAAGCTGAAGCTTGTTTTCCAGCCCGGTTTTTTGCAGCATATTTGCCACATGGAATTTGACCGTCGACATCTCGCAGCCCATCTCTGCCGCGATGCGCGTGTAAGACAGGCCTCGCAGCAGATGCCGCAGAACTTTCAATTCCGTCTTTGTAAATTCCGTGCTTTTTGCCATGCCGACCTCAACCGTCGGAGGCGCGTCCGGAAAGATATGTTCACCCGCCATCGTTTGCCGGACAACATCCATCAAACGCTTCTGTGTAGAGTCCTTATACCACAGGCTGTCGGCCCCGGCCCTCTTTGCCTCATCCAGAACGGCGCAGTCGATCAGCGAGGTCACAACAATAATTTTGCTCTTCGGCTGTATCGCTTTGATCTGGCGAACGGCAGTCAGGCCGTTCTCGCGGTTCTCCGTTTGCACATCCATCAAAATCAGATCGACAGAGCTTGTCCGGCACACCTCAACCGCCTGCTTTGCGCCGGGGATGGACGCTGTGATCCGGTATCCGTCCTCGGCGCGGAAATAGCTTTCCAGCAGACTGCGGATCATGGTCTGGTCTTCAACGATCATCACTCTCATGTGCTGCTTCCTCCTGTTCCGGCAGACTGAGCATCAGCGTAAAGCGAGGGATGCTCCAAACCTCCATTTTTCCGCCTGCTTCTTCGATACGTTGACGCAGCATGGAAAGGCCTCCGCCTTCTGTGATCTTTTCCTTTGGCACCGCACCGTTGTTGGTCAGGGCGACCTCCATGCAGTCCGGCTTCTGCCGAAAGTGCACATACAATTCTGTGCCATCTGCGTGACGGACACAGTTTGCCGCACATTCGCAGATCGCCAGTGCGCTCAGTGTGCGTATCCATTGCCTTTGCGGTTCACGCCCTGTCAGAAGAACTCTAACGCCCAATTCTTCCGCTCGTTTTTTCGCCGCCTCCAGCGGTTCGGATTGCGCCGTTATCTGGCTGGAGCGGAAGAGCACAGAAATGGACTGTTCCCACAGCGCCGCGTTTGCACGAAGTTCCTTCAGGTCCGTTTGCTGGAGCAGCACACGGCGCGCCGCGAGGATGCTGTGCCCGATGTCATCGTGCACGCGCAGCTTCATCGCCAGCGTCTCTTCCTCCCGGATGATCTCCGGCATCTGCACAAGCAGCCGCCGAAGCCGCTCATTCGCCTCCGCCAGCTTCGCGTTTTCCGCTTTCAGCTGGTTCTGCTTCCGGATCAGCTCCGTAACGTCTGCGGCAGTGATCTGCGTATAGCGGACGCCCGCTTTTGTTGTGATCTGCTCCTGTGCAAAGCGCAGCGCCTTCCCGTCCGGAAAGCGGTAGATCCGAAGGCGCAGATCCAGACAGCGCACGTTTGCGGGCGGCGAGTGCAGGGCGCTCTGCATCTCTGCAAGCGACTGTATGCCGCCTTTTCGCAGCCAGTTTGCAATGGCAAGCATCCGGCGGTTGATGAGCCGCACCACGCCGTTTTTATCGAAGAAGCAGGCCGCGATGGGCAGACTGTCGAAGCTTTCCTTAATCCTGTCCATACGCCTTTACCCTCTCGATCTTTCCAGCTTCCGCGTCACATATTGCAGTCCGTCCTCATCCTGCTCCCATTCCAGATCTGGAAACCGCGCACGCAGCCCGCAGAGCGACTTCACCGCTGAAACGCAGAGAGTCGCTTCCACCTGTGCGCCGACCTCTACGGAGATCAGCAGCGCACGCAGCGATTCCAGTTCCGTCTCCACGACCGCTTCAAACAGGTCGTAGACCTGCGTTGCCTGCTCGACGGTAAGCTGGCCTTCCCCCTTGACGATCGTCTTACAGTCGGCGCCATAGACAATGATATTCTCGGAAGATTCATTGAGACACAGCCGAAGTTCCTGCACACTGATTGCGCCGCGCTGCTCGCCGACAAAAATCAGGTTGCTTCTCCGCTTGATATAGGTCCCGATGATGATGACCTGCCCAAGCAGGTGTCTGGCTCTGTCTGAATCCTCCGTCTTCTGTAATTCAGCCAACAGATCCCGCAGCATTGCGATCTGTCGGGCGGTCTGCGCCTCCATCATGTCATACAGGCGGTTTTCTTCTGTCAGCTTCAGCCATCTTGCGTGCTGTGCTTTCTCCGCCGTCAGAACGTCGCCGATATCGCGCAGCTCATCCCTTGTCAGCTCCAGCTCCTTTCGGATCTGATTCAGCGCGGAAATGTCCTCCTTCCAGAACACCCAGCCGCGGCGCAGCCTGTGCCGCTTCAAAAGCGTATCGTCGCTCAGATGGACGGTATCCTGCTGCATCTGCCGCAGCTCGCTTTGCGGCAAAGCCTCCTGCATGGCGGCAGACACATATTGGGGGCAAAATGCAGGATCCGTAATCTGGACGGGCAGGCTCGTTGCCTCAAAAAGTTCGTCGTATCCGAGGTTGGACTGAATCAGCCCGCATTGAATGCAGCATTCCAGGATGCTCGCAAAGATCAGGCACTGCGACACCGTCATATCGCCCGCAAGCACCCAGACCCAATGGACCTTTTCGGCATACGCATAAGCATAGGCCAGCGAAAGCGCAAGCGGAACCAGCGGCAGCCAGCGAATTCTCCTGCTGCGCGGGATGCGGCAGTTTTTCACCATCGAAAGCAACGCGAACCCCGCGCACAGGGCCTCCCAAGCCAGCACGAAGAAATAGCCGCTCTCATACCGATACGCCTGATCCGATAAAACGCCGGACGGGAAGGAAAACACCTGCTGGTGCAGATCATTGGTCAGAACGAGCAGGAGCAGAAGCAGCGTCGGAAGATACAGAAGCTTTGTCCATCGCGGCAGCCGAAAATCCTCTCCCTTGCCCAGCGACCGGGAAACAAAGACCGACAGCATGGGGATGAACAGCATCGGGAAATAGTAAAAATACCACAGCCAGCGCTCTGCATCCGTGTTTTCAATGGAAAATTTGATTGAGCGCAGAAGAATCCAAAGCACCATCAGCGCCGAAATCGCCACCAGATAGCGCCGCACCTGCGTCTGCACGATGCGGATCCATAGGGAGTAGCACCACGCGCTGAACAAAAACACATAGATCCCGCTTCGCAGGTGGCTGACAGCCGGAGAGTGGAAAATATTCCGGCTTGCATATCGGAGCCACATGGCAAACGCAATGAGCGCCAACACGCCCAGCGCAAACAAGATGGTCTTTTTTGTCGCTTTGCTCATGCCGTATGCCTCCCATCTCTGCACATTCGTATGGATAGTATATCATGCAGACGGAAAAAGGCAACACAGTTTTACACCCTTTGCCGGGAGAATCGAGCCGGATGATGGCCTTTGAACAAAAAATAATTGCAAACCCTATCCAATCGGCGGGGGCAGAAGGGATCGATAACAGCTAAAATACAAATGGAACATACAAAAGAAGAGAAAGGCGGTGGAAAAGCGCAGATGCGAAGGATCGTACTGGATATGAAAGGCGGACTTCTGGCGGAAGCAGTCATGCAATCACTTTCGGGATGCGACCCGGATTTTCTTGTCTACCGTTCTTCAAAGCCGGAGGAAACGCTTGCCCTGTGCCGGTCCTGCCGTGCCAATGTGTTGGTGATGGAGGTCATCCGGCAGGGCATCTGGAAGCTGAGCGAGCGGCTCAAGCTTTGCAATGCTGTAAAGCAGCTCGGCTGGGTCTGCAAGGTTCTGCTTCTGGTGGATGAGAACGCGGACGAACTGCTTGCCGCCGATGTGCGTCAGGCGGTGAAGGATCAGTTGGTCGACAATTTTATCTATGCGTCGGTATCGCCGACCTACCTCGCGGGCGTGATCGACACACTTTAGCTCTTTGGTTTTCACTGCCTGCGCGGAAAGCTGCACCATGTACATATTCGACAAAGAAATAACAGAAGGAGGTTCCAGATGAGAAAACGAATTCTTGCGATTTTCCTTTGCCTGATCCTTACACTGTCCCTTGCCGCAGCGGTGGCCGCAGAGGATTTCACCGTGACCCTGCCGCCGGGAAGCAACTTTCTTCCGCCGAATCGGCCCGAGCAGCCTGAGCCGGACGACGAGAACCGGATCGTGACGCTTCAGATCCCGATCACCAAGGTCGTTGAGTTGGGGGGGAAATACTGCACCGAAGCAAACGACTTTCAGCTTCTATGCATTTCCCAGCGATCCGTCGTATGGCCGTTATGAAGCCGGCGGCACGGGCCTTTGGGATGTACAGAACTGCACAGTATCTGTGAACGGAGCTGGAACATTCGGCTGCGTGATGACCATTCAAATCGACAGAAGCGATTTCTTCGCTCTAACCGACAATCAGGGCATCTTTGTTGTGGAAACCAACGATGAGCAAAGCGGTTGGACGTATGATGAGACCCGCTGGTTCCTCCAACCGCAGTATAAATGGAGCGATGCCGCACGGGAATACAAGTGGACGGGCGGCTGGGATTGCTACAACAAATTTGAAGCTATGGAAGGCAGCGTGCATGTCAACCCGGACAATGCGCAGGGCGGGCTTGGCTTTGTCAATCTTTACACCGAGAACACCGCACCGGTGACGGAACCCACATATAAGCCTGCGACGCTCAACAAGACTGACCATTTCGCGTTCCTAAAGGGCTATCCGGGCGGCGGATTTGCCCCGGGCAAAAATATGAGCCGCGCAGAGGTGACCACCATGTTCGCCCGCCTGCTGACCGAGCAGATGGAGGCAAACAAATCCTATCCGGCCTCCTTCTCCGATGTGACCTCGGCGCATTGGGCGGCCAACTACATCGGCTACATGGAGCAGTTCGGGATCGTCCGCGGCTACAGCAACGGAACGTTCCGGCCAAACGCGCCGATCACGCGCGCGGAATTTGCCGCGATCTGCTGCCGGTTTGAGCAGCTGACGGACGGAGCTGCGGCCTTCACGGATGTTCCTGCCTCTCATTGGGCGGCAAAGTCCATCGCCTATGCGGCGACTCGCGGTTGGGTCACAGGCTATGCAGATGGAACATTCAAGCCGGGCAACAACATTACAAGAGCAGAGGTCGCCGCTGTCACCTGCCGCCTGCTCGAACGCAGCGCTGACATAGAGTATATCCGTGCCCATCTGAAAGAGCTGCCAAGAGTCTTTGCTGACATGAACGAGCAGCACTGGGCATACTGGTATGTGATGGAAGCTGCCAACGGCCATGACTATACCAAATCCGGAAATACGGAAACATGGCTCCGGACATATCCATAAACAGGAGGGTTTTATATGCAGGTCACAATACAAAGCATCCCTGCAAGCCTGCAGGAATTCGAGACGCTTGCGGCAGGCGGAAGACAGCCGGAGCGCATCTGCGCCCTGTTTCTGTGTGCGCTGGCACTGTTTGACAAGGACAGGGACGCCGGAACTGCCGCAATGAATCTCCTGCGCGGCCCGCGGCCCATGACGCCCTACGATGCGCAGTTCCTGCGCGACCGGCTGCGCGGAAAAGCCTATCTGCCGCTGGCCTATTTTGAGGGTGCGACACCGGAAAACGGCTATCAGCCGCGGGTGCCATACCGGCTTAATGTGCTGGCAGACCCCAGGCCGCAGGATATCGAGCCGGGGTATCTGCGCGTGTTCCTGAAAACGGCGGGCGCAGATTCGCCGCGGCCCATGACCGGCGAGTGGTTCCTCTGGGAGTATTCCAGCATTCTCAGCGGCATCCGTATTCCTGCGGCGGAAGATCCGTGGGCATAGTAAACAGAGAAAGGGAGAACAGACAATGGGACTCATTAAAGCAGCATTGGGCGCGGCTGGCGGCGTGATGGCCGACCAGTGGAAAGAGTATTTTTATTGTGAATCCATTCCGGAGAACGTGATGGCGGTCAAGGGTCTGCACCGCGTTTCCGGGCGCAGCAGTAACTACAAGGGCAGCGAGAACATCATCTCCAACGGCTCTGTCGTCGCGGTGGCTGACGGCCAGTGCATGATCATCGTCGATCAGGGCAAGGTCACGGAGCTGTGCGCCGAACCGGGCGAGTTTGTCTATAATGCTTCGACCGAGCCGTCGATCTTCTCCGGTGAGTTGGGAACCAGTATCCTCGACACGTTCAAGAACATCGGAAAGCGCTTCACCTTCGGCGGCGAGCCGCCCAAGGATCAGCGCGTGTACTATTTTAACACCAAGGAGCTCATCGGCAACAAGTACGGCACGCCGTCGCCGGTTCCGTTCCGTGTCGTTGACCAGCGGGCAGGCATTGACATCGACATTGCCATTCGCTGCTTCGGCGAGTACAGCTACCGCATCTGCGACCCGATTTTGTTCTACACGAACGTCTGCGGCAACGTGAGCGAGGACTATGACCGCTCGAGTCTCGACAGCCAGCTCAAGACCGAGCTGCTGACCGCGCTGCAGCCCGCCTTTGCCAAGATCTCCGAGCAGGGCATCCGCTATTCCGCGCTCCCCGGCCACACGATGGAGATGGCCGACGCGCTCAACGAGGTTCTGTCCGGTAAGTGGCGCAATCTGCGCGGTCTTGAGATCGTCTCCTTCGGCGTTTCGTCCGTCAAGGCGAGCGAGGAAGACGAGGCCATGCTCAAGGAGCTGCAGCGCAACGCGGCCTTTATGGACCCCACCCGTGCGGCGGCACATCTCGTCGGCTCTCAGGGCGAGGCGATGAAGGCGGCGGCCGCCAACACCGGCGCCGGTCCCGCTATGGCCTTTATGGGCATGGGCGTGGCCGGACAGATGGGTGGCATGAACGCCCAGAACCTATTCCAGATGGGGCAGCAGCAGGCGGCGCAGCCCGCTCCCGCACCTGCGGCGCAGGGCTGGACCTGCACCTGCGGTCAGGGCGGCATCACCGGCAACTTCTGTCCCAACTGCGGCAGCAAGAAGCCGGAGCCGAAGCCTGCCGGGGACAGCTGGCAGTGCGCCTGCGGCGCCACCGCCACCGGAAAATTCTGCCCGGAATGCGGCAAGCCCAAGCCCACCGCCGCAGCGGACGGCTGGACCTGCACCTGCGGCGCGGTGAATAAGGGCAAGTTCTGTGCTGAGTGCGGCAAGCCCAAGCCTGCCGGAGTTCCTCAGTACAAGTGTGACAAGTGCGGCTGGGAGCCCGCCGACCCGCAGCATCCCCCCAAGTTCTGTCCTGAGTGCGGCGACCCCTTTGACGACGGGGACATCGTTGGATGAAGCGCCGGATGATCTGGATTCTTCTGGCGGGGATACTCGTAGGTTTAGCCCTTTCCGGCCTCTATAAGCACTTTGTCACAGACCGGATCATGGATGGGGGCAACGGCATGGAAAATCCGGATGCCGCGTTCCTGCTGGACGGCGACCACACCTATGTGGACAATTCCGCCCTCTGGCCCGTGCTGGAGGGTACATGGGAAAGTGAAGACGGCCGCTGGCAGGCGAGCATCGGCGAAGAGGACGGCCTGACCCTCCGGTTGGACGGCGAGACCGTTCTGGAAACCCCGCTGGACTTCACCTACATCCCGCGTAAAAAGATACAGGACACAGGGCTGATGTTAGACAACCGTGTTCTCCAGAAGGCGGACGGCACGGAATGGGGGAAGATCCTGGACGTTTACCACTGTGCCGGGGCCGGCGAGGACAGCGGCAGACTGGAGCTGACGGTGGACTGGTCGGAAGCGGCGGACAAAGTGGTGGAGCTTCAAAAAGTTGAAGAATAAGAGCAAATAGCAGGTTTATTTGGCGAAAATCCGTCCCCGGCTGCGGGAGCCACGGCCGGGGACAAGGTCCCGGTTCCGGGTGGACAATGCAATGTGAGCCGTTACGGTGGTTGAAAACAACAGGAGGAAGCTATTATGGGATTGTTTGATAAGAAATACTGCGACATCTGCGGCGAGTAGATCGGACTGTTGGGCAATCAGAAACTGGAAGACGGCAACCTCTGTAAGGACTGCGCGAAGCAGTTCTCTCCCTGGTTCAGTGACCGCCGCCGCTCTACGGTGGAGGACATCAAGCGGCAGCTGGCCTACCGGGAGGAAAACCGGGGCAGGGCGTCCCAGTTCCGCACCACCCGCTCCTACGGCGAGGATTGTAAGGTCCTGCTGGACGAGGAGCATCGTTGGTTCACCGTTACCCGTGCCCGGGATCTGGCGGACGCCAACCCGGATATTCTGGACTGCACCGCGCTGACCGGCTGCCGCGTGGACATTGACGAGAGCCGCACGGAGCAGAAGCGGGAGGGACCGGACGGCAAGGAGGTCAGCTACAACCCGCCCCGCTACGAGTATTCCTATGACTTTGAAGTGATCATTTCCGTCAATAACCCCTACTTTGACGAAATGAAGTTCCGCCTGAACAACAGTTCTGTGTACATCGAGCCGCAGAACACCATGCAGCGGCCCATGATGGGGCAGCAGGGTATGATGGGCCAGCGTCCTATGGCGGGCCGTCCTCAGAGCGGCATGGCGGGTCAGCGGCCTATGATGAATCAGCCGGGCATGAACCAGCGTCCTATGGCAGGTCGGCCCCAGAGCGGCATGACACAGCGCCCCATGATGGGACAGATAAATTCTGTGGGCCGGATGAATACCATGGCTGCCGGCTTCGATCCGGAGAGCAATCGGGAATATCGCAAGTACCGCGAAATGGGCGACGAGATCCGAGCGGCGCTGCTTCAGGTGATGGAGACCGCCCGTGGCGGCGGCACAGTTCAGACAGCCCCCCTGCAGCAGGAGGCCCCCATGCAGCAGCAGGAGACCTTCGCTCCCGCTCCGGCAGCAGCCGGTCCGTGGACCTGCCCCGCCTGCGGCGGACAGAATGACGGAAAATTCTGCGAGTACTGCGGTGCGCCCAGAGGATAAGGGAAACAGATCGGAGAAAACGGCTCAACAGCGTCCGCCCGTCTACGGGCGGGCGCTGAACGGAAAATGAAGAAAGAAGGGTGAGAGCAAGCATGGCAGCACAGGTGACCAACTATCAATGCCCAAGCTGCACCGGCCCGCTGCATTTTGTGGGCGCATCCGGCAAGCTGGAGTGCGATTACTGCGGTAGTACCTATGATGTAGCAGAGATCGAGGCGCTTTACGCGGAAAAGGAGGAACAGGCCGCGGCGGCGCAGCAGTCGGCAGAAGAAAAAACGGCGGCGGAAAAGAAGGCAGCCGAGGAAGGCGGCTGGGAGTTGCCGGACCTCAGCGCCGACTGGGGCGCAGAGGGCGACGGCATGAAGGCTTACAGCTGCCCAAGCTGTGGTGCGGAGCTGATCTGTGACGCAAGCACGGCGGCTACCTCCTGCCCTTATTGTGGAAACCCAACGGTGGTGCCGGGGCAGTTTGCGGGAACGCTGAAGCCGGATTTCGTGATCCCCTTCAAACTCAGCCGCGAGGACGCCATCCGCGAGCTCAAGAAGCATTACAGGGGCAAGGTGCTCCTTCCCAAGAGCTTTTCCAAGGAAAATCACTTACAGGAGATCCAGGGGGTCTATGTACCCTTCTGGCTGTTCAGCGGTGAGGCGGAGGGCAATGCCCACTATGAGTGTACCCGGTCCCACAAGCGCACCGAGGGTGAGTATGAGGTGATAAAGACGGAGCACTTTGACGTGTACCGTGCCGGAACGATGCCTTTTGAAAAGGTGCCGGTGGATGCCTCGACTAAAATGCCGGATGATCACATGGATTCCATCGAGCCTTACAATTACGATGACCTGAAACCCTTCTCCACGGCGTATCTGCCGGGCTTCCTGGCGGATAAGTTCGACGTGTCGGCGGACAAGAGCCGGGAACGGGCCGATGTCCGCTGTCTGGGCAGCTTGAAAAAGGCGCTGCAAGGCACCGTAACGGGATACGCGACCTGTTTCCCAAGAGGCGAACACGCAGACATCCAGCGGGGCAAGGTCCACTACGCGCTGCTGCCGGTGTGGCTGCTCAATACCAAGTGGCAGGGAAAGGATTTCCTCTTCGCCATGAATGGACAGACCGGAAAGCTGGTAGGAGACCTGCCTGTGGACAAGGGGCGGTTCTGGGGGATGTTTGCCGCCATTGCCGTGCCGCTGTCCGTATTGAGTTCGGTCATTGTCCTGCTGATGCGATAAGGAGGGACGGACATGAAAAGAAAAGTCACAGCTTTGCTGACGGCGCTCCTGCTGACGCTGACTCTGTGCGTCCCCACTCTGGCGTGGACGGAATACGGCGCGATCTATGACGAGACCGACGCACTGGGCTCGGAGGAACTGTCCGATCTGGGTCAGTACACTTTGCCCCAGCTGACGGAGGCGCTTCACCTTGACCTGCGGGTGGACATATTTACCAATGAGGATGTCAGCGAGGGTACCACCGCCGGAGATATCGCCACATATGTTTACAAAGATTCCGGCTACGGCTGGGGCGAGGAAAAGGACGGCATCTCGCTGACGCTGGTGATGGAGCCTCTGGCGGACGGTTCTTACACCCTGGCGGAGACCGACTGGTGCGTCTACGCGATGCTGAGCGAGACGCGGGGCGACGGGCAGGAACTCTCCGGCTTGGTGTATGACGCGGTGGAGCCGTATATGACGGCGCGGGCGTGGGACGGTACGGATATGACCGTGAGCGCCGAGGCGCTCTGTCAGGCGGTGAACGCCATGGCGGCGACGGCGGCGGACTATCTCTCCGCAGACTTCCCAACGGAGGCGCAGCAGCCCGAGACCGTCCAGTCCGGCGAAGCTCCGGAGTTGGGCAGCACCGGCATGAACTATGTGTTCGATCTGCGGGGAATGCTCTCCGACGGGGAGCGGGAAGAACTGGAGGATCGGGCCGAGGATATCGCCCTCCGCCGCAGCTGCGGCATCTATACCCTTTTTGTGGAGGACTTTACAGCTTACGGCTACGGTGACGATCCCTATACCGCCCTGTATCAGATCTACCACGCCGAGGGCCTTGGTGTGGGCGAGGACCGAAACGGCGTCATCATCATGCTGAGCATGAAAGAGCGGGACTACGCCATGTTCGTCTACGGCGAATGGGCGGAGTATGCTTTTGACCGATACGGCGAAAAACAGCTGGAGGATCGCTTTTTGGATAAATTCAGCGGCGGCGACTGGTATGCCGGGGTTTCCAGCTATCTTGCCGCCTGTGACGAGTTTCTGACTCTGGCTGAGGATGGAAAACCTGTGCGGTCCAGCCCCCTGCCGGCCATCGGCATTGCGGTGGCAGTCTCCTGCCTGATCGCGTTTCTGGTGTGCATGATCCTGAAGGGACAGATGAAGTCCGTGCGCAAGGGCGTTGACGCCAACGTGTATACCACGGCGGGCGGTGGATTGAAGCTGACGGACAGCTATGACCACTACACCCATACCACGGAGACCCGCCGTAAGATCGAGAGCGACTCCGGCGGCGGTGGCAGAAGCAGCGGAGGAACTGTAAGCCGCAGCGGCGGAGGAGGTCACGGCCGCAGCGGAAAATTCTGAGAAGGAGGCAGAATCATGAAGCGCTTGACTTTGCACCGGCTGGCGTCGGCACTTCTCTGCCTGACGCTGGCTCTTAGCCTGACTGCCTGCGGAGGGAAAAAGAAACCGGCCCCGGCAGCGGGAAACGGCGGCGTAAAGGAGACGATCTCCGACAGCAGGACCGATCAGACCGGTCAGGCCGATCCTGTGAAGCCTTCCGAACCGGAAGCGGAGGTGGACCAGGAGCTGGTGGAGGAATGTCTCGACAAGCTGGGCTTTGATTTGGAATACGGCGGCTATCCCGGCGCCGCGGCCTATCTCGGCTGCCGGGAGAAGGGGGACACCTCCAAGCTGTCGGACTGGATGCTGGAAAACTGCCTTGACCTGACGGCGGAGATGCCGGTCATGCTGACCATCCCCTCGGAGCGGGTCCTCGGTCCGGGGTACGGCAAGCTGTTCTGCGTCATTCCGCGGGGAGAGAACACCAGCCTTGCCGTGAACCACATCACATGGCAGTCTCAGGGCAACGGCCTGCATCCGGTGGCGGACGAAGTCCTCTACCGGGAGGAATGTGCCCAGCCTGTTTTGGTATTCGTGGATCCGGAGGAGCCGGATATGGAGATCAACCTCGTGGCTAACGGTGGTACGGCGGTGAGCTGGTATCCGCAGGAGGATTTGTACGGCGATGTGATCCTGCCTGCCAGCGAGGAGGGCCGTATGCTGTTGTTCGACTTCTCCATCTACACCAACACCACCGCCATCGACCATCCCGAGGGCTGGGAGCCGTCCGGTGACGATTGGTGGTGGCCTCCTACGGATCTGGGGCTGGCCGATACCTCGTGGGATTGCGATGAGTGGACGCTGGAGCTGCATTACGGCGACTGTGGCCCGGACTATGCGGGGCTGGCTAATCTGTACGAGTGCTATGACGACCGGATGGATCTGCGATTCTTCGGTGTATGGCGCATGGAGGATGACTGCCTGCGGCTGGATATGTCCGCCGGGGTGGGCAGCTCCCTCAGCGGCAGCTTCCCAGTGCTGATCTCCCCCTCCGGCGAGTATCTGTACTTCCAGCGCTCCCGCATCGGCGAGGGAATGCCCTTCCTGCGGAACGGCGAGGACTCCACTACCTTGAACTTGCGCTACGGTTGATGAAACCTTTTATACGAAACAGACCCGGCAGCTGATTTTCAGCCGCCGGGTCCTTTTTATTGGCTATATGCGTGGAAATTTTCTGTGGGTATCAGAAAGCAACGTGCATGAACAGGGCCACGCAGCAGAGAATGATCGCCAGAGGGACGTACACATACCGGCCCACATTGTACCAGAGATCGCCGCGTTTTTTCGTACTGCCGGTGTTGATGGCGTCCAGCAGGGCGTCCTTCTTCATCACGTAGAACCAGGAGACCGCGCCCAGCGTAGCGCCGATGGGGATGATATAAATGGACACCAGATCCATCCAGGGACCCCACTTGCTGATGGTCTCCATGCCGATGCCGAAGCCCAGGCACAGCGCGCCCAGCAGTACCAGAACGGTAACGCGGTTGAGCTTCGGGAACTTGTGCATCAGGGACTCCGCCACCACCTCAAACATATTCTGCAAAGAGCTGACGCCAGCGAAGATCATGGCCATATACAGGATGATGGCGAAGAGCTGACCCATGGGGATGTCCTGCAAGATGGTGGGCAGAGTTACGAACAGCAGGCTGGGACCGGCGCCCACGTCCAGACCGTAGGAGAAGCAGGCGGGGATAATAACCAGGGCGGCTACCACGGCGGCAATGGTGTCAAAGAGGGCCGTGTGCTGGGCCACGCCCACCACGTCCTCGTCCTTGGAGAGGTACGCACCGTAAACGATCATGCCGCTGCCGGTGACGGACAGGGAGAAGAATGCCTGACCCATAGCCCAGATCCAGATCATGGGATTCGTCAGGGCCTCCCAGCGGGGGGTGAACATAAAGACATATCCCTCCGCAGCGCCGGGCAGAAGGGCCACCCGCACGGCCAGGATCAGGAAGATCACAAAGAAGACAGGCATCATGACCTTGTTGGTCTTTTCGATGCTGCGGGCGCCCAGAAACAGCGTCAGCAGCGTGCCCACCACCACAACGATATGATAGGGAATCACAGAGTAGGGGGTGGAGGAAAACGCGCCGAACCAGGCGGCGGTGTCTGTGGTCAGCAGTGTGCCCAGCAGGGAATCCACCAGAGCCTTGAGCACATAGGTGACGATGACGGCATAGCCGATGGCGATGCACAGGGAGCCAGCCAGAGGCAGCCAGCCCAGCAGACCGCCGACTTTACCGGCAGACTTGCTGCGGGTGTCCCAAGCGTTTTCGTAAGCGCCCAGCGTACCGGTGGCGGCACGGCGGCCCATGGCAAACTCCGCCGGAAGGCCCACATAACTGAAAATAAAAACAAACAGCAGATAAATCAGTAAAAATGCGCCGCCGCCGTTGCTGCCCATTTTGTTGGGGAAGCCCCAGACGTTGGCCATACCCACCGCCGAACCGACGGACGCAAGGATAAAGCCCCAGCGGCTCGCAAAGCTCTTGGTGTTTTTCTTGTGTTCCATGTTTTTCTCCCATCCAGCCGTAAAAAAACCGCACGGGATCGGGGCCCGTGCTATCGGCTTCTATCTGATCCCGGACTTCCGGGGGAAACAAACCCCTCACAGGGAGGCACTTTGCTATTTTAAAGCTTTGCTGACAAAAAGTCAAGGGAGGAACAATAGTTGTCCGCAGTAAAAAATACGCCGCGAGGGAAAAATGACTTCTGCTGAAAACAAAGCGCCCGCCTGCGTGGAAACGCAGGCGGGCGGGCGATGTATGGTCAGCGCAGGAGTTTTTCCAGATCGGTCTTCATGGTAACGGTGAACCGGGGCAGATCGTGGAGTCCCTTGGCCAGATCGGCACACTTGGGCGTGGTCATCAGGGTCACAGGGAACAATTCGTCCACAAGGGCCTTGGCATCCGGGTCGGAGCAGCCGAAGGGATAGGCGAAGCAGGTGACGCCGCCCAGCTCCCCGGCGATCCGGTCATGGCTCAGCTGAATGTCGTCCAGCACGCGGGTCTGGAAGTCCGTGTCGGACTCGTTGGGGCGGCGCTCCACGCCGTTGGCCCCGCCGGACTCAAAATTGCCGCCGTCGCCGCCTAAGTTGTGGAGGCGGTAGCTGTGGGAGCCGATCTCCACCAGACCGGAGGCCGTCATTTCCCGCAGCTGGTTCCAGGTGCAGAAGTTGTCCGTAGGCAGATCCGGCATGAGGACGATGATGGAAATGCAGGCTTTTACGCCGTATTCCCGCAAAATGGGGTACACCAGATCGTAATTGCTGCGGTAGCCGTCATCAAAGGTGATGAGGATGGGCTTTTCCGGCAGGGCGTCCCCGGCGGCCAGCTCTCGGGGCAGCACTGGCGTATAGCCCATCGCCAGAACGGTCTCCAAGTCGGCGCGGAATTTGCCGGGGGTCACGGTCATGTCATTGCAGTCCTGCCCGTCCGGGACCATGTGGTGATACATGAGGACCGGCAGCGGCTCCCGCACCGGCTGCGGTAATCGGTAAACGAATACGCTCAGGGCCGCGGACACCGCCAGTATTACCAGCGGCACGGCGGCGCGGAAAAATTTCTGCTTCATGCTTTCCATATACTTCCTTTTCATTGGATGCAGCCATTGCGGCCGTCCAATCAGTCAATGAATCCGCCGGTTATGTTCTTTTATTTTTGCCAGACTTTTCTGAAAAGATCCCCCTCAGGGGGCAAACGTCCCCTTCCAGCCGTCCGCCGTCTGGTACAGCAGGCCGGAGCGGGTATCCAGAAAGGCCCCGCCGCCGGGCATGGGACCATATTCGCCATGATAAGCTCTGGCGCTGCTGTTCACCGTCTGCTGCTCCTTGGAGCGGTAGTTCCCCGGCACGAAAATGCGCTCGTTGGTGAAGGTGAAATGCTGGCCTGCCAGCAGTTCCGGGTCATACAGACCGGCCGCCGGTTCCGCGCTTTCCACCGTGACCCGGTTCTGCACGAAGGAATTTTCGTACTTGCTGCCCGGCGTCACCTGATGGATGGTCACATCGCCCACGGCGTCCAGCCAGCTCTGGGCCAGTTCCTCCCGGTTCCGGCCATCCGCCGGAACGATCAATCTGTCCACCAGCGTGTTGAATTCCGCCTCATCGTACCACTTCCGCAGATAGGTAAACACGGTGTTGCCGTCATATGGGGCAGAGGAGGTGGAGGCCGCCATCAGCCATGCGGTTTCCCCCGGTTCCTCGCAGCGCACGATAGAGGAATTCTCCCACGCGGTAATGGTGCAGCGTCCGTCCGGGCTTTGCAGGGTGATGCTGCTGCCGGAGGGATCGCTGTCCGAGGCCGTGGCCCAGTAAAAGCTGCCGGAAAAGCCCTGCGCCCGGACAGCGCCGCTGCCGTCGGAAACGCCAACGGTATAGTCGCCGCCCCGGACGCCGTCGGCAGGTTCCAGACGCATCTGCACCGCTCCGCCGCCGGTCAGTGCGTCCATCACAGCCTGCGCCCGGTAGGCCGCCTGAGACGAGCGGGCGGAATGCTCCAGAAAGTAGTCGTAGGCCTCCCACTGAGCGCCGTCAAAGGAGTGAGAACACCACGCCATGGTCTGCACCGCATCCAGATAAAGGCTCTGCTGCTCCGCTGTGCCCTCCTGCAAAATGACATCCAGCTTCTGGCATACGGTTTGCCGGTCCGTTTCGCTCATGGTGCTGAGTTGGGTCAGGAATTGGCCGCCCATGCCGTCGTAAAGCTGGTGCAGCAATTCCTCCGGCGTGGTATCCGCCACGGAGGACAACCCCAGTTCCACCGCCCAGCGCTGCATCTCCGCGTCAAATACCTTCGAGCCGGGACCGCCGTCATTGAGCATCCATTCCTCCAGGAAGGTGTACTGTCCATCCGTTTCTGTGAAGAAAAGATAATGGCAGTAGGGGTAGTCCGGCATGAGCCAGCCGTCCTCGTCCACATAGGCCCCGCCGGCCAGCGTGACGTTGGCGGGCTTTTGGGCATGATACTCATAATTCAGGTTATAGGCGATAAGCGTTCCATTGGGATAAGCCCTGTACCAGTCCTCTGCCATATATTCCACCCGCCAGTCATCAAGATCGGCGCCGGAACTGTATCCGTTGTTTTTGTAGTCCTGATAGGCTTTCTGTACGGTGGCCTTGGCGGCGGCCAGTACCGGCTCCGGTACATCGGGCGTTCCCACCACGTGATCCGCTGTCTGGCTGGCCTTATCGGGCTTGTAGACCAGCAGCGCCCCGTCCCGGTAGTAGAGATAGCGGGTGAAATCGGCGTCGGGCTGGGGATGCTCCGCCGTGGCCCACGCAGGCATGGACACAAAACCGCGGACGGTCAGGCGGCGGTAGTTGAGATCCCAGCTGGCGTGATCCCAGTAGTTCATTTCCGGCCAGGCGTTCTGCAAAAGGGCCTTGACGTCGGCTTCGTAATACCGGTTGTCCCGCAGGAAGAAGAACTGCCCGGAAACGCCGGAGGCGGCGCACAGCTCCAAAGCACCGTCCCCATTCAGGTCGATGAGCTGGGCGTCCCCCTTGGCGTGGGCCAGCAGGTAGGGCGTTCCACTGTTGTCCAGATAGTAGTAATCCGTGACGGTGCCGATGTAGCCGCCCCGTCCCGGCCCGCCGGAGAGGTAGTCCCTGTAGGTGACTGTGAAGCCGCTGTACCCCATCAGGTCTTCAAAGAAGAACAGATCGGTTCTCTCCGCGTCGTTGCTGACGTCCACGTTGTTGGGGAAGGTGAAGAACACATCCGCTTCCCATTCCGACATGCCGTCCCGTCCGGCGGCTTCCGACTGCATCACCGCCGCGTAGACATTGCCGTCGGTGGAGCGATAAATCCGGATGGAGTATTCCCCGCCATCGGTGCCGTCAATGATGAATCCAGCCCCCCGCTGGTCACAGTCCATGGAGTGGCGGGTCAGGGTCGTTTTCTGCGGCTGATAGGGCGTCAGGCCGCTGAGGGGAATGGTCATCCAGGGCTCCTCATCCGGATAGGCAAAGGCGGAGGGCACGTCGCCGTCCAGCAGCAGGTGGGACACGAACCAGTACTGCCCGTCCCCCCGATCCAGCAGGGTGACGCACTCGTTGGTCTCGCCGCCGTAATAGAAATCCTTCCAGTAGAGCTGGATATAATCGCCCCGCCGCTGGCCGCTGGTGAAGGTGACGGAGCGGTAATTGGTGTCCCCGTGGGTGTGGTAGTAGGCGTCATACTCCGGCAGGTAGTCAAAGGCGTCCAGATCCACCTGATTGGTCTGGGCCAGCGTCAAACCGGTGTTCTCCAGCAGGAAAGCGTCCATATCCGCCCGGGTGAACTTGTCGGTGGGGCAGATTTGGCTGCCGTCCTCCGCCAGCACCCCCAGCTGTTCCAGTTCCTCCTGACTGGGCGCCTCCCTGACTCCGCCGCCGTCATAGAACAGGTCGTACAGGTTGATCTCCTGGGGCGCGTTGTACAGGCAGGTGAGGAACTGGTTGTGGGGATTGGCCCGCACCACGCCGTCAACATCCGTGTCGTGATTGAAAAATTCCGTGTTGAAGAAGGCCAGCTCCTCCCCGGTGAGGGGACGGGTCACCCCCAGCAGGTCATCCGGCCTGCCGCAGATCTGGTTGGAGAGGATGCGGAGATTGCCGTCAGGCTGCGGTTCCACAGTGACTTTCGCCCAGACCTCTTCCCCAGAACCGGCGGTGTCTACCAGATACACGCCGCACTGCTCCGGCTGATAGTAGAGAGTCACGGTATCGCCGCTGCACTCTCCGGCATAGAAGCAGACGGAGCCGGGGGCGTTGGTGTCTCCATGGAAATGGTAATAGGCGTCGTAGTCCGAAAGGTAGGAGAAGCTGCCCATATTCAGCGCGTCGGTCTCCGCCAGCGTCAGTCCCGTCCACCGGGTCAGAACAGTGTCCGCCTGCTCCGCGGTGATGCGGATGAGATCCACCTCCGGATCGCTGCCGCTGTAGTAGGTGTCCGTCACTTCCTGACGCTCCGCATCGGAGACGGCCTGTTCCGGAGAGACGCCGTTGTAAAACAGCTGGTACATGTCGATGCTCCGGGGCTGGTCATAGACGGAGGTCAAAAACTGGACGGGACGGAGGCCGCAGTCATTCCCGGCAGAGTCCTGCCAGCAGTCAGCAGAGTTGAACGCCAGCGCGTACTCGGACAGCTCCTCGCCGGTCAGAGACCGCACGGAGGGCTTTGCCCCGGTGAAGGTGAGGGCGCATACCAGCGCGGCGGCGGTCACCACCGCCAGCAGAGCAACGCCCACGGTGCGGCGGTTTTCCGCGATGCGGGTGACACGATCCTTCAATTCCCGCTTTCCCGCCGTCATGGTGGTGGCGGAGAGCATGGGGCTTTCCGACCGTCCGGCCACGGGGATCAGCCGCAGCAGCGTTTGACCGTAAGGGATGCGCTCCGATTCTCCCAGCTGCCGCAGCGCGCCCTCGTCACAGGCCAGCTCGCAGTCCCGGCGGGAGACGATGGCGGCGATCCATACCAGCGGGTCGAACCAGTACACCACCAGACACACGCACCGCAGCAGGCTCCACAGGGGGTCCAGATGGCGGGCGTGGGTGGTCTCGTGGATCAGAACATGCCGCAGGGTCTCCGGGGATTCCACGGCGGCGGGGGTCAGGTAGACGGCGGGGTGAAACAGGCCGAACAGACAGGGGGAGGGCAGATCCGCCGTCAGATACACCGGATAGGGGCAGTTTTCCACCGGGTAAGGTCTCCGGCTCCGGCGGAGACGAAGCATGAAGCGGAGGTTCGCAAGCAGAAACCACGCCGCCATGACATACATCCCGGCGTACCAGACGGCTTTCAGAACGGGGGTCAGAGGGATCTGACTTTTATACTCGATGGAATGGGTGACATTTTTCCCGTCGGTAAACGTCACGGTGCTGTCCTCTGTGGCGGTGTCCACCCGGAAGGCCTGATAGGGGGCGGGGGTTTGGAAGACGCCCGGCGGGGCGGAGACAATGGTTTCCCGGTAGGGGGTCACATACAGGGCCGGGGCGGTGATCCGGGCCGTCACCGGCTCCGCCGCCGTCAGGACATTGTGCTCCATGGCGGGCAGGCTGACCGGCGCCAGCAGCCGCAGCGCCACCAGCCCCCACAGGGCGTACTGCACCCGGCGGGAGATGGTTTTTCGGAACAGCAGCCGCAAAAGCAGCAGGGCAAGGATCAGAACGGAAGAAGTCAACAGGATCTCTTTCATGGTTTTCCACCCGCTTTCTCCAAAATGGCGGACAGCTCCGCAATGTCATTCTCTGTCAGGGCGTTTTTTTCCACCATGGCGCTCATCAGCAGGCCCAGCCCGCCGATTTTGTCCAAAAAGGTCTCGGTTTCCGCCTCGATGGCGTCCTCCCGGCCCACGGCGGGGAAATACAGCTTGGCCCGCTGGCCTTCCTCGTGGCGGACGGCCTCCTTGCCCTCCAGACGGGAGAGCATGGTGATGACCGTGTTTTTCGACCAGCCGGTGTCCTCCCGCAAGGCGGCGGTCAGTTCCGTGATGGTCATGGGGGCGGTCTGCCACAGGCGGTTCATCAGCTTCCATTCGCTGTTGGAGAGATCAATTTTCATAGCGCACCTCGCTTGGTATACAGTTGTCTACCTCTTACACCACCAGCGTAGCAAAAAGGTAGACAAATGTCAACCTTGATTTGGTTACAAAACGGATACGGAAAAATCGGCGGTTCCGCCGTTGACCGCGGCCGCTTTTTGCCGTAAAATAGAGGTCAGTTTGAGAAAACAGAGAGAATGGAGAACAGTATGACTGATTTTGAACAACGGTATGTGACCGCCCGGAAAGCGGTGATCGCCCGGGATCTGGCCCGGCTGAACCCCATGCAGCGTCAGGGGGCCATGACCACCGAGGGACCTCTCCTGCTGCTGGCGGGGGCGGGCAGCGGCAAGACCACCGTGCTCATCCAGCGGGTCTACAACCTTTTGACCTATGGCCGGGGCAGCGACAGCGACGAGGTCCCCGACTGGGCCACGGAGGAGGATCTGGACTTTTTGGAGCACTTCCCGGATCGGCCAGACGGTGACGAGGTTCGCCGGGTCCACCGGCTCTGTGCCGTGGACGCTCCCCGGCCATGGGAGATCATCGCCATCACTTTCACCAATAAGGCGGCGGGAGAATTGAAGGAGCGGCTGGCGGCCCGTCTTGGCCCCGCCGCCAACGATGTGTGGGCCTCCACCTTCCACTCCGCCTGCGTCCGCATCCTGCGGCGAGACATTGACCGCATTGGCTTTGACAAGGACTTCACCATCTACGATACCGATGACGCCAAGCGGGTCATCAAGGATATTCTGAAGGAGCAGAATCTGGACGAAAAGACCTTCCCCATCCGCAGCGTCCTCTCCGCCATCAGCGCCTCCAAGGACCGCTACGAGGGGCCGGAGGTATTCCGCAAGAAGGCGGAAGCCGCAAACGATTGGAAAAATACCCGGATCGCCAAGATCTACGCCGCCTATCAGCAAAAGCTCAGCACCGCCAATGCCCTGGACTTTGACGACATCATTTACCACACCGTCACGCTGCTGCAAACGGAGCCGGAGGTGCTGGACTACTACCAGAAAAAGTTCCGGTATGTGCTGGTGGACGAGTATCAGGACACCAACCACCTGCAATATCTTCTTACCGGCCTGCTGGCCGGGGGACACCGAAACCTCTGCGTGGTGGGTGACGATGACCAGTCCATCTACCGCTTCCGGGGGGCCAACATTGAGAATATCCTGAATTTTGAAAAGCAGTACAAGGATGCCCGGGTCATCCGCCTGGAGCAGAATTACCGCTCCACCCAGCACATTCTGGATGCCGCCAACGCCGTCATTAAAAATAACGAGGGCCGGAAGGGCAAGACCCTCTGGACGGACAACAGCAGCGGCGACGTGGTGACGGTAAAGACCAATTTTAACGAGGGGGACGAGGCAAACTTCGTGGCCGGGGACATCCTCATGGGGGTCAACCGGGGACGGAACTTCCGGGATACCGCCATTCTCTACCGGATGAACGCCCAGTCCAACGCACTGGAATACGCCCTGAAGCGCAACGCCATCCCCTATAAAGTTGTGGGCGGCATGAAGTTCTTCGACCGGGCGGAGGTCAAGGATATGCTGGCCTATCTGTGCGTACTGAATAACCCCATGGACGATCTGCGGCTCCGCCGCATCATCAATACGCCCGCAAGGGGCATCGGCGCGACCACTATGGACAAGGTGGCGGAGCTGGCGGCGGAGCAGGGGGCGTCCCTCTACGAGATCATCCGCAACGCGGATCTGTTCCCCACCCTGAAAACCGCCGCCGGCAAGCTGACAAAGTTCGCCGACCTGATCGACGGCCTGCGCCGGGCCGGAGGGACGCTGGCCCTGCCGGAATTTTACGATGAAGTCCTGAACCAGACCGGCTACGTCCGGGCGCTGGAGGAGAAAAAGGACATGGAGAGCCGGGGCCGCATCGAAAACGTGCAGGAATTGAAGTCCAACATTCTGGGCTTTTTGGAGCAGGACCCAGAGGATGCCACCCTGTCCGGGTTCCTGAACGAGATCGCCCTGTACACGGATCTGGACAGTGTGGAGGCGGACGATAACTGCGTGACCATGATGACCATTCACTCCGCAAAGGGACTGGAATTCCCGGTGGTGTATGTGGTGGGCATGGAGGAGGGGATCTTCCCCAGCACGGCCTCCATGTATGACGAGGAAGAGCTGGAAGAAGAACGGCGGCTGTGCTATGTGGCCATGACCCGCGCGCGGGAAAAACTGGTGATGACCAACGCCCGCCAGCGGATGCTCTACGGCCGCACCAGCGCCAACAAGTCCAGCCGCTTTTTAGACGAGATCCCGGCAGAGGATATGCGCTGGGAGAGCAAGCCGGAACCGAAATTCGGCACCTATGACGAGGACGGCTTCGGCGGCAGCCGCTGGGGCGATGATTTCGGCGGAGGTTCTTTTGGCGGCAGTTCTTACAGCGGAAGCTCGGGCCGTTCCGGCGGTTATGTCAGCGGCGGCGTCCATACCTACAAGAGCACCAAACCCGCGGCCCAGACCCTCCGCACCAGCAGCCGGGGCAGTACCCCTGCCGCACCGTCGGTGGGACTGATCCAGCTCAGTCAGGGAGACCAGGTGGAGCACACCGCTTTCGGCAAGGGCACTGTGGTGTCGGTAAAGCCTATGGGCGGCGACGCCCTGGCGGAGGTGGCCTTCGAGGGCGGTACGAAGAAGCTGATGCTGAAGGCCGCCGGAAAGCATCTGAAAAAACTGTAAAACCGTCTGTAAAGCAGATTTTTCTGCCAAATAGTTAAAAAACCGTCCCCGGAGGCTTGAAAGCCTCCGGGG
>OMEC01000377.1_pt1 | contig 24379 bp, 30 predicted proteins | sample 1673401 | NCBI WGS metagenome assembly OMEC01 (sample SAMEA103958110, study PRJEB25191) | human gut metagenome | reverse complement strand
AGGTGGTAACATGGATGAAAAAAAAACGGAAGTTTCTATTAAGGTCTCGGCTCCGTATGATGCTGACTCTTGTGAAGGCGTATTAGCTATTTGTTCCTGGATAAAAGAGGCTGTTTGTAAGTGTGGTATAGAAATAAAATCTGAGGAATATAGCTTTAGGTGTAGTTTTAAAGCGGGAGATATTTCCTATGATTGTTATAGTGTGGATGAATTTAAAAAACATGCATTTGGGCAAAAGATTATAGTATATACTTGCTATTTGGTCGTATATCATGATAACGACAAAATATACTTTGGAATAAGCGACAAAGCATGGAGAGAAGATAATATATATGTTAGTTGTAATGACAAATTATTATTACTTGATCTAAAAACATTTCTATTAAAAGAAAAGTCGATTTTGAGTGATCAATCTGAAGGACATATAAGTATCAATGCTGTTAATAGTAGTGTTGTTGTAGGGCGAGACAATACAGTTAATGCGACAATAACAGAAACTTGTCCGAAAGATAATAAACCATCGTTTTGGACTGAAATATTGCAAGGTATTGTACAAAACATAGTATGGGTAATAGTTATTGCAATTATAGCTTTAATATTTGCAGTATTTGGAGAATCGATACCTGATTGGCTGAGGTAAGATAAAATAATAGCAACAAAAATTGATGTCACGTAATCCATGACATCAATTTTATTTGTGTCGAATTAAGCTGGTCTTAAGGCGCTATATAGTTTTTGATAGGCAGGATATAGTAATCCAGGCATATTATCTACCTCCAAACGATTAGTGAATCAACATTAGACAATAGATTTAGCTATACTGCAAAACCATATTCTCCAAAAAATTCCTCACCTTATTAACCACAGCTTTCGGATGCGTAATCTTTGCTTTTTCCCCAAACTGAAGCAACCACGAATAAAACTGATTGCTCAATTCCACTTCAACAGAAATGGAGAAATGCTCATCGTCAACCTTTGAATATGAAGCGTTCTTTGTGCCGAAACGATCAATTACAAAATCCAACAGATGATTCTCAAACTGCATTGCAACAAGTTGCTTTTCTCCTCCAAACATAGAGAAAACACGCTGTGTGTAGGATTGGAGGTCAATTGCTTCAAAGGCTTCTTTGCCTTCCTGCGGTTCAGGCAAAAGGCGCACATCTTTCATCCTGTCAATGCGATAGGTGCGCATATCCTGTGCCTTGTCATCAAACGCTAGCAAATAATAATTTCCATCGTTTATGAGCAAGCGAAAGGGACTTACCTTATAAAGTTTTCCATGATACTTTTCAACCATTGAATTAACATCATCAATGGTATGCTTCATGTATTTAAAACTGATCTTCTGAGGTTCATGGGGCTTCCCATCCTGCTTTTTAGCCATAGCAGCATTGATGGTGCTGATGATGTTCAAAGTGCCCTTCTGAGTGCTTTTAACACGATCAATGAGGAAAACTTCATGTTGCAAGGATTCGGCTTGATACATGCTGCCTAATTCGCCTATTGTGCTCACCAACTCCTTTGCTTTAGAAGCGGAAATAAATCTTGCTGCATGAACACATTCCGCAAGAATACGCAGATCATCAAATTCAAACTGACGAGACAGCAAGCGATAGCGACCACCTTGTCCACCATCGATATCCATGCCGAATTCATCACGCAGAATTGCAATGTCACGATAGATGGAACGCCGTTCCGCTTCAATGGAACATTCTTCACTGAGATAATCTACGATATCACTTGCTGTAATAGCGTGATTTTCATCGGAGTTTTCAAGAAAGAACTTCGCTACATAGAGGGTTTTGAGTTTTTGGTTTTCGGATTTTGGCATAAGCAACTTGAATTACAAACAATACACACATAAAAGGTGTAATCTTACTATTCAAACAATTCTTTTAAGTAAGGTTTTAGAGCTAGTATTAGGTTGTGAACTGTTGTGCAAGGAATTCGTTGAGATGGGTTTGGTGGATTAAATTCATATGTTTTTTCCAAACGTATTGCATTGCTAACAGCTGCCTTTAAACTACTGTGCTGTGATTGTGTAAGAGTTTCAAATATAGTGGGGTCATTCTTTTGATATCCAGATTTATTAATTCCGCGTGTCTTAAATAGCATATCGAGTTTTGATAGCAATTTAAATCGATCCAATGCAGCGTCGGAATAATTAAAGTGAAGATAAAGCCAAAGCTCAAAGGATGGGTTACTCCAACTCACATGAAACCCATTGCGATTTGCAAGGGTGATTGCTTCATCAAAATCAGTAAAATCGTCTTTATCAAATAAAACCCACACTTGGCTGTAAAAAACGGTTCCTCTGGCTACACACTTCTCGGTTGCTTCTACAAGGCTTTTTGTACATTTTCCTTCGCCTTGGGTGACTATTAATGGTTTCTCAGTATGTATACTTTTTCCATATGTATTATTAATATATGTTGCAAGGCCATCAAAGTATAATGGTTCAGTTTTTGTGCCCTCTGTAACAATTAAAAATGAGTTTGGCTTAGGTTCGCGAAAACCTTCTTTTCGCGCCTTTAAACGTTCTCTTTTCTTCTTAAACAGATCATCTGATCCCATATTAGCTCTCCTTGAAAGAAAAACTTTTTAAATCAGGAATGCCACCATAAATCCCACTAAGATAATCGGTTACAAACGATTTGTCATTTCTAACTTTATACTCCGCCAAAGAATAAAGAGACGCTTCACCAGCGGCGTTTTTTTCTGTAAACCAAATTTGATCACGTCGCATAAATTGGTTATTTAAAAGCGAGGTATCGTGCGTTGTGTAGATCAATTGGCCAGTGGCACTTTCTTCATAAAGAAGACTAATAATATATCTTTGAAGTAATGGGTGAAGCTGGTTATTGAACTCGTCAATGAGCAGTCCTCTATTGTATAAAGCAGCAAGACGAACAACGGAGTAAAGCGCAATAGCTCTTTGAGTACCATCAGATTCAATTTCTAAGGGGATGCGATATTTATTTCCACTGTAATCGGCATGGTAGGTATATACAGCAAAATCCTCATTATTATTGCTTGATTCAAAAGCGATATCTTTAATACCCACATCAATTGCATTTAAAAAAGCAAGCAATTTTGGTTTTTCAGCATCATCAAAATCTAATTTAAAATAGCGATCAATCATGTATTCTGATTGTGCATTACATGAGAAAGAAATAACTAAAATTTCATTTAAACAAAAAAGCACATCTCTGAAGACATGAGAACGTAATTTTAAACTACTATAAAAAGACAGCGCCAGAACATTTGAATCAATGTCATTAATATACTTTTCACAGCTTCCTCTTACCGAAGATCCTAATTTAATATTATCAGGACTACGTTCAAAAATAAGACTTTGTCTATTTGAATCTAAAGATTTTCTATAAAGCCATTCATATTCGATTCGATGTTTATTGTAGATGTAACCATATTTATACTCATAACCGGAATAATGGTAAATAGCTTCAAATTCTGTGTTGTGGGAAGGTGATTCTTTATTGAATAAAAATGGACAATAACATTCTGAAATTGTTGTTTCAGAATCCTTTTTGCCATTTTCTTTAAAAGAATTACGGACGATATTGACGAAACACTTATATGCTTTTACAAAATTGGATTTTCCGCTAGCATTTGCACCATAAATTGCTGCAACTTTTAATAAAGAATTATCCTTGTTTTCGGTAATAAGATTATAAGGATGTTCTTTATATGCTTTTACTGGACGCATATCAAAAACAACCTCATCTTTAAATGGGCCATAGTTTTTAAAGCGAAACATGACTAACATAACGCAACCCCTCCTTGTTGCAATTATAAACAAAGCAAGTATTTAAAGCAAGAAAATACGAAAAATTCTCAAAAAAACCTTAAAAAATACATAGTTTTCAATTTATATCAATTTACGGTTATCTAGACAAGCCTTTTCCCTCACCATCGTACTCTTACTTATCCCTGTCATCCTCTCAACTTCCCTATACGTCTTCCCATCCCTCAGTAGCCCCAGCGCAAGCTCAATCTGCTCCTGCGTGAATTTCTTTGGTCTGCCGTCCTTGAAATTGGGATTCTGCCGAGCTGCCATTTTGCCGGTTTGGGTGCGCTCTGCAATCATGCCCCTTTCGTATTCCGCAAAGGCAAGCATAACTGTGAGGATGAGGTTGCCGGTGAGGGTGTTTTCTATCAGGCCCATGTTGAGAATGTGAACTTTAACGCCTCTGTCGAATAGCTCTCTGACAGTCTGTACGCCCTCTATGGCGGTTCGTGCGAAGCGGTCAAGCTTGCATACCACAAGGGTGTCATCCCTCTGCAAGCGGTTGAAAAGGCTGTGAAATTTGGGCCGCTCCATTGTCTTGCCGGTAAAGGCTTCTGTGATTATCTCCTGACAGCCGTATTTCTCAAGGGAGGAAACCTGTTCCTCAAGGCTGTTTCCGTCGCGGCCCTGTGTTGCTGTCGATACTCTCGCATATCCATAAATCATCATCATTTCTCCTTTACTTTTGAACCTGAGTTTTGACACCGTTTTTTTGCCTAAATACGGTTGTTGCTGTGGCGGTGTCATAACTTAAAAGTTATGGGACACGGCGGCGGCTGAGGCTGCCGTATCCCTGAGTTTGAATGTTAAGCTTCAAGCATTTGCTTTGCACAATCGAGGCAAGCGATTCTTACGGCTTTGGTCGCTCTGACGGAGTTGCCGCAGCAGGGGCAGATGTACTTTCTGCTGCTTGAGGGCCTGACCGCTGTGCCGGAAGCCGCGCCGCTGTGGGTTCCTGTGCCTGTGATTCCAAATCCTGCAAGGCTTTCGTTGCGGTTGATTAGGATATCCGTCAGGCCGTTGTTTATGGCAAAGTCCATAAGCTGTTCTGTGGGCTGAGTGATCGACCAGCCGTATTTTTCATGGTGGAAAACTTGTAATCCGCGGCTTTCCGCTGCCGCCTTGAAGCGCTTGTTGTGGTAGGTGTTGCCACGGCTGCAATCCTGAATGCCGTTTTTGTAATTGAGGTAGTGCACCATTTCATGCAGCAGCGTTGCTATCACTTCCTCAATGGGCCGCGCAAGGGTTTCTGCGCCTATGTTGATTTCGTGGCTGTTGCCGATTGTGGAAACCCAGGTATCATCTTTTAAGGAAAAGTGTCCATAGGCTTTTGGGGTGGACTGAATGGTTATTGTAGGCCTTGAAAGTTCATTTTCAAAATATTCTGCATTGAGCAGATCGAATATTTTATTGAGGTATCCTGCGACTCTGTTGTAACTTGTAAGCTGTTTCATGTTTGCGTATCCTTTCTTGATTCTGCGGAGCGGATACGCTATTATGTTGGTATCCACTCCGCTTGAGTGGTCATTAGCTCTTTGCCTGTTGCTTTGGTCGGCGTGTAGGCAAGGGGCTTTTCTTATACAATGGAAAACCTGCGGCTTGAAATTTGTTTGGTGAATCGCTTGTACAGTTCGCCGTATTCCCTTTTAAAGGCGGTGCTGTCAAAGCGGTTTGTGAGGACTGAAGTCCAACGAATGATGTAAGCTCCTGCTTCAAGTTCCTCTGTCTGCTGTTCAAGCATTTCAGCCTTTATGCTGTCTTTGATGGCTTCGGCCTCTGCCTGTGCTTCGGCGATGAGGCGTTCCCATTCGTTGAGGGCTTCGATCTTTGCGATAAGTTCGTTTCTGGACATTGTGGTTGCTCCTTTAAATTGTTATTTGAAAGTCTGTTTTCAACTTTCTTAACTATATTATAAACTAAAAAGTATAAAAAGTCAATACGCAATTTAAAATTGTGCTTTATTTCTTTAAAGAAATATTGACGAATTAAACGCATGAGTTTATAATTGCCTAAAGGAGTGTGATATCATGGCAATGACAGAACAAATAAGAATTATGCTTGTAAAGAGTGGTAATATATCTGAATCTGAATTAGCACGCAGATTGGGAATTAGTCCTCAGAATTTGCATAACAAAATGAAAAGAGACAATTTCACGGAATCTGATTTGAGGGAAATCGCAAATGCTTTAAACTGCAATTTGAAAATACAGTTTATATCAAAGGAAACAGGAGAAGTTCTTTAAAGAAAAAAAGAGTGACATAAAGTCACTCTTTCTCTATTTTCTGCGCCTGTTGTTCAGGTTCTTTTGAATGGAATCCATTATCTTTGTGGATATCACTTTACGGAAGCAACGGTGTACAAGGGTCTACAAGCGGTATAAAGAAACAAGTGGTTTGATAGAGTGGAAAATAGGTCATATTTTCCACTCTATCTTTACATAGTCGCTGGTTGCGCTGATTGATGAAATCAGGCCGTCAGCGGCTTTCCTTTTGTCCTCAAAGCTGATGTTTTCCCAATCGTCCAGATACCCGGACAGCAATTCAATCTGCTGGGAGGACAGCGTTTCAACGGACAGGTCTGCAATCGCCTTGGACAGCGTTTTGCGGCGGTTGTCCAAGTCCTCGATTTTCTTGTTAGCGTAGGCAAGCAAGGTGGCGTTGGCCCCGGTCAGCGTATCAAGCAGTTTTTCAATCTCGGCTTCAACCTGTGCGAGCTCCACCTGATAGGCGGTGATCTTCGGGTTGGCCTTTTCTTCGCCGCCCCGGAGTAGCTTGAACTCCCGGAACTTTTCTCCCATAGCGGTGAAAATGAACTGTTCAAACTCATTCTTGCGGAGTGTGCCGCACCCCGGACAGCCCTTGTGGTCGGCCCGTTTGGAACAGCGCAGGTATTCATAGCCGGAGGGATTATGGGTCGTTTTGAGAGCGTACCCGCATTTCCCACATTTGATTTTCCCGGCCAGCCAAGTGTTCCGGGCCTTGCGCCCGTTCTGGAAGGTAATGTTTGTCATCAGCTTCTTGCGGCACCGTAACCAAATGTCGGAGGGTACAAAGCCCTCATGGGGAGCAATCACAAGTATCTGATCTTTCAGGCTCTTGTCCTTGTCCTCCTTCACATCCCGGCCCTGATAGAGATAGCAGCCATTTGTCCCGGCGAAGTCGGCGGCGTCATTAACTACCACCGCACCCTGACTTTTGAAAAACTCGTACATTTCCAAATCGGCCTGTGCATAGACCGGGTTTCGGAGTAGCTGGGACAAGAAGGGGCGTGTCAATGACTTCCCATAAATCTTGATACCCTGTTCCTCAAAATACCGGGTAATGTCTCCAAAGGAGGTTTCCGGCTCGGCGTACATTTCAAACATCAGACGAACATGGTTAGCGGCCACGGGGTCAGCCGCCATCATCTTTGTGCGGATACCCTCTACCACCGTAGGCTCCAATTCAAAGCCATAGGGGGCTTGGCCGCTCATGTGAAAGCCTTTCAGGCACCGGGAATAGTAAGCGTCTGTAACACGCTTCTGAATTGTCTCCCGTTCAAGCTGGGCGAACACGATACAGATATTCAGCATGGCCCGACCCATTGGGGTCGAGGTGTCGAACTTCTCCGTGGAGGAAACAAACTCCACATCGTATTCCTGAAACAGCTCCATCATATTTGCGAAGTCCAGAATGGAGCGGCTTATTCTGTCCAGCTTGTAAACGACTACCCGGCGAACCTTGCCCTTGCGGATCTCGCCAAGGAGCTTTTGGAACTCGGGCCTGTCGGTATTCTTTCCCGAATAGCCCTTGTCCTTGAAAACCCGGCAACTGCCTCCCTTCAACTCATACTTGCAGAAATCAATCTGGCTCTCAATGCTGATACTGTCCTTGCGGTCTACCGACTGTCTCGCATAAATTACATCTTCTCTAATATTCATGTTGGGCTCCTTTCCTGTGGGAATGGAGCTACCAACCTACAAGTATATTATACCATTGATAGCCCCGGACAACAATGTTGTGGAGCGTTAGTGCCGTTCGTCCCCGGTCACCCGGTATTTGCTAAATACCTCATACAAACAGCGTTCAATCTCTTTTTTCCGTTTCTCCTTTTCCTTGGGGGAAAGTACCGGCGTAAGACTCTCCAGCACAATGGTTTTCCCCTGAAAAGGGACGGTCTTGGTTTCGCTCTGATAAGTAACGGATTGCACCATAGAAGCCTCCTTTTCAAAGTGGATTGACTGCCAGCATATTTCCCGCATTGTCTCGGTGGGGAAACACAAAAGAACGGCACCAAGAGAACGGTGCCGCCCTTTCGTCTTTCTCCACGCTTCGGGCCAAGTTGGCCCGAGGTCAGGACTGCCAGTTTTCAAAATAATCCGCTGCTTCTTCAACGGCGCAGAAGTCAAAGACCTCGTAGAGCTCGGTAAGCACCTGCCGAATGTCCTTTGACTTGAAGCCGCAGTTTTCCATCGCCTTGATGACATAGCCACGGCAAGCGTTATTGCTCCATTCCTCGTACATGGTCAAAACCTTCTTTCTGATAAAGCTGGGGCGCTGGCTCTGTATGTTCGGCCTGTCGCAAGACAACGGATATTCCAGCCAGCACCCCCGCTGGGTTGTGGGGCAAATCGGAGCGGATAAGCCGCCAGCTTATCCCTTGCGGCCCGTTGCAGATCGTGGCCGTGGGGATGGCTCGTCCCCACCTGCGGCATGGGTAGTGATCGCTCGTTTCCCTTACGGAAAAGTCTTTGCGTACCTGCCGCCCGGCTCCCTGCTGGGTACTCCAAGCTACCCGCTATTCAGTTGTGGGAGGATTGTTTTTCCTCTCATTAACCGTGTCAGTTTGAAAGGAAAAAGGAATAGGCTCACAGAACATTTTTCAAATATTTTTTCATGTTCTCCAAGCCCCGCTGGATGGCGGCGCTGACCGCCCGCTCCGTCACGCCCTCGGCGGCGGCAATCGCCTTGACCGAGTGGCCCAGCAGATAGTGCTCAAAGACCCTCTGGCCCTGTGCGTCTGGCAGACTGTTCAGAGCGTGGCAGAGATATTCAAACCGCTCCATGCGCTCGATCAGCTCTTGCGGAGAGGGGTTAGAGAAGCAGGCGGAATATTCGATACCGTCCTCGGCGTCCAGCGAGAAGTGCGCTTTATTCCGGTAGACACGGCGGCGGCTGGCCTTGATGTACCGCTGGCCCGCCAGCAATTCTTCCGCAACTTCCTCCGTGACTTCGACCATCACATCTTCCATATACCACGGGTAAAAATCCCGCAAATTGATTTCCTTCATTGTGTACCTCCGTTTCGGTGTTGGGGGTTGACGAGTGACCGAAGCGGAGGGCGGCGGAGAGCGACACCGGGGTTGGACTTCGGGCCAAGTTGGCCCGGGGCAAAGCAAAAGAAATGCGCCCGCACAGCAAGACACTATGCAGACGCATGAAATTACATTATCATAATTGTACTGATATATTGTACCTTCATAGCCAGACTGTCCCGGAGGGGGAGCTACGCTTTTTTTAGCTGGTGAAGGTCATGGGAATTGTGAGAAAGTAAGATGGACACGGCGACACCCTCCTATGGGCCGCCGTGGGGTTACTGAATATCCAAAGAGAAACGGCGGCTCTGAAAATTGAGCCGCCGTTTCATGGGCGCATAGAAATGTGTCTGCTGTACGACGGCTTTTTTTCTTTTGCCGTCGTGCGGCAGATTTCTATTGATACTTTTCTAAAAGTGCCGTTGCTTCTGCTTGTGACATTGTTCCTGCTTCAACTTCTGTATCGGTATATTCTTTAAGGGCATTGAACAGTTCTTCCTCCGTATCAAATGGGCCTATACTCTTGTAGGTATTCCCATCAAAGACGAATGTTTGATACTGCTCAGGCTGTGCGTTATCGGGCATAGAAAAGAACAACTGATCGTCACTTGAAGAAGCTCTTTTTCCTACCATTTTGCCCTCTAAAATAGATTTAAGGATTTCATCGTAATACTCAAGTGCTTCTGTCGCTTCTGCTTCTGTCCATTCTCCAGCATCGACCAACTTTTGAATATTTTCCGTTTCATTTTCAATCCATGCGGAAAATTCATCATAAGTGAAGTAGTCTGTTTCCTCGATGGGAGAATAGCTTTGCCATGTTTTTCCCTCGTCTGTACTCTGCTGAATATCTGCTCCGTCTTGCCTGAAAAGGACGGAAGATACCGGGGGCTGCGTTTCGATAAGTGTTTGGGTATCTGTTTCGTCATGGCCTTCATTAGCGAAAGCAGAGACACCACCGACGCATAAAGAAAAGCATAGCAGAACAATAATTCCAATTTTTTTCGCCATAGATTTTACCTCCTTCATTTTAGTAGTTGGCGTTTTACCTCCTTTCGCAGATATAGTACATCTTCTATGTTGGATGATTATAAAATCAATGTTGTGCCAATGTTGAACGAAAGAAGTCTCTGCTTTTCCTGTGGAAATCGGAAAGCAGAGACTTCTTTCAAAACTGTATTGTAAAACTCATGCCTCTATCGTTTGGCATGGGAACAAACTGATATTTCAAGCGCAATTTATCCAAGATCGTCTGGACAATGTATAGACCGAGCCCATTTCCCCCGGTTGCTTGGCTATGGGCTAAATCTGGACGATAAAATGGCTCAAATATGTGTTGTAGCTGTTCGGGTGGTAATACGCTACATTCGTTAGAAACTGATAGCTTATTTTTATCAAATACAACTGATATTGATTGTCCAGCCTCCGTATAGTTGACCGCATTTGAAAGGATATTCGATATTGCTTTTTTCAACCGGCCTTCTGGAAGATATACGAAAGCGTCACTTGAAAGCTCTATTTTGAACTTAATGCCCTTGGCTTCTGCAATTAAGCGATACGGTTCACACAGCTCTGTAAGGAGGGTTCTCAATGAAAAGTTGCTGCATGGCTCATTATTACCTTGTGTTTGCAAGCGTGAAGCATTAAGTATATCTCTAATCATATCCCCAAGCTGTTCAGTAATTTCTTTGCACTTGGGCAAATAGGTTTCATAATCACGGTATTCCCCAATGCCTAAAATCATATTTTCCAATGTCGCATTTAGCTCTGTAACAGGTGTTTTTAATTCATGGGACGCTGTTCGGAGAAAATCAATCTTCTCTTTTTCTGCAAGACTGACTTTCTCTTTTTCCAATTCCAGATTGCGGATAGTCAAAAGTAAGGATTGATATAAATTGTTAATATCAGTAGCTAAAGCTCCAATTTCATCCTTTGACGATACAATCGCTTTTGCGTCTGGCTCCAATTTCAACATTTGATTAGCAGATTTTGAGAGCGATAAAATCGGAGTGGTTATGCCTCTGGAAAAGAAGTATGAAAACAATGCCGATATAGCGGCGCAACAAAGTATAGAAATCGGAAATGTTTTCAACATGGTTTGAGTAATGAGCCGGGGCATATCTACTTCTGACAAAGTGCTCGCCCCTGCATTTGTCACTAATATATTCGTGACAAGAACATTTTGGGCAGGCGCAATTAGGAAAATCAACAAGTGCGCTATAAAGGAAATTAAAAGCATCATTGCAAATGTAAATAAGAATATCTTTGGAAATAATTTTATCTTCTTCATATTGCTTGCCCCATCTCAAACTTATAGCCTATTCCTTTAACCGTTGTTATGCAATCCAAACGGAGCTTTTTGCGGATATTGCGAATATAGGCATCTATTGTACGGTCAATTACATCACAATCATACCCCCACACCTCATCCAAGATTTGATTGCGAGACAAAACTAACCCCTTATTGTCGATTAAGACTTTCAAGATTTCCAGCTCCTTTGGAGTAATGTCTATCTTGCCATTTTCATCACTTGCTGTATATCCAGAAAAATCAACGGTAATATCTCCAAGTTTAACCGTATTAACAGCAGGCTTGTTCTGGCTTCTGCGAAGTAACGCAGTAATCCGTTTCCCTAAAATGAGCATAGAAAAGGGCTTTGTTATATAATCGTCTGCCATTTCATCAAAACTGTTGGATTGTGTATATTCATCGTCAAGTGCAGTAAGCATTATTACAGGAATATTGCTGATTTTCCTGATTTCATGCAAAACAACGATACCCGACATTTCGGGAAGCATAATATCCAGAACAATTATATCCAGTTCTTTTTCACGGAATATTTTTAGTGCCTCACTACCAGTAAAAGCGGAAAAGAGTGTATGCCCTGCCTCTTTCATATATTCGCATATCGCCTTGTTTGTACCTTGATTATCTTCAACAATCAAAATTTTCGCCATTAAGAACACCTCCCATATTTGAATAGAATACCAGCACTATGTTGTGCCAATATGAAGTTCCCAAGAAAAATTATATATTCTCCTTCGCACCCCCGCAAGTATGTGAATGGACAATAAAATACTACCAAAACATAAAATTGTGTTTCGTTCTCATAAACAGACCCGAAATGTAAAATAATATATTGGTGATATGAGAATGTACCAAGATGAAAGACGGCTCGACTTCCACGCATTAGGCCGGGAGATCAAGCGCAAAAGAGAAGCCAAAGGCTGGACACAGGAATACCTCGCGCAGCTCGTTGATCGTACACCTCGTTCCATTATGTATTTTGAAAATCGTGGTCAGCATCCGAGCTTGAATACCTTTTATAAAATTGTCACTCTGCTGGATATTTCCGTTGATCAATTCTTCTATCCTGACAAACAGAATGAAGAAAGTGATTGCCGCCAGCACATTGACAGGATGCTAAACACAATGGACGAGAATGAATTGACGATCATGGAAGCCACCGCAGAGGGAATACAAAAAGCCAGAGAAACGGAGGGAGCGTAAGAAACGGCGCTGCCTCCGTTTTTTCGTGGGGTTTCCGGGGTACGCACTAACGGCAAGCAGGGCAAGTGTAGCCACACTTGCTATTTTTGCATCCCGGCGGGCTGCAAAAACGCTTGTTGGGGAGCCTCCCCAAACCCAGCTTTGGGACATTTTGTCCCAAAGTAATTTGTCTGCGTCACCGTGCGCTATCGCTCCTGTTCCTTTTTGCGCTGGCCGTCCGTGACGCCCAGCAGATGGTCAATGTTGGCCTTGACCGCCACGGCCTGCCGCATTTCCTCCTGCGCCGAGCGGTACTCGGTATAGAGCGCCTTTTTCTGCGCCGCCAGTTGGCGGCGTTTTTCTTTTAGCTCTGCCATCTTGGGCAGCTTTTCACCGCCCAGCAGTTCTCCCATCGTGGCCTTGGCTGCCCGGTAGTCCGCCAACTCCGCTTCATGCTCGGCAAGGTATTTCCGGCTGTACTTTGTAGCCTTGTACCCGTCAAAGACGGGGCGGGTCTTGGCGTACCGCACCACGGCTCCCATCAGCTCGGAGGTTACGGACAGGTCAGCCTCCGTCCGCCGGAGCTGTTCGGTCAAAGCGTGAAAACGGGAAACGGCGTCCTCGGTCTTGGCGGAGAGCTGGTCATACTCGGTGATATTCTGCTCCTGCATGAATTGAAGTGCCGCCGCCATCTGTTTTAGGTTATAGACCTTTGCCCACCGCGCATAGGCCGCACCCTTGCCGGAGCGCAATCGCTCCTGTATATCCACGATCAGATTGACACGGCGAGGGGCAGCAGGCACGGGAACAGGCTGCTCCGGGATCGGTCGCGCCCCGGCGATGACAGCCTTGATGTCCTCGGGATCGTAGCCGTCCCCGAGGGTGGACGCCCGCAGCCGGGTCGCCCGCTCCTGCCCCGGAACAAGAAAAGAGATCGTACCGCCGCGCCCATGCTTGACCGTGAAGCCGGACGCCTCCATGAGCCGGAGGAAAGCGTCAAAATCGGCGGGGCGTTTTGCAAGAGCTTCATTGATGGCAAGCCGTAGCTGCTCCTTGTATGGGGGCTGCCGCTCCGTCCCCAGCCATGCCCCGTAATGGAGAAATCGTCCCTTGCTGTGCAGTTTGGGGTTGGTGATGACGGACAGATCATTTTCAAGACAAATGCGGTCAGAGAGCCGCCGCACCGCACGGCCAGAGCCGATGAAGTCCCGGAATTTCCGGGTGCAGTCCAGCGAGGTCGAATTGTAATAAATGTGATTGTGGATGTGCGCCTTGTCTGTGTGGGTGGCAACGAAAAAGGCGTACTTGCCCTTTGTCCAGCGCATCGCCGTTTCATAGCCGATGCGGTTGGCCTCCTCCGGCGTGATCTCCCCGGGCTTGAATGACTGGCGGATCTGATAGCAGAGCACATCCGCGTCCCGTCGCTGCTCCCGGCCTGTGGCAGCCTTGTACTTAGCCTTGCTTAAAAGGAACTCGGCATCGGCGGTCATGTGGTCGCAGCCGTAGGACGAGATCAATTCGCCGCCCTCGGTCTTATCCGGGTTTTGCCCGTAGTCAAACCGTTCTTTCAAGGACTGCGCGATGGTTTCGCCCTTGCTGATTTTGTGCTTCTTGTAGTAGGTCGTGGCCGTAGGCAGCCCTCCTTCCGATATGACAAACGGCGGCTGTTGTCAGCCGCCGTCGTTTCTGCTTTGGGACATTTTGTCCCGAAGTATCAGCCGATGATGAAATCCCGCAGGGCAAACTTGGCCGAGTGTAGCTTGTCCACCAGCCACTCAGCGATGGCGGGAACGCCAAAGGGAGAAACGAGGAACGCAAGGACGAGGAACACAATCCCGCCCACCGTCTGCCCACCGATGAACAGGATCAGGGAGAGCAGCGTCAACACGATGCAGCCCAGCTCGCACACGGCGGACGCCACGCAGAACAGAAATGTGACCATAGCGGCCAGCAGGGACAGCGCCACCATCACGGGGGCGGCAAGAATTTTGAGAACGATCATAGCTACCTCCATCAAAAAATCGGGTTGGTTTGTCCTTCTACCCATATTATACCGCTGGGGAAATAGGCACACAAGGATGTCGAGCTTTCACCACTTTGGGACAAGATGTCCCGAAGTTTAATTGTAGACAGCGAATCATTTTGGATGTAAACTAAGAAAAGAGAGATATAGGAGGAAAATATATGAAAGTGTATAAAAATGCCATTATCGCAACGGGTATAATAACATTGATTTCTTTCCTTGCCTCGTTCATATTTAATTTTTACACTCAAGTTAATTCATTCTGGTGTAATGCCTTGCTGGGCATATTTGGTAGCAGTTTGTTGACATTGCTGACATCTACCATCGGATATAGGGTTGAAAGGTGCAAGACGTTTGAGGGCTTTTCCTATGCAACAAAGGAGATACTACACGCTCTTAATAAGTATCAAGTATCTTGGAGTTTAGAAGAAAAAATTGACTTCTTTTTGAATTATCACGACATCAGTAAGATAGAGTGGGATCGCTACTATGGAGACTTCAGTTTTATTGCTGACTTTCGAGGGAAAAATAGGCGTTATATATACGAACAGATTTATACGCCAATACTTCGAGTAAACCAAGCAATCAACAATCATGTATGGCATTTTCGCTATTATAAGGATGGCTCCGGAAAAAATGATAAAGTCCTCGGGAAATTTATCGAGGAAATTGAAGCATTATTTATTGAAACCACTATTTCCGAAATAGATACCAACGAAAAAGGCGACCCCGTTACCATGACCTCCACTAAGAACAAAATTGTCCATACTATCCAAGAAGAACTAAACGAAAAATATTATCAGCTAATGTATGGAAAGAAAACATATATCAGCAGCAATCAATCATTGTCCTAATTCTTATACCTCGGGACAAAATGTCCCGAAGTCGTGAAAGCCGGGGAACGGCACAAGGCCGCTCCCCGACAGGTCATAGGCTCACTACAGCCGACAGCTTTTTCAGCAGCTCGGACAGCGGCTCCCAAAGGTCGGCATAGTCCTTTTGGAGCGCCGTGATCTCCGATGGATAGATGCCGTAGGTGTTGGCGTGGACGGCTACTTGGTTTAGGTTGTTGGCACACCGCCGCTGTAAGGCCACCAGCTCCCGGATGTCCGAGAGGTCAACATGGAGGACATAGCCGTTGAGCGCCATTTTCCGCATATAGGCTCCCATGTTGGAGATCCCCGCCTCGGCCATGCGGTCAGCGATCAACGCCTGCTCCTCCGGCGTCACCATCACATGAAGATGGACAGAGCGCCGCCGCTTTTTTGTCAACGCTCCTCACGCTCCCGGCTGCGGCGCTTGGGCGGGTGTTCCCGCACCTTGTCCAGCGGCTTCTCCTCCGGGGGCGGCACAGGCAGATTGTTGATGATGCCGTCGATCATGTTCCCGTTCTGCTCCATCGCAAGCTCGGCGTTCTTGTTGGGGTTGTGTTCCTGCTCCATAAATATCCTCCTATCTCTCGCCCCGGTCAGGGGCATTTTTCTTCGGGGCGGATTGCCCCCGGTCAGCCTCGGCCTGTTTTGCGGCATCCTGCATCTGCTGGGAAATGGTGCGCTTGCCCTCTTTATAGGCACGGCTGGCCTGCTGACGCTCCACACCACGGGCAGCGGCGGCAAGCTGCTCCGGCGTGATATGCTCCTTGGAAACATAGCTGCCGAAGTCCGGGTAAAACCATGTCAGCCGCTTCTGTTCCGGGACGCGCTTTGCATCCTCCCATGCTCCAACGATTTGTGCCTGTGCGTCCATTTCACGGCGAATATCCGGGTTATGCCGGGACGGGCGCAGTTCATAATCCGCTACCTCACAGGGTAGGAGTTGCTGGGCATAGTCGATCTCGCCCCACGCTCGGAATGCCTCGCCCTCTACGCGCCACCGCTCCGGGTAAATCGTCATTTCCACAACGCCGTTAAAACGGCTGTTGGGATATGTGCCTACATCGATAGGACGCTGAGTAGAGTAATATTTGTAGGTTTCCTGTTCCGGGGGCTGCTCGATCCGTTCTACATAATAGCGCCGCTGGTAGTCCTCGGCGCGATTTTTGAGGTCAGACTCCGCCAGCCTTGCATCGTCGCAATAATGCCCCCAAAAATAGTTGCGCTCCCCATCACGCATATTGAACTGCCATGTTACATAGGGATCGGGCGCTTTTGGATTTTCGCCCAGCACAAAACCGCACTCATTGTCAAAAGCAATCACACGGCGGATCGCATAGCCTTGATTGATCTCCACAGTTTTACCTCCTCACCGTGATACATCTTTCTCCGCCCGTTTCGCAAAGGGCTGAAGCTGATAAGGGCTTTTGCCATCCTCCGGGCGCAGGAAGTCCAGCCTTGCGGCGGCACGGATGGCGTTCTGATTGAGCTGCCGCTGCCATGCTCCTTGGCTGGGTGCCCACTTGAAGCCCTCGCTTTTGAGCGCCTGCCGGGTGTCGGCGTCCGGCTTATCTTCAAAAATGAGCTGCAAGCGATTCTCCGTTTCATTGACTTTGGCCTCGCCGCCGGGGAATGTCCAGCCCACAAACTCCGCCTTATGGCTCAGCTCTTCGATGCGCTGGCGCACACGGCGGATATTGGCGTTATTGTTGGTGAGCAGATAAGACGGAAACGGAACGGGGTCTTTGCGCCAGTCTTGGGACATGGACGCCGTGACCTTTTCCACCTGCTCCACCGTCAGCTCGGGGCAGCCCTCCAGCGTCTTGTGCTTGCGGTAGTAGGCATTGACCGCCTTCATCATGGCCTGCTGGGACTCCATCCCCTCCAGCTTTTTTGTGAGCTTTTCCACGGCGAGGTCATCGTCGGCACTGATACCGCCCCTGCCTGTGGAGCGTATCTTGTCCAGCAGCTTTTCAATTTCGGCGTACTCCCCGTAGTTGCGATCCCGGGCTGCGTTCTGCTTGGCCTTTTTCGCCACGGGGAAATTGCCGCCCCCGGTGATCAGAATGGACGGCACACGGGCGTCAATGGCGTTGCGCTCATTGAGGTTTTCCGCCAGCCTGCGGGCGTAGCGATCAACAAGGGCGTCGATCTTATCATGGTACATGGGATCGACCTGCGCTTTCTGCTTCTCTGCCAGCGCATAGGCTTCATCCACCATCGCCCGGTAGCCCGCCGTGGCCGAGCCGGGGGCATAGTCGGAATAGCTGTTCATGTCCTTTGCCCGCTTTGCCGCCGCCTCGCTGATCTCATAGTATTTAGGCATAAGTCCTCCTTTCAGCCGGGACTTCGGGACAAAATGTCCCAAAGTCCTGTTGCTTGGATGTGGAAAGTATTTCTGCGAAAACAGGGGCGGACGGGAAAACATACCGCCCACCCCGAAAGCGCCCCGGAAAAGCCTTGTAAATACAGGCGTTTTCCGGGGCTATTTTTCCACGCACTACCTCCGCTTGCGGCGCATATATGCCCGCTTCTGCTCCCGCAGGGCAGCCCCGGCACAGGCTGGGGAGCAGTACCGCTGCCGCCCGTCCGGGAGAAAAGCCCTGCCGCACACCGGGCAAGGCCGGGTTTCCGTGATACGCTCCACGGTCAGCGACCTTTCCAGCACAGGATCAAGGGGCAGCACCGCCGCGCAGAAATAGCGGCAATATGCCCCTGTCCAGCACTTGCCCAGCATATAGCAGGGACAGTCCAGCGGCAGGCAGCCATAGTCTTTATCGTAGTTGGCGCACCACTTTGTCACCAGCTTGCGGATCTCCGCCTTTTCCTGCCGGGTCAATTCACGGCTCATTTTTGCCCCCTGTCTTGGGCTTGAGCTGTTCCCGGTAGCAGAACACGCAGCCGATCCCGTGCCAGTAGGGGCAGCCATCACAGCGGGAACCTTTGGGCGGCAGGTTGGGCGGGACACCCTTGAAGTAGCTTTTTTCTTTCATAAAGTCCTCATAGGGGCTGTTGGTAAATCTCATTCCTCGCCCTCACTTTCTGTTTCGTCCTCATCCTCCCAAGGCGGGGTATCGTCGTAATCGTCGCCGTAGTCCTCCGCAGCGTCTGCGGCCTGCTGCTTCTTGGGACGGTAGATTTTGAAATACCAGCCAGCCGCGCCGCCGATGACCGCCACGGCCAGCACCAGCAGGAGCGTCCCGCCGCTGCTCTTGGGCTGCTCCGGCTCGGGGTCAGGCTCCGGCTCCACCGCGGGCGCAGGCTCGGGAGCCTTGCCCTGGCACTCGCCCATGTTCACGGCGCAGACGGCGCAATCCGTGTTGATAGCGCCCACGGCACATTTGTCGGCGCAGGAACACTCCGGCAGCTCACCGCCCGCCGCCTGCATCGCCGCCAGCAGGTCGGCCTCGTCCACCATGTTCAAGAAATAGGTCTGATACTGCTCGCCGTCCTCGTCGGTGGGCTTGTCGTAGTCAATGACGATGTAAAAGGTGTTGCCGCCGCTGGTCTGCACCGTGATGAACTGCTTGTTGGTGGCCTTGTCGTAGAGCAGGTCACGGGTCACAAGGTTGCCGTCCTCGGTGAAGCCCTCTCCGGGGTCAGCGGTTTCGGCGGGCAGCGGCTCCACCGGGTCAAGACCGTCCCATTCCTCACCGCCCCCGGCATAAGCCGTGACCGCCATGCCGCACATCAAAACAGCGGCGCAGAGCGCCGCCGTCAGCTTCTTCATCCACTTGTTCATTCGCTGTCCTCCTTATCCGCAGACTTCGGGACATTCTGTCCCAAAGTGCCGCCGCTCTTGATGGTCTGGAGCAGCACGGGCAGGTCGGTGAGCGAAACACTCATGCCGCGCACGATCTCCACGATCTCGCTGTTCTCGGCCTCCAGCTTTTTCTGTTCCAGCTCCTTGAGCCGTGCCTGCTGCTCGTTGATCTTGGCCGTGACCTTTTCGATTTCGGCCTGAATTTTTGCGCTTTTGGAGATAGCCATAAAAAACCTCCTATTAAAATAATTTTCCGTAGGCGTAAAAATGGGACTGCCAGTAGCTCGTGTTGAGGTTGGCGTAGCTGATCGGGTCGCCACAATGGAGCATCCAGCCATCGCCTACATAGATGCCCACATGGGAGATCCCCGGCGTGTCATAAGTCCCCGTGAAGAATACCAAGTCGCCGGGTTTGGGATTGCTCGTCCGGGTGGAGATGTTGTATAGCCCCTGCGCCCCCAGCCGCCCGAAGTCCCAGCCGCATTGATTGTAGACATAGCTGACGAAGCCGGAGCAGTCGAAAGAGGTACTCGGAGAACTGCCGCCCCAAACATAGGGGTATCCTACATACTTCTCCGCCTCTTTCAGAATTGCGGCAAAGGTTTCATCGACAAGGTAGTCCTCGGGGATCTCATGCGCCGGGGGCTTGTTGGTGTACTTGCCTACATAGGGCGAGGACGGGAACAGGTCGGGGCGGTTGCCCAGCGTCGCCATGTAGAGGGCGTACCGGGACAGGGTTTCCTCGTCCATAATGTAAACGGGCAGATGGGAGAGATTGAAGTTTTCCAGCGTCACGGTGCAGATGTAATAATCGTAATACACCCGGTAGGTGTCGCTGTGGGTGTTACCGTCCTCGTCCGTCCAAGTGTCTGTTTCCAAGTAATACCGCCGTTCCACCACCACATCCTCGGTCAAAATGTACTGGCGGTCAAAGAGCATTTGGAGCGTTCCCCGTACCTCGTCCAGCGTCCACTCGCCCTCATGGAGCGCACAGACGATGGACAGCAGCACATAGGGATCGTGTTCGATGGTGTCGAGGTCAAAATGGTATTCGTCGTAATCGTGGGTGCTGGTGTAGGTGTCGAGGTAGCGTTGCAGCTCGTCCTCCAAAGCGCAATAGGCGGCCTCCGCCCCCAGCAGGTCAGCGTCCTCGGCGGCATAGGTGGATGCGCCGATGGCTCCGGCCACGCCGTTGCCTACCGTTACCAGCGATGACATACACGATTGCAGCACCACCAGCAGAAGAAACGCCGCCAGCAGCAGGAGCAACCCGCCGGGGTGTTCCTTGATGTAGGCGGACACCTTTTCCGTCAGCTTTCCTGTGACAGACGCCGTACCCTCGGCGGCCTTGGCGGTCTGCCTGGCAGCCTCCCGCGCCTGCTTTGCGTACTGGCGCTTGATCTTCTGCTTTTGCAGATACCGGGACACCGCGCCGCCCTCCTGCATTTCCGGGTGTTCCTCCACGGTCTTGCGGTAGTAATAGCCCGCCGTGGCCTTGATATGCTTGCTTTCGGCACGCTCCACGGCCTTTGCCGGGTGTTCCCGGATGGCCTTGCGGAGCTTGCGCCTGCCGAAGCGGTACACGGACTCCGCCGCCAGCTCGGAACGGTGTGCGCCCTCCGTGCCGACATTTTCATGCTCGACCTCATAGAGCTTGCCATGCACAAAGCCGTGGACGCCGTGTCCGGCAGTATGGGCAAGGCGCTTGACCGTACCGGGCTTTTTCGGCGGCTTCTGCTTTGCCAGCTTCTCCCGGGCGGCGTCCAGCTTCTCACCCCGGCGCTCCATCCGCAGCTTGGACGCCGCCGTCTGCTCCTGCCGGCTTTTTCTGCGGAACTTGGACTTCGGGACATTTTGTCCCGAAGTGGGGTTACTCGTCTGTTCGCTCATGGGCAAGATCCTCCGGGCGGGTCGTCAGCAGGTCATAGATCTCTCCACGGGGGAAACGGTCTACAAACGGGATGGTGACATTTCCATAGAACAGCAGGCCCTCGCCGGAATTGGAGTGCGTGATGTAGGAGAGCTGATGCTCGGAAATGCCGAGCTGCTTTGCCAAGATCGCACGGTCGCTCTGCGCCTGCGACAGCAGCACCATGAAATCCGTGTTGTCCAGAATGTTCTCGATCTCCCGGCTGGCCAGCAGGTCTTTCACATTCTGCGTCAGCGCCGAGGGAACGCAGCCCTTTTTACGGAGCATCTTCCACACGGCCACAAAGTAGCTGGCGGTCAGCGGATCACGGAGCAGGATGTGGAACTCGTCAAAGTAGCACCAAGTCGCCACGCCCTCGGCATGGTTGGCGTTCACCGCCGCCGTGACAAATTCGTTGGTGGTGTGCATGGCGATCTTGCGGAGGTTTTCGCCCAAGCCTTTTAAGACGATGCAGACCACACGGGAATTGAGGTCAACATTTGTCGGATGGTTGAAAAGGTTGAGAGAGCCTGTGCAGTAAAGCTCCAGCGCCGTCGCCACCCGCCGCGCCTCCGGCTCAGGCTGGCGCAGCAGCTCCTCATACAGATCTTGCAGCAGCGGCGTTCTTGCCGTTTCCAGCCCCAGCGCCATCTCCCGGTACACCAGCCGCACACAGCGGTCAATGACGGTTTTCTCGATGGGCTGCAAGCCCTCCTTGCCGCCCACGATCAGCTCACACAGGGACAGCAGAAAATCCGCCTTCATGGAAAGCGGACTGTCCTCGTCGTTGATGTTCATTTGCAAATCCATAGGCGAAATGTGGTGCGGGCTGTCCGGGGCAATCTCAATGACCTGTCCGCCCAAGCGCCGCACCAGCGGGGCATATTCGCCCATCGGATCAACCACGATGATGCGGTCATTGGTGGCGAGGAACACATTGATCAGCTCGCGCTTTGCGGCAAAGCTCTTGCCGCTGCCCGTAGAGCCGAGGTACATTCCGTTGGCGGATTTGAGCTTTTTGCGGTCAGCCATGATGACATTGTTGGAAAGGGCGTTCATGCCGTAGTAAAGCGCCTGCCCGTCCATGCGAAGCTCCCGGGTCATAAAGGGAATGAAAATGGCCGTGGAGCTGGTAGTCATGCCCCGCTGAATTTCAATGCCGTTGTAACCGAGAGCCAGCGAGGACACAAACCCCTGCTCCTGCTGCCAGTCCAGACGGCGCAGGGCGCAGTTGTATTTCTGTGCGATGCCGCTCACCGTGAACACATCATTTTCAAGCCGTTGCCGGGTGGGAGCGAGGTTTACCACCGTAAAGGTCAGCAGGAACATTCGCTCGTTGCGGCTTTGCAGGTCGGAGAGCAGCTCGGCGGCGTCCTTGGAAAAGGTAATGAGGTCAGGCGGCAAAATCTCCATGTCGTACCCGGCACGGACGGCCTTTTTCTGTTCCTCCGCTTTCATGCGGCCTATGTCGGAGATCTTTCCCTTGATCGTCTTAATGGCCTTGAGCTGGTCTACCGTCTGAATGTGCATGGTGACGGTCAGCTCGGCATCCAGCTCCAAAATCTCCGCCAGCAGCTTATCCGAAAGCTCCGACGCCATGATCTGCAAATAGGACGCCGCGCCCCACATCTGGCCGACACGGAAAGTCCGGCTCTGCCGGAAGTCGAAGCTGTCCGGGGCGATGTAGTCCTTTGTCCCCATGCCCGTCTTGGGAATGTCTTTCCACGCAAAGCGGAACGGCTCACGCCCGCCGGGGTGCATCTGCCCATGCAGCACCGCCAGCCGATCCCGGCCATCCAACGGGCGGGACTGGACGCCCAGCCGTTTCAGATTGCCCATGACATCGGCCTCCACGCGCCCCAGCCGAGGACGCGCCTCCGCCACGCCCTCGGCAGGCAGGCCAAAGGTGATGTACTTATACCGTTCAATGCCGTTATTGCTCTTGGCGATCTGGCCTTTGAGCATTTCCACATACTCGCCCCGGATGCTGTTGAAGTCATCCTCCTGTGCCGGGATATTCACCTTGTAGCGGTTGGCGTTCCAGCTGCGGCGGTTGACAAAGGAAAGCTGGAACGGCAGAGAGCTGTCAAAATAATTCAGGCACGCGCTCCACCCGCTGATAATGGCAGTCTGATCCTCCGTGGACGCCACGGCATAATTGATGTCCTCATATTCCAGCGTCTTTGTGTAAAGCCCGCCGGGGAGTTGGCAGATGCCGTCCGGGTGCATGGCGATATAGGGAATGGTCTGCTGGGCGGACAGCGCCCGGTGCTTATTTGCGTTTTTCTGCTTTTTTGCTTTGCTCAATAGGCTCCTCCTTTCGCACAAATGGGGCATAGATATTTTTCGTTCGGTACGGTCGGATGCCGGGGCGGGTAAACTTGACCCGGATGATGTTGCGGATCACCTTTTCAAAGGGCAGGCCGTCCTTTTCATACATGGCAAGCAGAAACGCCGGGAGCATGATCGCCAGCATAACGAACAGCGCCCCGGTGTTGCCGATGGCCTGCCGGGTCAAAAGGTAGGTGGGAACGCCGATAGCCGCCCCCATGCCAAAGCAGATTAGCTGCCGCTTGGTGAGATTGAACGCGATCTTTGTCTTGATTTTGGAAAGGTCGTTCGGGACATTCACATAGGGCATCAGTCTGTCACCTCCAGTTTGGGACAATTTGTCCCAAAGTCCGGGATCGTCGGCTCCACCTCGTTGCCCCACACATCCCAGCCGGGAGAGGTCTGCCTTGCGAACAGCTCCACGCGGGGCAAATCACCCATGAGGGCAACGATCTTATCACGGGTTTCGTCCGGCTTTTTGCTGTGGGCTTCGATGGGCGAAATGATAAACTGGTGAATGTCGGCGGCCTGCCGCTTCGGATGTCCCTTGGTCGCCAGCAGGCAGATCTCGGCGTTCGCCCTCGTCCAGAAGCCCAGCCCATAAAACCAGCTATCCGCCTTTTTGTTCTTTTTGAGCCAGACGAACGCAACGGATTTATAGGTGAAGCCCCACGCACGGATAAGCCGCAGAGCCTCCGGGAGCTGGGGAAAGGTCGCCCACATAAAAAGGGCGCTGTCCTTGGCGGCAAGCTCGGCCACAGGCAGCGCACACAATTCCTCAATGCTCATGGTGGGATAATGATTTTCCGCCGCGCCCTGCACTTTCTTTGCCGAGTAGCGCCACGGCGGATCTGCATAAATGATGGGGTATTTTTTGATAGCTATTCTCCTT
>OMEC01000369.1_pt1 | contig 24629 bp, 27 predicted proteins | sample 1673401 | NCBI WGS metagenome assembly OMEC01 (sample SAMEA103958110, study PRJEB25191) | human gut metagenome | reverse complement strand
TGACGCAAAGGGCGGAAGAAGTGTCTTTTTCATAAAACAGGACACAAAAAGCGGCCTTGGGCGCGATGAACTGCCCAGCTTTTTTGGTGGTTGGCAGTTGAACGCTGCCGGCCGCTTTTTCTGCATCGGACAAAGCGGAGCGCTTCTGCGCTCCGCAGCAGGACATCAGAAAAGGCGGGCTGAGGCGCGCCGGGGAAGGAACAAGGTCAACAGAACCGGAGAAGGAGCGCGATCAAAGGCTCACTGGGACGCTTCCGGGAAGAATTCCCCGTGCACCGCGTGCACGGCTTTTTCATATTCCGGCTCGCTGATGCCAACGGTGATATTGATCTCGCGCGTGCCCTGCACGATCATCCGCACGTTGATGCCGGCGCGTCCGAGCGCACAGAGCAGACGGCCGGAGACGCCCGGCCTTCCCGCCATGTCCCGTCCGACGATGGACACCATGGCAAGCCCGTCTGCAACGCAGATGCTGTCCGGGCGGACGGCGGCGGAAATGTCCGACAAAAGCGCCTCGCGGCAGGCGGAGACCGCCGCGGCCGGGGCGATGAACGAGATGCTGCCAAGCCCCGTTGCGATGTGGTCAAAGGGGATCTCGTGCGTTTCGAGCACCGAGAGAATCCTGCGGCAGTAGCCTACGGCGCTGTTCATATTTTCCTTCTCCACCTGTATGGAGCAGTAGCCCTTGCGCCCCGCGATTCCCGTGATGGGACAGGCGGAGGGAGGGCTCTGCGAGGAGACGAGGGTGCCGGGCGCGTCCGGCTGCATCGTGGAGCGGATGTGAATGGGAATGCCCATACGCCGGGCTGGCGTCACCGCGTCCTCGTGCAGCACGTTGGCGCCCATATACGCAAGCTCCCGTACCTCGTCATAGGCCATGGCGGGAATCGCCCTTGCGCTGGGCACGATCGCAGGATCGGCACGGAAGATGCCGGGCACGTCCGTCCAGTTTTCGTAAGCGTCCGACCCGGAGGCGCTTGCCAGCAGCGCTCCGGAGATATCCGAGCCGCCGCGCGGCAGCGTGTGGATGCGGCCGTCCGCGCCGCCGCCGTAGAAGCCGGGCATGACGGCACGCTCCATGTCGTGGAGCCTGTGCATTAGCGCCTGCTCCGCCAGCTTGTGCTGCGGGACGCCGTCAGCGTCAAAGAAGTGCAGCTCCGCCGGGTCGAGAAACGGCCAGCCCAGCAGGGCTGCCAGCATCCGCCCGCTGAGGTATTCGCCGCGGCTGGCGCAGTATGCAGCAGACGCGCCGGAGCGCAGGTCCTTTTCGATCTGCCGGAGTTCCGCCTCCAGATCGATGCCGAGACGGAGCTCCTGCGCGATCTGCCGGAACCTCGCAGCGACAGGTGCAAAGGCAGTCTCGGGGTCTGTGCCTGTTTTTACAGCGGCATGGCAGTCATACAGCAGATCCGTCACCTTTTTGTCCTCCGCAGAGTGCTTTCCCGGGGCGGAGACCACGACAAAGCGCAGCTCCGGGTCTGCCGATACGATGCGCTTTACCTGCCGGAAGCGGGCTGCGTCTGCCAGAGACGTGCCGCCGAATTTTGCTGTTTTCATAGGGCGTCTCCCTTCAAAAGATCGTCCATATCGTAAAGACCGGGCTGCCTGCCGCAGAGGAAGACGGCAGCCCGCAGCGCACCCTCTGCGAACAGCCGCCGGTCATGCGCCTCGTGCTTCAGACTCAGCGTTTCGGCTCCGGTCGAGATCAGCACCTCATGGATGCCGGTCACACTGCCGAGGCGTATGGAGGATATGCCGATCTCGCTGTGAGTTCGCGGTGAAAAGCCGCTGCGGCCGCACACAAGCGCTGCCTCCGGCCGCTCTTTTTGAACGGCGGCAGCGAGCATACGCGCCGTGCCGCTCGGAGCGTCCGCCTTGCGGCTGTGATGCGTCTCCACGATCTCGATCTCCGCCTCCGGAAACAGGCGCGCGGCCTCGCGCACAAGGCTGCGGAGCGCCGCAATGCCGAGACTCATGTTGCCGGAAAAAAAGACGGGGATCTGCTTTGAGGCGCGCTCAATGCGCGCGCGCTCCTGCTGCGTGTGTCCGGTGGTGCCGATCACGATGGGAAGGCCGTGCTCCAGCGCAAAGCCAAGCGCGCTTTCGGTCGCGGTGTGAAAGGAAAAGTCGAGCACGACGTCGGCAGATTCCCGGATCTCAGAAAAGGACGCAAACGCGCCGTTTCCGCTGCGGCTGACCATGAGCCCTGCGGTGCAGTCCGCAAATCCGGCGTCCAGCAGCGCGCGAAGCGCTCTGCCCATCGCGCCGTTTGCGCCGTGCAGAAGGATCCTTGTCATCTCAAACACCCCATGCTTCGAGCGCGTTCAGAAGGACGGCCCGGCGTCCTTCCTCCATCGGGGTGAGCGGAAGACGCAGCGTGTCGGTGCCGTAGCCCATTTTTGCCAGTGCCGCCTTGACCGGAATGGGATTGACCTCGGAAAACAGCGCGTCGATGACGGGCAGCAGACGGCACTGGAGCGCCGCAGCGCCGCGCACATCGCCGGAGAAGAACAGCTCGCACAGCTGAACCGCCTCCCTGGGCAGCACATTGGAGAGTACGGAGATGCAGCCCTCGCCACCCATGGCGAGGATCGGCACGATCTGATCGTCGTTGCCGGAATAGACGTCCAGACACGCCGTTGCCCTGTGAAACAGCGATACGATCTGCGAGAGGTTTCCGCTTGCCTCCTTTACGGCGGCGATGCGCGGATGCGCTGCAAGTGCGGCGCAGGTCTCGGGCAGCAGGTTGCAGCCCGTGCGGGAGGGAACGTTATAGAGGATCACGGGCCTGTCCGATGCGTCCGCGATGGCGGTATAGTGGGCGATCAGCCCGCGCTGCGTGGCCTTATTGTAGTAGGGCGTCACCACCAGACAGGCGTCCGCTCCGGCGGCGCAGGCAAACCGCGTCAGCTCGACGGCTTTTTCGGTGCAGTTTGCGCCGGTGCCTGCGATGACCGGCACGCGCCCGGCGGCCCGCTTTACGGCAAAGGCGATCGTCTGGCGGTGCTCCTCGGCGGTCATTGTGGACGCCTCGCCCGTTGTGCCGCAGGTGACAAGCCCGGCGACGCCGCTTTCGATCTGCCAGTCTATGAGTCTGCCGTAGTCCTCATAGTCGATGGCGCCGGAAGATGTCATCGGGGTGGCAAGAGCCGTGGCGATGCCGCGGAAAAGTGTTTTCTGTTTCATTTGAGTTACCTCCTGTTTCTGTAGGTCGTCAAGTTCTTCTTTCCTGTTTGAGCTTTTCCAGAAATGCCTCAAGACGATCCATGCCGCGTTCGAGCATCTGCTCGCCGCAGCAGTAGGATATGCGGATATGCCCTTCTGTTCCGAAGCAGCTTCCGGGTACTGCTGCGACCCCGGCCTCCGCGATCAGACGAAGGCAGAACGCCTCGGAGCGAAGGCCGAAGGCTCGGATATCCGGGAAGGCATAAAACGCGCCCTCCGGGACGGGGCAGCACAGCCCCATCGCATGGAGGCGGCGCAGCACCAGCGCCCGTCTTTTTGCGTAGGTCTCGCGCATTGGCGCCGTGTCGGTTTCCAGCGCCGTCTCACAGGCGGCCTGGAGCATGCTGGGCGCGCAGGTTAGAATATGCCCGTGGAGTGCAGTGAGCTTTCGGATGACCGGCGCGCTGCCCATGAGATATCCGATGCGCCAGCCCGTCATCGCCCACGGCTTTGAAAAGCTCTGGGCGATCAAAAGCCGCTCCCGCAGGCCGGGCAGGGCCGCAGGATCCGGACAGGGCCGCGTGCACAGCCCGCGGTAAACGTCGTCGCAGAGTATAAAGATGGGCCTGTCTCCGACCGCGCGGCAGACGGCCGCAAGAGAGGCTTCCGTATATACCGCGCCGGTTGGATTGTTCGGGCTGTTGAGCACGAGCGCCTTTGTCCGCGGCGTGATGGCGGCGCAGAGCGCTTCATATGTCAGCTGAAAGCCCGTCCGGGCGGTGTCCAGATACACGGGAACAGCGCCTGCGAGCCGTGTCACGGTCTCGTAAAGCCCAAAGGCGGGCGTCGGGATCACGACCTCGTCGCCGGGGTCGAGGACGCCGGTCAGCGCGCAGTAAATGGCTTCCGTTGCACCGGCGGTGACGAGGATCTCGTCCGGTCCGTAGTCAAGCTGGCGCGTTTTTGCCTCATAGGCGGCGAGTTTCGCACGGAGCGAAGCGCTGCCCTGGTTTGTGGTGTAGTGGGTACTGCCGCCTGCAAGTGCGCGGACGGCGGCCTCGCATATGGGTGCGGGCGTGGGAAGATCCGGCTCGCCGATGGTCAGCGCGATGCAGTCCTCACGCTCCGCGGCGAGAGCCGTATAGCGGCGAATGGCGCTCAAAGAGAGCCCCGCGAGCGATGTGCAGAGCCTGTCTACCATACCGTTCCTCCCGCGACTGCCTCAAAATAGCGCACGCCGGCCTCAAGCACGCACTCGTCAAAATCGAACGCCGCCGTGTGCAGCGCCGATGTCTCGCCGCAGCCCAAAAACAGAAACAGGCCGGGAAGCCGCCGCTGATAGCATGAAAAATCGTCGCTTGCCATGGTTGGCGCGGTCAGCGCCTCGATGGGAAACAGCGCAGAAGCCCTGCGGAGCAGATCGGGCGGATTCACAACAGCGGGGTAGCCCTCGCTGAAATGGACGGCGGCCGCACAGCCGCTGGTTTGCGCGACATGGCGGCTGATCGTCTCCAGCGCCTCCCGGATGCTGCAAAACGCAGCATCATCGAGCGCGCGCAGACTGCCCTCCAGCCGTGCGCTTCCGGCAACTGCATTGCGGACGCTTCCGGCCTCCATGCGCCCGAAGCCGAGCAGACTTTGCGGAGCCTGCGGAAGCGGCAATGCCGCGGCGCGGCTGTAAAACTCCACGCAGGCTGCAAGTGCGTCACGGCCGGAGGCGGCGGAGCAGAAATGTGCGCAGCGCCCCTCGGCGGTGAACGTCACCTCGGCCGAGCGCGCCATCATGGCGCCGGGCAGACCGGCGATCATCCCGGCAGAAAGACCCGGCCAGAGGTGCAGGGCAAATACGGCTTTGACGCGCAGACGCTCCAAGACCCCTGTTTCGCAAAGCCGTCTGGCTCCGCCGGTCGTTTCCTCGGCGGGCTGAAACAGCAGCAGAATGTTGTGCGGAAGCGCCTGCTTCGTGCGGAGTCTGCGGCCAAGCTCCAGCACCATCGCCATGTGCCCATCGTGTCCGCAGGCGTGCATTTTTCCGCTGTGCTGAGAGGAAAATGGCAGACCTGTCTGCTCCGCGATGGGCAGCGCATCCATTTCCGCGCGAAATGCCAGCGTATCCGGCGCGCCGAAGTCAAAATAGGCGCACACGGCGCTGTCAAGTGGGAAAAGCACCTCGCAGTCGAGCGTGCCGAGGACATCTTGTAAATAGTCCATGGTCTTGGGCAGCTCGTCGCCCAGCTCGGGGATGCGGTGCAGGGCGCGTCTGTCCACTGTCATGGGGGTGAGCGTTTGCATATCTGAAACCCTTTCTTGTGCGTGTTTGAATGTCATGCGCCTGCGGCTCAAAGCTCCCGCAGGGCGTCCACCAGCGCCGTCTTGGCGGCGGAGGTCTCATCCTTACGCTTGATGATACGCGCGGGGCATCCGGCAACCACGGTGTCGGGCGGTACGTCCGAGATGACGACCGCGCCCGCCGCAACGACTGCGCCCCTGCCGATGCGGCAGCCCTCAATCACCACTGCGTTCGCCCCGATGAGCACCTCATCCTCCACGACGACGGGCGTCGCGCTTGCAGGCTCGATCACCCCGGCCAGCACTGCGCCTGCGCCGATGTGGCAGCGTGCGCCGACCGTTGCGCGGCCTCCGAGTACCGCGCCCATGTCGATCATGGTTCCTGCGCCCACGCTTGCGCCGATGTTGAGGATGGCGCCCATCATGATGACGGCTCCCTCCCCGATCTCGACCTGCTCTCGAATGATGGCACCTGGCTCGACCCGGGCGTTCAGCCCCTTCGTGTCCAGCAGAGGAACGGCTGAATTGCGGCAGCTGCTTTCGATCACGATATCGGCAATGGCGTCCTGCTGCGCCTCGATGGCGGGGCCGATGTCCCGCCAGTCGCCAAATACGATTTTTGCCCCGTCCCCGGCCGGAAAGACCTTGGCATTCGGAAAGCTCGTCGGAAAACGCTCCCAAATGTAGACCTTGACTGGCGTTTTCTTTTCGGCAGTGCGGATATATTCGATCAGTTCCGCTGCGTTCATGTGTGCGCTCCTTTTCATGCTTATTTACTGTAAATTCATCATATCGGATACTTCGATGCAATACAATGCACAATAATGCGTAGATTGTCGCAAAAAATGCTCATTTCGCTGCCATAAAACGCTGAACTGCAAATTTGCCGCCGCCTTCTGCGGCTGGACAGCAAAAGACCGCTGACCCGCGCTCTGCGCGCAAGGCCAACGGTCTTTTAAGGATTAAAGACACGTATCTTTAGCAGTGACTCTGAATCATCATGCCTGATGAAGGCATGTGGTGAAACGCTTTTCGTTCATAGGCGACGGACTTTCCCATGTGGCGTTTGGAGCCGTGGCCATTGCCGCCGTGCTGCAGATCACCAATGAAATGCCGCTGGTGATGGTCATTACGATTATCAGTGCAGTATCGCTTCTGCGTACAGGGCAGAACACGAAAATCAAGGGCGACGCCGCCATCGCCATGATCTCGGTGGGGGCGCTTGCCGTCGGCTATCTTCTGATGAACATTTTCTCCACCTCGTCCAATCTTTCCGGCGATGTGTGCAGCACGCTGTTCGGCTCCACCTCCATTCTGACGCTGTCTCCCGCAGAGGTATGGCTGTGCGTGGGAATGTCGGTGCTGGTCATGGCGGTGTTCATCCTGTTTTACAATAAGATCTTTGCCGTGACCTTTGACGAGAGTTTCGCAAGGGCGACCGGCACGAAGGCGGGGCTTTGCAACCTGCTGATCGCCGTCGTCGTTGCGGTCATCATCGTGCTGGCGATGAACCTTGTGGGTTTCCCTGCTGATCTCTGCACTGGTGATCTTCCCGGCACTGTCCGCCATGCGGATGTTCAAGAGCTTTCGCAGCGTGACCATCTGCGCGGCAGTCCTTTCGGTTTTCTGTGCGCTGCTCGGCATTCTGGCGTCCATTCTCGCCGGTACGCCGGTAGGTTCCACCATCGTCGCCGTTCAGATCGGCGCTTTCGGTCTGTCGTGGCTGGCAGGCACGGTATTGGGAGGTGTTCGCAGATGAAAAAACTATTGTGTGTTTTGCTGATTGCCCTAACTCTTGTACCTCTCGCCGCCTGCGGAGGTGAAAAAGATAAAGTGACTGCTGCAGCTGATTCAGGCGATAACCAAGCGCCAGAATCTTCTGTTTCACAAAAACAGCCCTCAGAAAAGAAATCGGAGTCTAAGCCTGCAGCCTCTGAACCAACGCAAAGCGCAGACGGTGTTGATGTTGACCTCACAAGGCTTAGCAGTACAATGGTATATTCTGAAGTCTATAATATGATGAACGCCCCCGGTGATTATATTGGGAAAACCATTAAAATGACAGGACAATTTGTATATTACGAAAACCCTGATACGCAAGCCCAATACTTCACCTGTATCATTGGTGATGCAATGGCTTGCTGCTCACAGGGATTGGAGTTTGTACTGACCGGTAAGCATACCTATCCGGATGATTATCCGGAGCTGGGCAGCGAGATTACGGTTAGTGGTACATTTGAGTTATATGAGGAAGGAGAGATTCAATATTGTCGGCTGGTTGATGCGGAAATGATTGGGCAATAACGCAGCCTCCTGCAAAAACAGACAGCTTTCCGCCTAAGTCGCGTTTCTGCGTGAGCGTCGGCGAAAGCTTCCTGTTTTACTGTTGAACTGACTATCGGCGCGATAGCGAGGCATTTTGACTATATCTTTGTCTTCTGCTTCTTCACCGTATATGAGCATTGACTTTGCAGCATTCAGCCTATAGCAGGAACTCTCAAGGTTCCACTTGCGAAATGGTAGAATCCCTGCTATAATGTTTATGTAAGTTTCAGAATTGCCACCGAGCAATTACAGTGAATGAGTAACACAGTGCCTGAGGATGAACATCTTCAGGCACTTTTTTGTTTCTTCTGCCTCTCACAAACAGAGGCACAGACGGGGACGGCGGGGAGTATGCCCCCTCCCTGCTATCAATTTCATATCTGGGATCCTTGGGTCCAAAAGCGCTTAGAGAGCTTCGGTTCTTTAAGTGCTTTTTTATATAGATCGGAGCCTAACCGCTCCCTTACCCTTTGCTCCGGGGAGCCTTTCGGCATACCCGTACAGATAGATATTACATGCAGGAATGCAGAAAGGAAATGCCAGTGGAAGACGATTACATGATGGTGATCATCCCGTGTATTGCGGAGATTGCCGCCTCAGATACGCCTGAACGAGTCAAAATGCTCCGCCTTGGAGCCGTTAGCGAGCTTCAGCGGTATCTGCATTATTACAGGCAGCTTGGCTATATGCCGAAGCTGCTCTATGCCATTGCAGACAAGAAATGCCGGATGATAGTTTCCGCCACAACCAAGGCGGAGATGCAAAAGCTAATCCGACCCAATTGTCCGCACTATGACGGAGCCGGATTTATCCCAGCTGCTTATAGTGTCCCGGAGGAAGAACTCATCTGTTGGAGCGAAACATCCCTGAAAGGGCCGCTGACCGCAGAGGGCTTTCAGCGGTATATGGAGCTTTTTAAGCAGGTGCTTCCGGAGGAAAGCCGCAGACTCGCGTTGTGAGGTGATACAGATGGATAACATCGGGAATACCGAGCATGCGTTGACCTTTGCGGATCTGCGTGTTCACTACTATACCGGACGGAGCTACCTCATCTCCGGCGAAGGCCGGGATAAGGTGTTCGGCTATCGGCACGGCGTGATGACCGATATCGGAGATCTGCCGGAAGCCGAATGGACCCGGCTGGCAAAACAACTGATCCGGCAATCCGGTGAGCAGGAGCTATATCAGCAGCTTTTCGCATGGGAAAGAGAACAAAGCCATTGGGAACAAAGTCCTTCTCAGTTTGAACTGGATGTGCTGAGTTTGCATATGGCGCGGCTGCCGGACAATCCGGCGTGGTGCGATTTTATTCCTTTCAACCGGAAATATCGCCCTGAAGTGCTTTGCAATGCAGAGATTCTTTGGCTCAAGTGTTCCGGCTGCGGAAAACGCCACGAAATGACAGGAACGCAGTTCAAAAATATCCGTGACAGAAGCAATGGTAAGCTGTACTGCCGGAAATGCGGTGATTGGATGCCGGTCCACCCATGCGCTCATCCTAAGGAAGGGGGTGATGGGAACGGATAAAGTCGTCATCGTTGTCAAGGACGGAATGGTTTGGGAAGTATTCGGAGCCTGCCCTTACAAATTCGATGTTGAGATCCTGGACATGGATTTTAACGGAGCCGACCCTGACGCAGAGAATGCCGCACAGGATCGGCTTCAGACTGTCCGGCAGTATCTCAGCAAAATCTATTAACAGAAAGGAGAAGCATTATGCGAAAAAAGAACAATACCAATCTGGAACGGATGCGCGAACTGATCGAGCGGCTCACAGAGGCGGACATCGCCTACTACAAAAATGACGCTCCTATTATGACGGATCTGGAATATGACCGACTGACAGAGGAGCTCGCCTCTTTGGAGCATGATACCGGGCTGGTGCTTTCCGGCTCGCCGACGCAGAAGGTTTCCGGAGAGATTTTGGAAAGCCTGGCGGAGGTGCGGCATACAAAGCCCATGCTGTCCGCAGGCAAGACGAAGTCCATTGAGGATCTGATCCGGTTTGCAGCAGGGCGTGCTGTTCTGCTGACCTGGAAGATGGACGGGCTTACGCTGGTTTTGCGGTATGAGTACGGAAAACTGAAGCAGGCCATCACCCGCGGCCGCGAGGGTATCATCGGCGAGGATGTGACCCACACGGTGCGCACCTTCCGAAATGTGCCCTTGACGATCCCCACGAAGGAATCGTTTGAGGTGCGCGGAGAGGGCGTCATCTCATGGGAGAGCTTCCACAGAATCAATGCCAGTCTGGAGGAGCCCTATACCCATCCGCGGAATCTGGCCTCCGGCAGCACGCGAAAGCTTGACGCCGGTGAGGCAAGCAAACGCCGGTTGGAGTTCTGGGCTTTCGAACTGGTCAGCGACCATCTGGAACCTGAGAGCAAGCTTGCGCAGCAGCAATTTCTGCAGCGCAGCGGTTTCTCGGTTGTGCCGTATATCTTTTTGGATGCCGGGCACAGCGGGCAGGACATCCGAGATACAGTCGCCGGCATGGAACCCAAAGACTTCGCATATCCGGTGGATGGTCTCGTCATGGAATATGAAGACCTCCGCTATGGCAAAAGCCTTGGAGCAACCGGACATCACGAGAATCGCCTGATTGCGCTCAAGTGGGCCGATGAACTCTATAGCACGCGTTTTCGCGGCGTGGAGTTGGCCACGACCAGAACCGGTATGGTAAGCATCACCGGTCTGTTCGATCCGATCAGTATTGACGGTACACTCGTCAGCCGCGCTTACCTGCACAACCTTGATATCTTCGATGAGTTTCAGTTTGGCATCGGTGACGAGATCAGCGTGTATAAGGCGAACATGATCATTCCGCAGATTGCGGACAATAAAACGCAGAGCAACACCTATATGCTGCCCATGATCTGCCCCTGCTGTGGAAAGCCGCTAACGGTAAAGTACACATCGGGCGGCACGCGGCAGCTATATTGCGGTAATCCGCACTGTGCAGCCAAGCTGGTGCAGAAGTTTGCGCATTTCTGTGAAAAGACCCGCATGAATATCGAAGGACTTTCAGCAACAACGCTGGAGAAGCTCATCGGTCACGGCTGGGTGCGAAATTTCGGAGACTTATACGAGCTGGAGCAGCACCGTGAGGATATTGTACGCACCGAGGGTTTCGGCGAGCGATCCTTTGACCGACTGCAGGCGGCAATTGAAAAGAGCCGCCGCTGCACGTTGGCAAAGTTTATCGCCGGTCTCGGTATTCCGATGGTCGGGCGCCATGCGGGCCGGGATCTGGATCGCTATTTCCATGGCTCATGGGCTGAGTTTGAGGCGGCAATTCTCAACGGCTTCGATTTCACACAGCTGCCGGATTTTGGCGAGACCATGCACAACAACATTTATACCTGGTATGCGGATGCTCAGGAGGCAAAGCTCTGGCGTCCGCTGCTGAGAAAAATTCAATTTGAAACAAAGGAGAATTTGACTATGGAAACCACCATGAATAACCCCTTCGCAGGCAAGACCGTCGTTGCTACCGGAAAGCTGGAGCATTACACCCGTGACGGCATCCAGGAGAAGCTGATTTCGCTGGGCGCTCATCCGTCCGGTGCCGTGAGTAAGAAAACCGATTATCTGATCGTTGGCGAAAAAGCCGGCAGCAAGCTGACCAAAGCACAGCAGCTGGGCGTAAAAACGCTGACTGAACAGGAATTTGAGGACATGCTGGCCTGAATGGCAGGCGGCGCAACGGTTGCGGAGCAGGGATTACCTGCTCCGTTTCCGGTCTCAGGAGGAAATCAAGATGACAAACCACAAATACCGTTGTCCTGTCTGCGGAGCCAAGAACTTCGAGGTCACAGCACATGTTACGCAGGATTGGAAAATCGACTGCAACGGCACTTTTCTGGAAGCGTTGAATGAGTGCGTTGAGGTCACGCACTATCCTGACGAAACGGATATCTGGAGCTGTTCCAACTGTGATTTTTCCGCAGAAGGCAAATCGTTTCTCGTAAACACTCACAGTTAGGAGGACACATAATGAGAAAGACGAAGATCGGGGTCATGGACTTCCACGGCAGCGTGGATATCACCGACCCCTGTTACGACAAAGACGTCTGGTGCCGGATGAACAATGTGAAAATCAGTGAAGGCGAATATGCCTGCTATGTCTGGCGTCATACCGACAAAGGTAAGTATGAGGACGGTACGCCGTATTCGTATTTACTGGTTGGTGCGATTGGGATATACCGAAATGGCGATATACCGCGACAGAAGGACATGGAGGAAATCGGCAGCATAGGCGTTGACGCCGGGCTGGCTGGGTTTTTCCACAACAAGCCGGATTATAGTGACGAGGAATGGGGCAGGTTCTGTGACCGTGTCCGTAATGGCGATGCATGGCTGATAGAGGACGGCTTTTATAGCTCGTCCGGGTACGGCGACGGATGCTATGGCGTATATGCTTATAAACAGGATGGCGCAATCACCGCATTGGAACTCCGTTTTCTATGATGAGGCGGGGTGCGTGCGTAGTTCTCGTGGATTGTGTAGAAAACGTAGGAGGTCACAAAATGAAAGAAACCAAGAATGCACGTTTCCGTCGCGTGGCGGAGGCGCGCGTCAACAAAATTATCCGGATGCTGCGCCTTCTGGGCAACTGCTCCGGAACAAACACCTATGCTTATGACGCCGATGCCGTCGAGCAGATCTTCACGGCACTGCAGATCGAACTGGATCAGGCGAGAAAGCGATTCTCTGAAAACGGGAGAACGGGACGAAAGCGGTTCTCTCTTTCGCAGGCGCCGACGCCGGACACCGTTTCGTATCCGCACATCACGCTGCCTCTGCCGGACGGCACACAACTTCGAGCCGTCGCGTATGCAGATACGACCTATCCGGCCATCAATCTGTATCTACTGCGGGATGGCGAGCCGGAGGAGCTCGTATGCTTTGCGGAATACAACTCGGAGCACAGCCCCTGCCACGAGCTTTGCATCGGCGTCTACACCTCCGATGCGGAGGACACACAGTACTATGGGCCATATCGGCCAGAAAGGGAAACAGAGTATGGAAAAGGTGATTGATAAAAGCCGGGCATATGAAACCTACCGACTTGCGTGGGATGATATCGCAAAGTTGCTGTCAGATCAGATCAAGGCTGTTCTGGGCCGAAGGTTTCTTCTGCGTGTGTGGCCGGAGGATCAAGGATACTGGGGCGCCCGTGCACTGCATGGGCTGTTTTCGGTTGCTGATCTGAATCGGCTGCTGGATGCTGTACAAGCAGACGCGGAGACCCGCATGGAAACTCTGCCGGAGGATTCAGAGGCCGTACACGGTTTCGGCATGACACTTGGCTCGCTTCTTTTGAAGGCCGCTTTACAGGCGGACTGGAAGTGTGAGATGGTCGAGGACGATGCACTCTGGCTGATCGGTTTTGTCAGCTCGGAAACGCGGCCTTACACGGTGAGTGGTCTTCTAAGAACGCTCAATCCGGACACGCTGATGTCGGCCAAAGAGATTCTGGCATACCTGAAAGACAACGACAGCACTGACCGCACGCTCAGTGATATTAGGCTGCGCTATTATGCCGCGCACGGAAATGAGCTGTGCTGGCGCTATCCCATCAGCGACGGGATCCATGCCGGTGCGTTTATCCTGGCCACAAAAGACGGCTATCTGAGTCTACCCTACAACAGTATGGACGAGGAAGACTATGAAATCCTGGTATTGGATGACGCTGTATTTCACGATCCGGCATCGCTTACTACATTCCTGTCAGACTGGGAAGATTTCTCTGCCGACCTGACGGATGCCATGCGCGAGATGTGCCGCATTCTGGAAGGAGGCGAAGAGGATGCCTGATGCGGTTAAACCCGAGATCTGTCTGACAGGAAAGCTTCTGTACCCGGTACATATCGGCTTGCCGGCCTACATTCAGGAGACTGACGGATACCGAAGGACTTCCACAGTCTGTGCTATTCTGGTAGACACACAGGAAGCTACCGTGATTGAAACGCGCAATAGCGTGTATTCCATTCAGAAAGTATGAGGTGCAGTATGAACAACAATATCGACTGGATCATCCATCTTGTAGCAAACGGAGCCTGTGACGAGTGCGGGAAGGAGGAAAAAGGATTCCTGCCCTATACCTGCAATGCGCATACTCATGGCATGGAGAAATATGGCCATCCGGATTTTCAAGTGGTCCTGAGTCTTCCTCCCCGTGAAATCGGAAGGATCCTCAACACATTGGGGCTTAGGGTTCAGGAAGGAGAACGCTTTCAGGCCGGCAGGTATGTATCCGGCATCTATGCAGACTGCGATATCCGTCTGGATGAATTTCGGGAAACGGGACGCAATGTGCTGCGTGCAGTCATACCGGATCGGCAGAATCGTTTTCCGGAAGACCCACAGTGCGAAGAACCATATCGACTGCAGAGCATGGATACAGAGGATCTGTATGAGAGAGAAGGTGCATTGTCGTGAAAATTGCCATCTACCAGATTGAGATAGAGCGCGATGAGAACCGTCTTGCATTTCAGAGCCTGAATCACATCATATCGGTCAGCAATGGTCGAGTCCCTGTAGAGCTTTACGACTGCGTTTTTGCCGGAGAAGTTTCTGCGCAAACACTGGAGGATATCTTCTATGTTTTCAACATGGAGCAACCTTCCGGTTACAAAGGGCGGTCTCTCTCGGTCTCCGATGTAGTGGAAATATTTCTTGCATCAGGAGAAAGTGAGTTCTATTACTGTGAGCCAATCGGGTTCAAGCGGATTCGCTTTGGAAAGGGGTAAACCAAACGCTGAGCACAAAAATAAATCAGGCTTTACAGCACAAACAGGAGGCGTCGAATTATCGGCGCCTCCTGTAGCCTAAAAGGAGAATATCACAATGAACATCGAAGAAGTCTTATCAACAACGCACAGAATCTCTCCTCGTGAGAGGGTCCCCTTTCACTGCGCCTGCTGCGGCGAGTGCTGCCGCCATGTCCGGCAAAGCGTTCCATTGGAAAGTCCGGATGTATTCCGGCTGACAAGGCTGCTGCGGGAAAGGGACAAGGGAGTCATTTGCATGGACGACTTTGTTGCGCGGTATACCGAACTTGCCCTACTGGACGAATGTGGGTATTTCATGCTCATGCTGAAAGTTACAGGTGTTGACGACGCCTGCATTTTTCTGAAAGAGAAACGGTGTATGGTCCATGCGGCAAAACCAAGAACCTGCCGGATCTATCCATTCGTTGCCGGTATCGGAGATGACGGCCAGCCGGAATATCTGGTGAGCCGCGAAAAGGAACATCATTTCAAAGGCCCGGCCGTTCATGTAAAGACATGGATGAAACGGCGGTTTACTGAGGAAGACAAAGCGTTTCTTAGAATGGATCTTAGTTCTGCTCGGGATATTGCACGACTCATGCGTCGGATACCCGAATTCCATCGGCAACAGGCGATGCTCCTGTTCTGGCGATATAAGTATTCGGATTTCGACTTAGATCAGCCGTTCCTAACGCAATATGCAAAAAATCTTCAACAGCTCAAGGCCGCACTGTCCCTGTTGGCGGAGCGGCCATAACCGACACAAACCGACGATTATTCTATGAAAAGGAGAAGTAAAATGAATCAAAGATTACAACACATTGTGGAGCACTACGACGAGATGTGCATCGGAACGGATGAGCATTTTCGTTTTCACTGCAAACAGTGCGGGAAATGCTGCATCAACCGGGAGGATATTCTCCTGAATCCCAAAGACCTCTACAACATATCCAAGGAACTGGGGCTTGCGCCACGGGACACCATTGCACAATATTGCGAGGTATATCTGGGGCAAAACTCCCGAATCCCCATTGTACGACTCAAGCCGAGAGGATCTATTAAGCGTTGCCCGCTGCTCAGGGACCGGAAATGTTCTGTTCATAATGCAAAGCCTACGGTTTGCGCCCTGTTCCCACTGGGCCGCAGCATAAAGCTGGATGCGAAAGAAACGGATTCGAACGCCATTGAGCGTGCCAGGATCCAGTATATCATCAACCCCATTGAGTGCGGAGATCGTTCCGAAGAGCATACCGTACGCGAGTGGGTAGAAAGCTTCGGCATACCCATCCACGACAACGATTTTATTACATGGCAGAAAGCGCTGTTCTCTGTAAGACAGCAAATCGTGGAGCTGGAGAAAATGCTTCCTGACAAATCCATGGAGCGGGTCTGGTCCATTACCTATCAGGCGCTGTATCTCAATTATGACATTCAGGAGGATTTCCGGAAACAGTTCCAAAAAAACAGCGACCGTCTTATCGACGCACTTGAACATCTGCCGGCATTGTGGAAGGAGCTCAGCCATGAATGATGACCGCAACCGTAGCCAAATCATTCGCGTCGATGCACGCAACTGCTTTGTGGAAAGCCTGAAAGATGCCTTTGAGATCGGGAAGGCGCATTTTACATTTGCCTCCTACGACCTCAGCAAGCCCTCCGGCCAGCGTCAGACCAACAGCATTCAAATCTACATCGATATGGCGGAGGTGTTGGAGTTGTGCCGGAAGCTGGTGGGTGGTGAATTGCGCTATCTTATGCAGGCTAAGAAGAAAAATGGCGACAGCACGCCGCTCTATCAGTGTCTTGGCGGCACTTCGGCGGAAAAGCTCGCAAGGTACGGCCGGGCACGTGCGGATGGGAAAAGCCTGTCGCGGACGGCGCAGCTCGTCTGCGGCAGTAAGACGGATTTTCTTTTCGTTGCTGACAGCGGTCCCGGAGAGACCAACGCCAAAGGCCTGATCGTACCGCGGTTCGGAAAGAATCCGGAAAACCATGTCTCGGTCAGCATGACTTTTGAACTGTTCAGCGAGCTGATGCTGATGACCAAAACCCACTACCAGTCGTGGCTGACGGCATACTATCTGCAGAACCCGATAAAACCAGCGACATTGCCGGCGCAGGAAACGTATGCAGCGCCTGATAACGCCCCGAATACACTCTTCTGAGGTACAGCCCATGAGGTTTCGTACATTCAGAGAAAGCATCCGAAACATGGGTGGTGTGTGGACAGGTAACGATGTGTATTTTGCACAGACACAATCGCAGTATACTGCCGCTTTTTTGCCGGAGTATCCGGAGAAATCTAAGAGGGACAGTACAATCAGCTGTTGCTGGCTCAATGGAGGCTGGGACTACAGCGGCGTGTATGCCGAAGAATTAAGGATGAAGAATGGCTGCGTATATCGGGGTTGCGCCCTTCTATCAAACGGAGCCGATGATGTCGAGACGGTTCATGCCATCGAAACAATTGAGGATTTACTGTGGAAGCAGTATCCTCAATACTGACCTTTCAGCGATACAGTATACCAGTGCGGAGGAGCTTGCTTTTGCAAGCTCCTCCGTTTTGCGTGTAAGCATTTTTTGCGGCATCAGGTAATGCTCCACTCCCGCGCCTTTGTCTGCTCTGAAATCATACGGGCATACCATCCGTTTTGTGCCAAAAGCTCCTTGTGGTTTCCGCGCTCACTGATTATTCCTTTGTCCAGAACAAGAATCTGATCTGCCCTGATGATCGTGTTGAGACGATGCGCAATGACAATCACCGTCTTGTCTTTCATCAATGCGTCTAACGCCTTGTGAATTTCTTTCTCGTTGTCTGCATCCAAGCTGGACGTAGTTTCATCCAACAGGACGATAGGAGCGTTCTTGATGAGGGCGCGGGCAATGGAAATTCGCTGCTTCTCGCCGCCGGAGAGCGTATTGCCGCCTTCGCCCACCATGGTTTCATAGCCGTCCGGCAATGCCGAAATAAACTCGTGGCATTGTGCCGCCTTTGCCGCTGCAATGATTTCCTCAATTCTTGCGCCCGGCTTTCCAACGCGGATATTGTTCGCTATGGTGTCATGCAGCAGATAAACGTCCTGAAAGACGATGGCCATTTTCTCGGCCAGCGCATCCGGTGACTGTTCCCGAATATCACAACCGCCAATCGTAACGGAGCCCTTTGACACATCCCAAAATCGGGAAATCAAACTGATGATTGTGGTTTTTCCGCTGCCGGAGGGCCCCACCAAAGCCGTCGTCGTTCCCGGCTTTACAGAAAACGAAACATCCCGCAGCACGGGAACGCCCATCTCATAGGCAAAATCCACATGAGAAAAGATGACATCGAAGAATGAAAGCTGTGCAGCCTCTTCACGATAGGGCAAAGGTGCTTCCTGCCGTGTCTGCAAGATGTTCTCCGCCGCCTTGCCGAGATATTTTAATTCAGGGTATAGACTGCCGAGCGTCGCCATCATACTGGAAAGAGAAACGCCGATCATCAGTAGGGCGATCATGCGCTGTGTGTCGATTGCTCCCGACTGATATAAGGCCGGAGCCAGAATTAACGCTGCCGGAAGAATCAACGAGGTCACAAAACTGAAGGAGATAGAAAAAGGCATAATCGAGAGTTCCAGTTTTACGGAATCTTTTTTTAAGGAGGTAAAGCTATCGTCAAGGCGCTGAAACTTTTCGCCTGTCATGTTATAGAGCTTAAAGGTTCTGATTCCATTGATGTACTCCACAATGCGGGAGATTACACGATTAACGCTTGCCCGCTGCCTGCTGCCGTATTTCTGTGACATCGCTCCACTCAGACGCATCAAAGGGAACGCAATCAGGATCAGCACCGTAGCAATCAGTCCATACTGCCATGAAACCATAAAGGCAAACAGGAGAGCCAGAGCGCTGAAGAACAGCACCTTTATCAAACTCGCCAGAGAATGTGTCAAAACCTGTTCAAAGTCAGTAATATCTGTAGTCAGCGTACTCATGAGGCGGCCGATGCTGTTCTTGTTGAAATATCCAAGATTCAGGCTGCGGATATGATCGCCGAGAGCAAGGCGCTGCTGCGCCGAAATATCTGCGCCGCGATATTGTACCTGCGTATAGTTTACGGAAAATAGGATAGCCCTCACCAAAAACAGCAGCACAAGGATGACGCTGTACAAGGTCAGTTTTTGCACCGTAAAGATGCCGCCGATCAGCTCGATAATCGTCAAAACCATTGTGCTGAACATCCCCATGTGCAACAGTGCGTCCAGACAGGACAGCACGATAGGTAAATACAGAGACTTTATATTTTTACCGGCAACCCGGCGAATCATTTTGAATGTGTAATTCATGCTGTCACCTCCTGCGTATAACTGCGCCACATATCGGCATACCGCCCGCCCTTTGACACCAGCTCGTCATGTTTTCCTTTCTCTAAAAGGCGTCCTTCATGGAACACACAAATCTGATCTGCTCCCGTAATCGTGTGAAGACGGTGAGCGATCATAATGGTAGTTTTTCCTTTCAGCAAGCACGATAAAGCAAGCTGGATTTTATGTTCGTTTTCCATGTCCGCAAAACTGGTCGCTTCATCGAAGATAATGATGGGAGAATCTTTCAGGATTGCCCGCGCAATGCAAATGCGCTGCTTCTCTCCTCCCGAAAGCTTTACGCCGTCCTCGCCCAGTTTGGTTTTGTAGCCGTTCGGAAGGCTCATAATAAAATCGTGGATCTGCGCGGCTCTTGCAGCATCTTCTACTTGCTGGGGCGTAGCTTCTTTGTTTCCGATGGCGATATTTTCATAAATACTGTCATGTAGCGTAAAGGTTTCCTGAAATACAAAGGACACCAAGTCCATCAGATTATCGTTCTTCAATTCTAAAATATTCTTTCCGTCGATGCAGATGCTACCTTCCGCGACTTCCCAAAACTTGGGGATAAGCTGCGCGGCGGTGGTTTTTCCAGCCCCGGAAGCGCCAACAAAAGCAGTCAGGCTACCTGCCGGCAGAGATAACGAGATGTTTTTCAACACATCGGTTTTGTCATATCGGAAAGTAACATCCTCAAAGCTCACGCTATGAGGCTGTGCGCAATCTAAAGTCTCCGTTCCCTCTGTTGTGCATGGCAGCTCCATAATGGTCTGGATTCGCCCAACGCCGCTCATAATCTGACTGAACATCATGGCAAGATTCATCAGATTGAGCAGGCTGGAAAGAAACACCATACTCATGACCATAAAATACAAATAATCCTGCACGGGCAATGTCCCCCGGAAGTAGAGTAGACCGCCCAATGGCAGGGCAAAAAGGATTCCGCTTTCAACCAATGCCACAAACAGGCCGTAAGTATATCCCTGACTTTTGGTGCAGCGTTTCCAGAACGCATTGTATTCTTCTACCGCATCCGCATAGTCCCGGTAGCTCTCTGCCGTCATATTGTAGGCTTTCATCACGGGCATCCCGTTGATGAACTGCATAATTGCTGTGTTCAGCTTTTCCAGCAGGCGATGGTAGGTCGGCATCTGCTTCCCGGTAATCGCCATTGCCGCCCCTTGAATGATAAGCCCCAGCACTACCGGCGCCAGCAGGCATAAGGCCATGGTGACATTGATTGTCAGCAGATGAATGAATACGATCACAGGCACGCATACGGCAGAGGTCACGTCCGGAATTTGGTGGGCCAGGAATTTTTCAATTCGTTCCACATCCTCAATAATGACTTTCTTGATCTCGCCCGATGCGTGATCGGTGAAGAACCCCAGATTAACCTTTGCAATGTGCCTTATGATCTGCGTGCGCACGTTGTATAGCGTGTTAAAGGCTCCAATGTGAGAAAATGTCCCGGAAAGGATGGAGCAGAGGAATTTCCCTGCAATCGCCGCTGCGGCAATCAACCCATAGTGCAAAGCGTCTCCTTCACCGCCCAGCAAAACCAAAATGCTGCGATACACCATGACATACGGGATAAACGAGCATAATGCGCTGGCAATTCCGAACAGGGCAGATACAAGCAGATGTAGTTTATATTTTCCAGCCAACTGCATTAAATAAGCGGCGCTGGATTTTCTTTCCTTTTCCATGGCTCCTCCTGTTATTCCCGCATGGCGGCCATAAGCCGCTCTGCGTTATCAATTTGAAAATCATCCGCCAACGTGCAGTCTCGGATCACAAGCGCACGGCTGCAAGTGGCAAGGGCACATTCCAAGTCGTGAGTAATCATAAGAATAATATGCCCCTTTTCTGCAAGCGCACGAAGCTGCTTGCTGACAGATCGCATATTGCGACCATCCAAGCCACTGGTAGGCTCGTCCAGAACGATGACCGGCGCTTCGTTCAACAGAGCGACAGCCAAAGCAAGACGCTGTTTTTGTCCTCCTGACAGGGTTGCCGGATGCCGGTCTGCAAACTCTGCCAAATTCAAGAGCGTCAGTAACTCGTCCGCCCGCAGCTTCAATGCGGGCGTTACTTTTTTGCCTGTCAAAAGTTCATCGGTCAGACTTTCTCCGAATAACTGACTGTCCAAATCCTGCATGATATACCAAATCATTTCGCGCCGTCTGCTCTTTTTCAATGGCTTTTCCGCAAAGCGGATCGTACCGCCGTCCTCCTTCAGAAGCCCTGACAGCAGTTTCCCCAACGTGCTCTTTCCGGCAGCATTGGGGCCTACAATCGCAACGATTTCTCCCGGTAAGCAGGAAAACGAAACGTCCTTCAACACTTCATGCAAGCCGAACCGCTTGTGTAGTCTCTCAACGCTTAACAAAGGCTTCTGTTCAGTTTCCTTACCACTATTAGCAGGGAATGGCAAGTTCAAGAGTTCCATACTGCGAAGCCCCCACTCGAAAACCTGCGCATGGGGCAGAATATTCATTTCCTGCGGCGTCATCACGCTGACGATTTCACCCTTATTCAAATAGACGATCCGATCTGCTATATCACGCAGATAATAAAGCCGATGCTCTGCAATCAGAATCGTCTTTCCTTGCTTTTTCAAAAGACAAACAAACGCTGCAAAATCCTCCGTAGCGCCCATATCCAGATTGGCAGAGGGCTCGTCCATCACATATATATCCGGGTCAATCGCCTCCGCAGAGGCGATTGCTACCCGCTGCCGCATACCATAAGAGAGGTATCGAACCTTTTGTTCTAAAAGGTCCGTAATGCTCAATGCCTCCGCTGCGTCCTTAACTCTTTTCACGATCTCGTCATGAGGGACACCGTAGTTTTCGCAGCCAAAGGCAATTTCGCCTGCTACCTCATTGGCAAAGAACTGGCTACGCGGGTCCTGAAATACATTCCCGACATACTTGCCTCGTTCCCATGAGGGAATCTCCGCCATGTTCTTCCCGAATAGCCATACTTCGCCGCTGAGCTCTCCCGTGAAGAAATAGGGGATCAGTCCATTTATCACGCGGGTCAAAGTACTCTTTCCGCTGCCGGAGGGGCCCGTCAATACGATGACCTCCCCCTTTTCTACGCTGAGATTGATATGCTTCAACTGATTCTCCGTGTCTCCGTAGGAGAAACTGAGATTTTTAATTTCAATCGCTGGATTCAATTTCTCACCTCACACCAAGATACACATGGCCGCTGTTGAAATAAACAGCGCAATCATGACGCCATCGCTTACAGCCATCTTGTTTAAGTAGTAGCCTTCCTTCTTGTAGGGACTCTCAATCCCGCGAACAACGCTGGATGCCGCCAACTCGTCTGCAATTTTCAAGGAGCGAAACACCATCGGTACGACCACATATTCAAAGGTGTTAAGCGGATGTAAAACCACTTGAAGCGGAGAGAGCAGAAGTCCGCGCGTCTTCATGGCATCCAGCACATCAGAAAACTCCGAAGCCACCGTTGGAACAAAACGCAGTATGACAATCACCGTCAGCCTTACGGAGGACGGAAGCGGCAGTTGCCGGAGGGCAGCAGTCAGCTTGCCCGATGGAGCCTGTGAAACAAGATAGACCGCCATAAAGACGGGGATCAGTTCGATCAGGAAAGTAAAAAGCATGGGGGAAGGAATATTGATACCATGGCACACATTGAATGTAAGCCATCCGTAGCTAATGAGGAAAGCTACTAAGAACTTCAGTCCCTTTCCCCAATACCCGAATATTGTCATCACAAGAAACAGTGCGGCGGTGCAGGCAATATGCAGCCACATGTTTTTGCAGAGAAAAGCCACGGCACAGACACAAACAGCCAATATCAAAAGCGCAAAAATGTTGACGCGGCGGATCAGTTTTGTGTTGTTAATTACGGCTTCCATCACTTTACAATTCCTGCTTTCTGGAAATGGCGTCTCAAAATACGCTGTCCAAAGAGGCAGCCAAGCAGGGCAAGAGCTACCGTGATCGCACAGGCTCCAATCATGTGCCACGGGCTGGAGAGCATATTGAGTTGCATATCAAAGACTTCCTGAGAAAAGCCTTCCGTGGATGCCTTTGCCACATAACTTTCCCAAGCAGCCCAGATCGGAACAGTGTTTCCGATAATCATGCCGAGGCCATAACAAGACCACCCGATGGCGTTGCGCAAAGGCTTCCGATAGCTGTCCTTGCCCAGCATCACAAGCTCGCAGATTACACCTACCAGCAGAAAATAAGGAAGCAGGAATACATAGCCGCCCAATGCACTGATGATGCCAAACACGGCACTCCATACCATCAAAATCCCGTGTTTGTTCAGTCGGTTAGCAACAACAAGATAAAAGGTTGCACAGAAAAATTCTTGAATACCGGCAGAGCAGTAAAGGTACAGGAACGGAAACGGAAGTGTCAGAGCACCAACCGCTCCATATACTGCAAATGTTAGGACCATCATGGCTGCAATTACCATCACGTCCCGCGTGGTAAATCTTTTCTTTTCAGTCGTAGTATTCATAAAAAAACTCCTTTCAAAAAATAGGTCTGTAGGATTCACAAGAATGAGTTAGAGTAGGCTAACCAACGGGCAAAAAAACACCTCCTTACGCAAAATACAATTTCCATGCACTACCGAAAAAATCTGCAATGAGATGTATTCTGTCAAGTGCTTCGTCCTTTTCCAGCTTATGACGCACAATCTCGAAGAACGCATAATACTGTGCAGAAAATAGAATATGTATTTCGTCCAGCGTCAAGGGACGGCACGAATAGCCCTGGCGAATCATCTTCTGCTGAAAGGCATAAGTCTGTTTTTCTTCTTCCTCAATAAGCTGATCCACAAAGCTTTCGTAGGCGCTTCCGGCAGACTGGCTGATAAGCAGGTAGAAAGCGTCCTTGTTTGCGAAAATGTACTCCACCAGCACGGAAATAACCTCATCAGAAATATTCCACATATTTTCCGGATGGCCATCTGTCAGAGAAGCGAAGCCCCGTTCTCCGCCTTTGCGATACAAATCCAACATATGATCCGCAACTGGTGACACAAGTGCGGCAAACAGGCTTTCTTTATCGGCAAAATACCGAAAAATTGCGCCAGTGGTCAGCCCAGCTTGTTTTGCAATACTGCGAACGGAAGCATCGTTATATCCCTTTTCCATGAACTCCTTTTTGGCTGTGTCTAAAATCAGTTGTTTTGTATCTTCACTCTTACTCATGCTAATCACCTCCCAGAAAAATAGCACTGCTATTTAATTATACACAGGTTTCGTCAAATGTCAAGATAGCAGTGCTATTTTAAGCCCAAATTTACAAACGTAGCAAACGGGCAAGCAGGGCAAAGAGGGCCCTCTTCTGCATTTCCGGGGAATTTTCGCCGCCGCGAAAACTCTCCTCTGCTTGTCGGGGCAGCGCCCCTAAAACCCCTTGAACGCGAAAGATGCGCGGCTGCGCGTTTCTGCGAAACGCTTAGTAGCGTGACCGTTATTGCCGGTCATGCTCCTTTTTCTTCTCCTACTCGCGCTCGTTTTTGCCCAGCATACGATCCACGTTCTGCTTGTGGAGCAGCAGCTCGCGCATCTCATCGCGCGAATGCCGGTATTCGGCATACGCCGCCTTTTTATCCGATAGCAGCTTGGCGTATTCCTCCTGCAAGCTCTTGACGGAGGGGAGCCTTTTGACGCCCAGCTCGTCAAAGGCTTTCTTCGCCGCCTTGTGCAGAAGGATGTCGCTCTCATGCT
>OMEC01000356.1_pt1 | contig 25424 bp, 43 predicted proteins | sample 1673401 | NCBI WGS metagenome assembly OMEC01 (sample SAMEA103958110, study PRJEB25191) | human gut metagenome | reverse complement strand
CAATGGCAGCTTCGATGCTGCTGATGACTTCCTCCAGGTTATCCACGGCTTCGGAGAGGTTGTCGCAGGCCTCGTCCGCCTTTTCGTAACGCTCGCTCTCCTGCATATTCTCCGGGATGTTGTCGCGGTACTCTTCCTCCTCGGCCTGCAGGTCTTCGAGGCTGCCTTTCAGCTCCTCCAGTTGGTCGATGATGCTCTGCAGATTCTTTCTGCGGATTTTGTTCATGTTCTGTCCTTTCAGCCCTCGTGACCTCCGGGGCGGGCGATAATTTAGCAGCTGTAGAAGCGGAGCTCACCGTTGACCAGCTCATACATGAAGTAGGCACAGTCAAAGCGGACATAGTTCCAGTCGGTGGACTCGTACACGGGCGCGCGGTCGAAGGTGGCGGACTTGCGGAGGCGGCGATGCTTGTTGACCTCGTAGGTGTTGACCTCATGGAGAATATGGATTTTCTCGGGAGCGAAGCCGCACTCGTCAGCGATAAACGCCTTGGCTTCATCGTCAGTCATCACCTTGCCGTATTTGGCAAGCTCCTCGTAACTCTTCTGCTCCATGTTCGTGCCGGTGCTGTCGCTGGGCTTCCACTCCAGCTCCTTGTCCAGCTCGGCGGTCAGCTCGTCGATGCGCTTCTCGCGGTCGGCGACATCCTTCTTGTACTGCCGCTCGCTTTCCATCAGCAAGCTGTTCAGCCGGTCAATTTCGGAAGCTCTGGCCTTGCAGAGCTTCCGCGCCCCGCCGTCCTTGACGAAAGCCTTGCAAAAGGCATCCTTGTCGCCATCGAAGTTGTAGTAGGCCTCTTCGATCTTGGCGTACTCTTTGGCGGTCGGCTCGAAGCCGGTGCGGTCGATAAATTCAGACATCATCATTTTACGTTCCTCCTTGTATTTTCCGGTCCGGGGCTTTATACTAAGGGGGAGGGGAGCTTCCCGCTCCCCCTCAGCGCCGGGGTTAGTCCTCTGGTTGCTTGCCCTGCTTGGGTTTACTGTTGGGCTTGATTGTGATCGTTATCCGTTCTGCAACTTCGGGGTGATCACTCAAGATTTTCAGTAGCTCTTGCAGGGCTCTTTTTTCTTCGTTGTCCAACGGCCAGTCCTCCTTTCCGAAGAGGTTTGTTCCTCTTCCTTACAAGCATTATATTACACTAATTCGTGTCACTTGTCAACGATTATTTTACACTTTTCCGTGGAAATTGTAAAAAAGTTTTTGACAAGTGACACATTTTAGTGTATAGTACGAGTGAGGAGGTGAGAGCATGGGACTCTCTGTTGCCGAAAAGATCCGCCTGATTATGAAACGGCAGAAAATAACGATGGGCGAATTGGCTGAGGCATCCGGGCAGACGCGGCAAAACCTGTCCAACAAAATGACACGCGGGAACTTTACAGAAAAGGATATCGTCGAGCTGGCAGCTGCACTCGGCTGTACAGTTGAAATTCGCTTCGTCACCCAAGATGGCGAAGCCATATAAGAAAAGGCCTCGGACGCTTGAACGCCCGAGGCCTTGGAGCAGGCTTAACGCTTGCTATGTATATCCGCGCCGGTGCGCGATTTGACTCTGACATCCGGGTTTTCCTCCCGGACCATCAGATCTGACAGCTCACACCCCAGCGCCTCACAAATGAGGTCGAGATGCTCCAGGTTGACCCTTTCAGCGATCTCGTGGTACAGGTCATTGATTGTCGAAGGTCGAATTCCTGTTGCCCTCGCAAGGTCAGCTTGCGTCCACCTTCGCTCGCCAAGCCGGGTGGACAGTAAAATCCTAATCATAGCCATGCTCCTTTACGGTAGATTCTAACAACGATTTTAGAATTCCGCAGGGTTTTGGTAGAATATAACGAAAACCGTTATGGCTATGATAAAAAACGAAGCGGCTACCACACAGCAGAGAAACTGTGCGGTAGCCGCTTTTTTCATTTCCGAGCATGATCGAACGGACAGACCAGAACGAAAATGCCGCTGACCATGTAGATCGTCGGAGCATAGCAAAAGCCAGGCGAACCGGCATGGTTCGTCTGGCTCTGCTTTGGTGGACCGGAAGGGGGCACATACGAACCAGTAGCGGAGCTCGGATTTTCGATGTCTGCGACAACGGAGGCATCCAGCGGGATCCGGACTGTATTCTGTTTTCCAGAGAAGCTGAAGACGATCTTCATGTCATCGTCATAAAGATACACCGCCACGAGGAAGGTGTCAAAAAGTTTCGCCTGGTACCGCTTGTCCTTGATGTCCCCGTCCCGGTACATGGTCAGGCCGGCGACAATATCCTCCCTGGGGATTACGATGATGTCAGCCCGGCCCGCGGCGATCTGGGCGGTGAGCCTGGCCTGTTCGGCCTCCAGTTCCAGAAGACGGCCCTTCGTGGTGTCCGTGATAATTCCCTGCTCAATGGCTGACATCAGATTCTTGATGGAGCGCTTGACCTCGGCCAGCTCGCCTTCCAGAACGGCCACATGAGAGGCGGCCTCCTGTTTTTTTGCATATTCAACCGTGCTGTCGGCGATCCACTCGATGATGTCTGGCCGCAGGGCGTAGCCCTGAATCGCCCTGGCCACTGCTTCTTCGATGACATCCCGGCGGACATTCCGCTTGTCACAGCTCTTTTCCAGGCGGTGACGCTGACACGAGTAATAGTAATGCAAGGCGCCGCTGCGCGCGGTACCGGATATGCCGACCATGGGGCTTTTGCAGTGGCCGCAGTACAGTTTGCCGGTCAGCAGATATTCCCCGTATGACCGGGGCCGGCCCTGTGGATTCTTTTTCGTCTTCAACACCTCCTGGACCTTGTAGAACAGCTCGTCGCTGATGATGCGGGGAATGCCACCCTCCACGCGGATGTCATCGTAGATATAGACGCCAAGGTACCGCTCGTTGGTGACCAGGGCGTGGAAGCTGTTCTTTCCCCACGGCTTCCCTCTGCTGGTCTTGATGCCTCTGGCGTTGAGGTCGTTTGCGATGTCGACGAATGGCTCCATGCAGGCCACACGGATGAAGATCTCCTGAACGATTGCGGCCTTGGGCTCGTCCAGGGCGTAGCGCCCGTCCTCCCCGCGCACAAAGCCCAGGGGCAGGCTCCCGTTGACCTTGCACTGCAGCGCGTTATCGTTGAGGCCCCGGCGGATGTCCTCGGCCATGTTCTCGGAATAGAACTGATTGACATTCATCATGGAGCGCAGGGCGAAGCGGCCGGCTGCGGTGTTGTCGAAGTCCTCCTCCGTGTAGAGAACACGGATGCCCATATCGTTGAGCTTGGCCTCGTTCATCATGGCCTGAAGCATATTCCGGCCCATGCGGTTTGACTTCCAGGCGACCACATAGCGGAACTTCCCCTTTTCAGCGTCCCGCATCATCCGCTGGAAATCGGGCCGCCGGTCCGTCTTCCCGGACACAGCCCGGTCGGCGTAGACCTCCACGATCCGGATGCCCTGGGCTTGGGCAAATGCCATGCACTCGCGGATCTGCTGCTCGATGGAGGCGTCCTTCTGGGCGTGGCTGCTGTATCTGGCGTAGATGATGCCGTCTTCCTGCTCCTGGAGTGTGGCCCCTCTTCTCATTACCAACGGCGTCACCTCTCCTTCTACTGATAGACTTACTAAAACTGAATATATAGACTTAGACTTTAGAACAGGTATAGGTGTAGGAATAGATATAGAGAGTAGATATAGGCGCGTCGCGCGCGAGTATCCATACCGTATCCATACCCTATCTATACGGTATCGCTCATTCTGACGGATGCAGTTCATCGACAACGCTCCAGAACTCATCCTCCGTAAAGATTGGCACGGAACGATCCACGGCTTGGTCAATCTTCCTCTGCTGTGGATTCGCACCACACAGGAGGAAGGTCGAGCGGGAAGAAACAGAGCCGGAAACCTTCAGGCCGAGCGCATCAAAAATCTCCATCGCCGTCATCCGGTCGCAGCAAGTGAGCTCGCCAGTAAGGACGACTACGCTTTCTTTGCGCCGGATGAGTTCTGACAGGAGCGGGGAATCCTGGGGGCGCCCCCTCATGTTAACCAGCCTCCCTAAGTCGAACAGCCGTCCCGGTGGCGCAGATATTGGAGCCAAACGGTTCAAAGCGAGCTGCCACAATAGCATCTGCCCCCATGGCCGCCGCCTGTTGCTGGAGAGCATCAGAGGCGCCTTCCACTCCGGCCTGCCACCCTCGCTGCACCCCCTTGTTCCCGGCAGCCAGCACCATGACCTGAGCTGCCGATACCACGCCCAGATATTCAGAGATGGCGTAGCCCTCGATATACTGCGATGTTGTGATAATCATGCCGTATCCTCCTGTTGCAACGATTATTCTGCTTGTCGATTTCCGTCAAAAGTGATTTAATATCTTTTTTCGCCAGAAGATATCGTCTCTGCTATAATGGTGTTACTGCCGGCAGCGATACCAAATGAAAGGAACTGGGCGATATGGAACACAAGCACGAAGACACGACCACTGCGCGCCGAGAGCTGAAACAGCTGTTCGTCGCCGAACTTTTCTCTAAGCTGCCGGAGGAGAAACAGGACATCGTCATTGACCAGATAATAGCCCTTTTATCACATGAATGACCAGGGCCTGCTGTTCCTCATTCAGCAACCCAAAGAGCTCAATATACTCCTTCGTGCGCCCATCGCCGGTCTCGGCGGTGGGCGTTACATTTCTCTCCATAGAGACATCGAAGCCCATCAGCCACGCTTCGGAGACGCCCAAGGCCAAGCCCAGAATGGATAGTTTGTCCTGGCCAGGCTCCACCTTCCCGGAAACATACTGGCTTAGGTCATTCTTATTGAGCTTCACCCCGTAGCGATTACAATACGGCTCCGCCGCCTTGAGGATATCGACCTGACGAAGTCCCCGGGCGCTCATTATTTGTTTCAATCGCTGGGCCGTTGTGTAGCTTTTCATTGTATAAGCCCTCCTTTAAGGCGTGGTTCCATTATAATACACCTTGAACATAAGTTCAAGAACAAAAAGAAAAAAGTTCAAACTTTTTGAAAAAAGGGGGTTGTAATTCCCTTTTGCCTGTGGTATATTAACGACAGGTTCAATAGTTTTGAACTTTTACACAAGGAGAAAGGAGGAACCGGAAATGGCGTATGATTACAGCAAGCTCCTGGGGCGCATCACTGAAAAGTATGGGACGCAGGCGCAGTTTTCGGGGGCGATGGGTATGTCCGAGCGGAGCCTGTCTCTCAAGCTGAACAGTAAGGTTGCGTTCAAGCAACCGGAAATCACAAAGGCCTGTTCGCTGCTGGAGATTGTCGACGCCGACATACCCGCATATTTTTTTACCCTTAAAGTTCAAGGCGCTTGAACCTCTGGGAAAAGGACGGAGGCACAACAATGCACGACCGGCAGCTGAGGGTCCCGGCGGATGCCGGGAGCGGCCCCATTACCATCAACACGGCGGCGATCCCGGCCCATGTCCGAGAAGACCTTGCCGCCGCGACCCTGGAGCTTATCCGGGGAATCCTCCGGCAGCCCGGAGGCCGTGAGCGGCTGGATGCCAAGAAGGCCGAGCTGGCCGCCAAGCAGAATCAGACAGAAAGGAGCGTGAGATTGTGATTTTCAGGGCTTGCCCCGTTTGCGGGTGCGCTTTGGACCCGGGAGAGCGGTGCGACTGCCTGGAAACGGCAAAAGAGGCCGCACCCGCTGCCACGGGAACGACCTCTGCAAAATGGACCTATCCCAAGGATACCAGCCGAACGGCTGCGAGTCAAGGGCGCAAGGGGGTGTCGGAATGCCGAATGAGCTGAGGTGCCTCCGCGTTGACCTGGGCCTGCCGGCCAAGGACATGGTAGCCGTCGTCCAGGAGCTCTACCCCAAGTACGACAAGACTATGCAGAGCAAGTGCGAGAACGGCGACGACTATGGAATCTCCATTCGGCCGGACGCCATGAAAGCCCTCTATGCAAAATTTGCACCCAACGGAACAAAGGTCAGCAGGCGCAAGAAAGACCGACACAGGCTGGCAAACCGTGTCTCGTGCCGCCTGGAGGACGCCGATATGGAGGCGTTGCAACAGCGCATGGAGGCCGACGGGTACGCCACCGCACAGGAACTCCTGGCCGACCTGGTGCAGCGGTATCTGCGGGGAGGTGACGCGGATGCATGACCTCCCAGATCACCCCATCATTCGCAACCTGGAGCGCACCGGCTACCCGGACGGCAAGGAGCCCAGATACCCCCACTGCCCTGTCTGCGGCGAGGAATGTGAAATCATTTATCGCCGTTACAGTGACGACGAATGCGTCGGATGCGATGGCTGCTTACAAGCCAAAGACGCATGGGAAGTCGAAGATTGCTTCCCGGAAAGGAGCGGAAATGCCTAAATTCTACTTCACCTACGGCACCGACGGTCAGCCGTTTGTCGGCGGCTGGACGGAGGTCGAGGCCCCGGACCGCCGCGCGGCCTGCGCCGCATTTCGGTCATATCACCCCGACAAGACTGAGGGCCTGCTGAACTGCTCTTCCGTGTACGATGAGGCCTGGTTCAAGCAGACCGAGATGTATCGGAACGGAAACTTTGGTGTCCGGTGCCATGAGCGTATTACCCTGCGGCGTGAGGACGCCAATAACTGAAAGGAGCTGTCACCATGATTAGAAATCCCAACGAAATTCAGGAAGGCGCCAAGAAGATTCGTATGCTGATTGCCGGCTACCCCGGCATCGGTAAGTCCACCCTGGCCCTGTCCGCCCCCAACCCCCTGCATATTGATGTCGACTTCGGCATTGACCGCATCGAGCCCCGGTACCGCAAGGCCTACATCCAGCCCCAGAGCTACGACGAGATCCTCGGGGACCTGACCCCCATCAACCTCCAGAACTACGACACCCTGGTCTTCGACACCGGCGGGAAGCTCATTTCCCTCATGTCCCTGTGGGCCATCAAGAAGGACCCCAAGTATGGCCAGCGGGACGGTTCCCTCTCCCTCAAGGGCTACGGCTTCGTCGGCAAAGAGTTCGTCCGGCTGATGGACTACTGCTTCTATGAGCTGCAGAAGAACATCGTCATCGTGTTCCACGCCACGGAGGAAAAGGATGGGGACAACACCCGTCTCCGCATCAAGGTCGAGGGTCAGACCAAGAACAATGTCTGGGAGCCGATGGACCTGGGCGGCTTCGTGGAAATCTATGGTAACGACCGCACCATCGGCTTCTCCAACTGCGAGCGGTACTTTGCCAAGGGGACGCGCGGCATCTCCGGCATCCGGAAGATCCCCGACCTCGGGCCGACCAGCCCCAACGACTTCCTGACCAAGCTGTTCGACGAGTACAACGCACGCGCTACCGCCGAGGTAGAGAAGAACGCTGCGGACCAGGCGGCCTACGAGGCTGCGATGGTCGAAGGAACGGAGATCATCGCCGGAATCACGGATGCGGATTCCGCCAACGCTGCCATGCCGAAGTATAAGGCCATCAACCACGCGCTGACCTCCAACAAGGAGCTGGGCGTGCTCTGGAACAAGAAAATCGAGGACTGCGGCCTGTTCTTCGACAAGGTCTTGAAGAAGTACACGCCGGCGCCGGCTTCCGGGGAGGAAAAGGGGGCGAAGTAAATGGGGCGCTACCTGATGACCCACAGCTTACTTAGCTCCTGGCTCTACACCATGAAGGAAAATCCCTTCGAGGATATGACCACCGAGCGGGACCCCATGGCGGAATTTATGCAGACCTTGCGGCGTGAGCCGACCCCCACCACGGAGGCCATGCAGAACGGCACCGACTTCGAGGATTTGGTCACCGCCATCATCGGGGGCCGAGCCGACCCGAAGGCTCCATGGTACGCCGCAGCCGAACAGGTGGCCAGGCGCTGCGCCGGGGGCGTACTTCAGTACAAGGCCCGGAAGCTCATTGAAGTCGGCGGAATGGAGCTGTTGCTCTATGGGCGCCTGGACTGCCTGAAAGCCGGGGAGATCATCGACATCAAGTTCTCCAAGGGATATGACGTCGGCAAGTACTTCTCCAGCACCCAGCACCCCACCTACTTCGAGCTGATCCCGGAGGCCCGCGCCTTTACCTACCTGGTGAGCAACGGCAGCGCGGTCTGGCCGGAGACCTACCGGCGGGACGAGGCGCCGAGCATCTTCCCCGTGATTTCCGACTTCCTGGACTGGCTTCGGGCCACCAGCCTCATGGGGCTGTACCAGGAGAAGTGGGCGACGAAATGAGGGGGCGCCTGGTCGACCTCTCCATGGGGATGAACCGCAAGCAGCGCATCACGATTGAGGTCGACAGAGATTTCCGCGCAGACTTCGACCGGCTGAAGGATGCGGAGCTGGATGTGGAGGTCAAGAAGCATAGGAACCGGCGCTCCCTGTCGGCCAACGCTTACTTCCATGTCCTGGTGAACAAAATCGCTGCCGAGCGCGGGGACGGCGATGAGGCCACCAAGGCTGCCCTGGTTGTGGAATACGGGGCCTTGGCCAAGGATGCCGACGGGCTGACGGTGGGCTTCAAGCTCCCTGCCACGGTGGATGTGTCCACAATCTACCCCTATGTGAAATGCTTTGATACCCGCGAGGAAAACGGCAAGCTGTTCAAGTGCTACCTGGTCTATAAGCAGACACACCTTATGGACAGCAAGGAAATGGCCCGGCTGATTGACGGCGCCATCGAGGTAGCCAAGGAGCTGGGCATCGAAACTGACACCCCGGAGCAGCTGGCCCGATACAAGGAGGACTGGAGCAGGGCATGAGAAAAGTTTACTGCGACTACTGTGGCCGGCAGGCCGAGTATGTGGACAGCAAGGTCATCTACGGCAGGAGTTACGGCATGATGTATCTCTGCCGCAACTGCATGGCCTATGTCGGCGTCCACAAGGGAACCGACAAGCCTTTGGGCCGGCTGGCCAACGCGGAGCTGCGCTACTGGAAGAAGGCGGCTCACGCGGAGTTTGACCCCCTGTGGCAGCGGGGCCCCTTCCGCGGGCACCGGAATGTCGCTTACGGCTGGCTGGCCCAGAAGATGGGTCTGCCGGTGGAGAAGACCCACATTGGGATGTTCGATGTGTCCCAGTGCCGCAAGGCCATCAACATCATTCGAGCTGAGAAAGGAGCTATCAATGGAAAACGATAAGAAGACCCCCGCAGAGCTGGTCGCCGACCTGATGCTGGACCCCGGCTTCGTCCTGGTCCCCCAGGACCGCTATGAGGAGCTGGTCAGAGCCGAGACGGAGCGGGATGTGCTGGAAGCGACTATCACGGGTGAAAACAAGTACAGCGTCAGCACGGTTATGGAGGCCATCCGTGTGGCCAGGAGCCGCGCGGTGTGCCCCATAGCCAAAGAAGCGGCGCCGGAGGGCGAGGGCGATGCTGAATAGGACGATCATCATGGGTCGCCTGACCCGTGACCCGGAGCTTCGTCACACCCAGTCCGGCACCCCGGTCGCCTCGTTCTCCCTGGCGGTCGAGCGGGACTTCAAGGACAAATCTACCGGCGAAAAGGCCACGGACTTCTTCGATGTCGTGGCCTGGAGGAATTCGGCCGAGTTCGTCTCCCGCTTCTTCACCAAGGGCCGTATGGCCGTGGTGGAAGGGAGGCTCCAGAATCGGGACTGGCAGGATCGGGATGGCAACAAGCGCCGCTCTACCGAGATTATCGCCGACAATGTCTACTTCGGAGACTCCAAGCGGGACGGCGATGGACCGCCCCAGCAGCAGGGGTATGGAGGGTACGGAGGGTACGGCGGCCCGCCGGGCGGATACGCTCCGCAAGCAGCCGGCTATGGCGGTCCTCCCCCTGGCGGCTATCCCGCGTCCGACTTTTCGGAGCTGGGCGACGATGATGACGGTGAACTGCCGTTCTGACCTGCGCGGGCCGCCCCTTCGGGCGGCGGCCCGCTTCCCATAGGAGGTGAAACAAGTGTGGCGAAAGGACGCCTTATCAGCACAAATTTTTGGATGGACGGAAAGGTCGAGGACGACTTTACGCCGGAGGACAAGTACGGATACCTCTGGTGCCTGACCAATCCGCACACCAACCTCTGCGGCTGTTACGAGGTCAGCATCAAGCAGATTGCCCATGAGCTGGGGTACAACACCGACACCGTGGAGCGGCTCTTGAAGCGGCTGGATGGGGCGCACAATGTCATCCGATACAGCGCCCCCACGAAGGAGCTCCTGGTGCTCAACTGGTACCGCTACAACTGGAACGCATCGGAAAAGCTGGATAAGCCCCTGCTGGCCGAGATTCGGACGGTGAAGTGTGACAGCTTCAGGGAGTATCTGGCCGACCGCTACAACGAGCGGGACAGCGTGAGTGTCCCCTATGAATACTGGGCCGACCAGCCGCCGGCGGGCAGCGAGCCGCCTCCCCCACCCAGGAAAGGCGGCGACGGCGCCGAGGCCACCCCGGAAAGGCAGGTGCGCCACAAGCGCGGCCAGTACGGATGGGTGCGCCTTACCGACGAGGAGATGGACCGCCTCACCCGCGACCTGGGACCGGACGAGCTGGCCCGCTGCATTACCTATGTCGACGAGGCCGCCCAGACCACCGGCAATAAGAACAAGTGGAAGGACTGGAACCTCGTCATTCGGAAATGCAGCAAGGGGCGCTGGGGGCTTGAGCGGACACCGGCCCCAGCGGGCGGCACGAGGAAAAGCGCATCCCAGGGCGCCGCGGAGGATCTGCGTGAGCTCCACGAGCTATTCGGCGAGGGGTGATGTTGTGACCAAGAAGGAAATGACGGAGATTTTCAGCGTCATGCTCCTTGCGTGGCCCAACGCTGAAATGTTCAAGGGCGGCGTCGCCAAACTGGGGCCGACCATCGAACTCTGGGCAGCCTGCCTCTCTGATGTGGACTTCTGGCTGGGCCAGCAGGCCGTTATCCGGCTGTGCCGCGAGTGCAAATTCCCGCCCTCTATCGCAGAGTTCAAGGAAAAGGCGGACAACGTCCAGCAGGAAATCAGGTCGCGCATCGACCTGGAGTGGAACGATATCAAGTTCTCCCGCTTGCTGGATAAGTCGCCGCAGGAATGGTATCAAAGGCTACCCCCAAACAGCGATGTTAAGGCCGTGATTGACGCCCTGGGCGGCGTGGAGAAGTTCGCCACCAAGGGAGAAGGGGGCTGGAACTACTACGAGTTCCGGGATATGTACGAAAAGCTGATACGAAAAGAAGTGCCCGGGGCGGTGGCGCGGCTGACCTCCGGGAAAAAGAAGGAGTTGAGTCCATGAGAACGAGAAAAAGCTACCGCCGCCGGGTCTGGGTGCAGCGCATCGTGCTGGTGTTGCTCCTGGCGGTCGTTGCAACGCTGGTAATCGCCCGTATAGGGGCGGAGCCGGTGGCGGGCGAGGTATCTACCACCCCGGAGGCAGCGCCCCAGGAAACGGCTGTATTGCGGCCGGAGCCTACCTATGTCGTGGAGGCCATCCCGACCCCGGAGCCGACGCCGACGGCAGTGGCCCGATATGCGGATGTCACCATGACCGAGGCAGAGCGCGACGAGCTGGCGGCAATCATCTACCTGGAGGCTCGTGGAGAGCCGGCCGAGGGACAGCAGGCGGTGGCCGAGGTCGTCTTGAACAGGGTGGTTTCCCCGGACTTCCCGGACAGTGTGAGCGAGGTGCTGCACCAGGGGGAGGGTACTGCGGTGCCACAGTTCTCCACCATCGGCCTCCTGTCTGCGGCCGAGCCGGGACAGGCCCAGTATGACGCCATCGACGCGGCGCTGTACGGCCCGTCCATCCTGCCGGTCGATGTGGTGTTCTTCTCCCGGAACGGAGAGAATGACCGGGTGTGGGGCAAGATCGGCGGCCATGTGTTCTGTTACGCCTATGTCTGGGAGTGAGCTTATGAGAGCGAAGAAATTCCGAACTATCTGCGGGATCGTGGCCTGTGCCGGATTATTCCTCATGCTTGGGGTGGCCGGCGGAAGCGACACCGGCACCCTTGACCTCCGGGAAATCTTTTGGATGACGCTCCTGGGGCTCGGGCTTTTCGCCGGCGGATGTTATCTGGGAGGCTACATCGAATGACCAAGGAAAAGGACCCCCGCCGCCAGCTGATGGGGAAAATCAGCAAGGCCAAGGGAAAACACTTCGAGGAGCGCCTGGACGCCTCCTTTGCCTACTACCGCGACCGTGGGTACGCCATCATCGAAAAGACTCCCGAGCCCATGCGCCCGACGAAGAACCTGGGCAACGGAAAGTTCATCGCTTTCTTCGAGAAGAAGGCCCAGCCCGACTACAAGGGGACCATCAAGGGCGGCCGCACTGTCATGTTTGAGGCGAAGTTCACGGCAAAGGAGCGGATGGAGCAGGACCGCGTGGAGCGGGAGCAGGGCGAGTACCTGGACCGGCACGAGCGCCTGGGGGCGCGGTGCTATGTCCTGGCCGGCTTCGGCTCCGGCGAAGTCTACCGCATCCCCTGGCCCGCATGGAGGGCCATGAAAGAGCTTTTCGGCCGCAAGTACGTCACTGAGGCCGACCTGGAGCAATACCGAGTACATACGGCGTGGAACGCCACGCTGCAGCTGCTCGACTGAAAGAAAGGAGATTACTATGAGCGAGATTTCCATGTACGAGGCCCAAAAGAAGAAGCTGCAGGGCCTCTGCGACGAGCACGACCTTGTTTTCCGCTTCATCAAAGACCGCTACCCCATCACCCTAACCATCAAGCCTGTGCAGGGCATGGACGCACAGATTTCCATGCTGGAGAATGTCGAGGAGGTCGGCTATCGGAGCCCGGACGCCTCCATGACCTGGATCTTCGAGGACGGAGTTCTGGAGACGAAGGTCACCGGCGGCACCTTCACCATCAGCAAGACCCTTCGGACGAAGATAGAAACCGTCCTGGTGAAGATGATCGCCTACTGGCAGCAGTACTTCTTCCGTGACGTGATGGAAAAGAATGCCTTGCGCCCCGGCGTAATGCCTGTCATCGACGAGGACGAGGCCGACGACAGCGAGGTCCCGTCCATGCCGGAGGGCGCCGAGCCCCTGGAGGAATACGAGGACGACGGCGAGATCCCCAGTGACGAGGAGCTCGACGAGGATGACCCAGACATTCAGGAGGCTACCCGCATCGTCCGGGGTGAGAACAAGGCCTCCACAGCCCTCTTACAGCGGCGCATGAACATCGGCTATGCCAAGGCTGCCCGTCTCCTGGACGCTTTGGAGCAGCTGGGCGTGGTCGGCCCCTACAACGGCTCCGACCCGCGAGAGGTGCTCCCCAGCGATCTCCCCGATGACGATGATGGCGAGGAGGGCGAGAGTGATGATGAGGCGTGAGGACTACAAGGCCGTGAAACACATGGATAAGACCCAGATGGAGAAATATCTTCAGACGGTCTACCAGCGCGGCTTCGATGCAGGCGTCAAGTCAGTCATCGCCAAGACCAAGGCTGCCATCCAGGCGAAGGCCGCTGGCAGCGCGCCGGAAGCGGAGGGGTAAGTCATGGGAAAGGCCATCCGTCTCCGTGGTGAGTGCCAAAAGAATATCGTCAAGTTGCTGGACGGCTTGTGCGGCCGCTACTCCAGGTGGGAAGTGTGGCAGGACTTCATCATCATGTCCGCCATCAGCATCGCGAACGTCCTGGGCGGCCCTCACAGGGAGGCCCGTGAGCGCGAGTACATGAACCACGCCTCCCGGTATTCCGCGAGGGAGCTGGAAGCCTTCGCACAGATGCTGGCGGAGGTGGCTATGGAAATGGAGCGAGAGCCCGACCAAGACCTCCTCGGGGAGCTGTTTATGGCCCTCGGCCTCAGCAACGAGTGGAAGGGGCAGTTCTTTACCCCGTACTCCGTGTGCCGGGCGATGTCCGGCATGACCTACGGCGACGATCTCAAGGCGCGCATCGAGCAGAGGGGATGGGTGGCCGTCAATGACCCGGCCTGCGGCGCAGGGGCCCTGCTGATTGCCTTTGCCAACGAGTGCCGCCGTCCTGGAAACGACATCAACTTCCAGACGTCGGTGTTGTTCGTGGCCCAGGACATTGACTTCCTGGCCGGGATGATGTGCTATATCCAGCTGAGCCTCATGGGCTGCCCTGGGTATGTGGTCATAGACGACAGCATCTCTCACCCCATAACAGGGATTGACCCTCATGGGCTCATTCCTCGCGACGGCCCAAATGTCTGGTACACACCCATGTACTTCCGGGACGTTTGGCACTGGCGCCGGCTGTGGGTGCAGATGGATCGCTTACCGTTCACGGCGGCTCCGAAAGGCCAGGCGGAAACGCCGGCCCCGGAGCCGCCAGGCACAAGTGGGCCCGCCTTGTCCGAGGGCAAAGGCGGCCAGCTGACACTGTTTTGATGGGAGGGATGAAAATGCACGCATCGCCGCCGCTTGGGAAAAGGACGTGGACGGCGGAGGAAGAAAACTATCTCCGGGAGAGCTGGGGCACCGTGACGGTCGATGGGATCTGCCGCCACTTGAACCGCACCAAAAACGCCATCATGGTAAGGGTAAACCGGCTGGGGCTACCGCCCTACCTGGAGAGCGGAGAGTACATCACCCTGCACCAACTGTCCCGCGCGCTCGGATTTGGCGCCACGTCGGATAAGTATTTCCTGAAAAGCTGGGTGGAAAACCGGGGGTTCCCCCTGCATTACAAGCGGCGGGGGACGGCGACGATCCGCGTGGTCTACCTGGACGAGTTCTGGGCATGGGCCGAGAAAAACCGTTCTTTCCTGGACTTCTCCAAGATGGAGCCTCTGGCGCTGGGCGCGGAGCCGGACTGGGTGCCGGAGCAACGCCGGAAGGACCACGAGGCCTATGCGCTCCAGAGGAAAGACCTGTGGACGCCTGCAGAGGACTCCCGCCTCAAAATGCTGTTAAGCCTGCACAAGTACTCGTGGGCCGAGATTTCTGACATGATGCATCGCTCCCACGGGGCGATTTCCCGCCGTTGCCGTGATCTCGGCATTAAGGACCGGCCCGTTGCTATGGAGCTGGCCGGGAAACGTGGCACTTGGACGCCGGATGACTTTAAGGCCCTGGCCGATGGGATTCGGAACGGCGACAGCTACGCCGCCATCGGAAAGGCTGTGGGCCGGTCGGAGAAATGCGTCCGCTCCAAGGTCTACAACGACTATCTGACCGAAAACATGGACAAGGTGCGTGAAATGCTCGGCGACGGCCTCTGGGGATCTGGAGCCCCGGAGGTGGACGTCAAACACGGCTTCTACATCTCGCGCACCAGGCAGCAGGTCCGGCGCGACCTTTCCGCACTGGCGGCACTGCTCCGCAAAAGGATGAACGACCTCGGCTATGACCCCTACTGGCAGCGGTTTATGTGCATGAACTGGGATGACATCGGCGGGTGTTCCGCCGGGTGCAGAGATTGCGATTCCTGCACGGAGTTCCGCCGCATACCCCCGCAATACTGCGCTCGCTGCGGAGCCACCTTCTATGAGCGCAAGGAAAATCGCTTCTGTTCAGACTGCCGCACCGCCAGAAAGAAACAGGCCCAGCGCCGGTGGTGCCGCATGAACGGATATACCCGAAAGGAGGCATGAGATGTTCTTCCTGGAAAGAAAAGAGCCGGTCGCCATGCCGAATGTCCTCGGCAACACCAGCCAGCCGGTCCGCACATACCGATGGAAAGCGATATACACCTGCCCGGAGCGGTGGCCTCTGGAGGCGCTTCTCCGGCACATGGACCCCAAGACGCACCGCATCACATCAAATTCCCCGGCCGAGGGATAAGCCGGCCACGAAAGGAGCTTGTATGAAAAAATCAATCAATGACCGCTGCCCGCTGCAGGTCGAGTGCGAGCGGAAAAGGTGTGACTTTATCCACACCGAGCTGGAGTGTCCCTACTACTCCGCAAATGCGCGCAAGGATTATTACATCGACGACCAGGAGGAAATCCGTAACCGGCGGGATCGGGAGCGGATGGATGAAGCCCTCCTTGCTTCGCTGGGTGACGATGACGATGATGACACCGCCGACGGCGGCCTGGTCTACATCCCCATCGAACAGCTCTACCCCCATCCCGACAACCCCCGGAAAGACCTGGGCGACCTGACCGAGCTGGCCGACAGCATCAAGGCCAACGGCGTCCTCCAGAATTTGACCGTCGTCCCCCGCACCGTGACCGGGGAAATCACGGGAGAAACCTGGCAGAAGGGCTATACCGTGGTCATCGGCCACCGCCGGCTCGCGGCCTCGAAGCTGGCCGGGCTGAAAGAGCTGCCCTGTGTCATCACCGATATGGACCTTCGGAGCCAGGTGCAGACCATGCTCATGGAGAACATTCAGCGGGCCGACCTTACCCTTTACGAGCAGGCCCAGGGCTTCCAGATGATGCTCGACCTGGGGGACAGCATTGACGAGATTGCCCGGAAGTCCGGCTTCTCCCAGACGACCGTGCGGCGCAGGGTGAAGCTGCTGGAGCTCGACCAGGAGAAATTCAAGGCTTCCGTGAGCCGTGGCGCCAACCTCATGGATTACATGGAGCTGGACAAGATCGACGACCCGGAGCTGAAGAATAAGGTCCTGGAGGCCATCGGCACCAACAACTTCCGGCAGAAGCTGGCCAGCGCCATCGAGACAGAGAAAAGCCGCAAGCTCATCGCGGAGCGGGTGCAGGCCCTTTCCGCCTTTGCGACTCAGGTTGAGAGGGTGGACCACTCCACCATGCGGTATGTGCGGAATTACGGCACCTGGAATAAGAAAGATGAGGTGACGCGCCCCGATGACGCGGACACAGTGGCTTACTTCTTCTGTGTGGGAATGCACCAGGTAGACCTTTATCGCCAGATCGTTGAGGAGCCGGAGGACAAAGAGGCGGCAGCCCGGGCGGAGCGAATCAAGGCCGAGCTGGAGCGCCGGCACGCAGAGCTTGAAACCATCTCCAGGGCAGCATACCAGGCCCGATACGCATTCATCAAGGACTTCTCGGCGGCGAAAAAGAACGTGGCGACTGTCTGCCGGTTTGTTGCTGGGATGCTCCTCCGGGGCCACGATGATCCCGACGACGCCATGATGTCCGAGCTCTTGGGCATTGGCATTGATACCGAGAACGATGAAATCGACATCCCGGCCTTTGATGAACGGTCGAAAGAAAGCCCGGAATACGCTCTTCTGGCTACCGCCTACGCGTCCTTTGACGACGAGAGAGTAAATTATTTCTGGTGGCGCTGGGACTCCGCGAAGCACAGCATGGCCTGCGCCTACCAGGAAAACGAAAGCCTGGACTTCCTGTATAAAATCCTCACAGAACTGGGATATGAGATGTCCGACGAGGAAAAGGCTCTCCAGGACGGGACGCATGAGCTGTTCCGGGAGGTGGGTGTGCAGTGATAGCAGAACGTCTGAGTGATAAGGCAATCGAAATCATTGACGGGCTACATCGGGAGCGGCTAGACTACAACGGTGAATATATTCCACTGATAGATGCAGCGAACAAGTTGTGTTCCTACGAAGACACCGGGCTTGACCCGGCGGAAGTTGTTAAAATGGGCGTGATGTTCGAGGATAGCAAACGCTACTCTGGGCGTCTCGAGTTGAAACTAAGGGCGGCAAAAGAGTTGGCGCCCAAGTGGATTCCGGTCACCGAGCAACTTCCCAAAGACCGTGGAGACGTACTTGCGGTTGTGTTTTGGCACGAAACGTGGAGGGTAAAGATGGCGTGGTGCATACCGGAGCGAAATGAATGGTATGTCCATGTTGGCTTTGCGGACAGAAATGATGTTCTGGTATCGCATTGGATGCCCCTACCTGTACCGCCCGATCGCCGCTCGCCGAAAGGAGAGTCCGATGCTTGAGATATGCCCCATCACATTACAGGAGGCAAACGCATTTGTGGAGCAACACCACCGCCATCACAAGCCGGTCACAGGGCACAAGTTTTCTATCGGCTGCACGGATGGAGAAGAAATCGTTGGCGTGGCTATTGTAGGCCGCCCAGTCAGCCGGCATTTGGACGATGGCTGGACGCTGGAGGTCACGCGGCTTTGCACCGACGGGAGTCGCAACGCCTGCTCTATGCTCTACGCTGCGGCGTGGCGGGCGGCGCGGGCAATGGGCTACCACAAACTGATTACCTACATCCTGGACAGCGAGAATGGAGCCAGCCTCAAGGCTGCCGGCTGGAAATGTGTGGGGAAAGCTGGCGGCCTGCGCTGGACAGGAAAGCGCAGGCCCCAGGTAGATTTATACCCCGCCCAGATGAAGATCCGATTTGAACGGGCGAAGGAGGACACCTGATGAACAAAGTCTGCAAGAGAGGCGATGGCCGCGTCCGGGTGGGCGATGCCGTCCAGCGGAGACCCGTGTCGTTCTCGGATAGCGACGCCAAGAATGCCCGCCTGCTCCGGGGAACAGTAGTCTATGTTCACCCAGCCGGCCGCTTTCATGTGGTTGAATTCGAGAAGGGCGTCCGGGAGAGCTTCATGGGGGTGCAGAGGTAAATGCTGATTATCACCATCGAGGTCAACGCCCGGTCGGGCCAGGCCATCGGCATCAAGGAGGACCTGGCCCTCTACCTGGAGCGGTACGGGGACGCGCGGGTGGTGTCGGTCGAGGAGGCCCCGCAGAGGCAGATGGAGCAAATGACGATAGGAGGCGGTGCGTACCATGAGCAGCAGAAGAAGCGTGTGTCGCGGGTGCGGCGCTGAAATCGTGTGGGTAAAGACCGAGGCTGGAAAGAGTATGCCGTGCGACCCCGGGGCGGTACCGTTCTGGGCCCGCCCGGGGGCTCCGGGCAAGGTCGTCACTCCGCTGGGGAAAGTCGTGAACTGTGACTTTATCGGCGAGCGTGACCGGGTGAGCGGCTTCGGGTATGTGTCACATTTCAGTACCTGCCCGAAGGCAAAGGAATTCAAGCGGAAGTAACGATGGTGTGGGGGTGAGCCAAAATGACGCTACAAGAGTTGTCCCAGTACTACAAGTTGCGCGAGCGGCTGAAAAGGGACGAAGAAATCCTGGAGTCCCTCCGAGCCGCGGCTTGCCCCGGAGCGCAGAACCTGAGCGGAATGCCCCACGCGCCGGGCGTCCGGGACAAGGTGGGGGATCTGGCCGCGGAGATCGCCGACATGACGGAGCGCATTCGGTATCTCAAAGAGGAGATTGGCCGGGCGGAAGCGGCCGTCACGGAATTTGTAGAGAGCATCGAGAACGACCAGACGCGGATGATTTTCCGGCTCCGCTTCCTTCGGTGCCTGACCTGGGGCGAGGTCGCTGCCGTCATCGGCGGGCGCAACACGGAGGACGGCGTGAAGTCGGCCTGCTACCGATACCTGTCCTCCTGAAAAGTTGCAACGGCGTGACGCGGTGCGACGCTTGCAAACGCCCTTTATGTGCGATATGCTTAAACTCGTAAAATCCTATGAAGCCAGGCGGCCCTTCTTCAGAGGGGCCGCCATTCTTTTGGGAAAGGAGGTTGAGGCCGCCGCGTTACTCCTTGCGCGTCGGTCGTGCGCCGGGCTTCATGTTCGCCAACGTGGGCAGCGGCGACGCCAAAAAAGGAGAAAAGTAAAATGTTCGGAATCGTTGTCCTGGCCGCCTATGCGCTGCTGATGATCGGCGTCACGCTCATCTTCACCCGCAGGGCGACCAGCGCAGAGAGTTTCCATGTGGCAGACCGGCGAATCGGAGCCACGGTAGCGGCCATGAGCATCGCCGCCACCTGGATCTGGGCGCCGTCCCTGTTCACATCATCGGAAATGGCCTACACAAGAGGCGTGCCGGGAATGTTTTGGTTTCTGGTGCCGAATGTGCTGTGCCTCATCATCTTCATCCCCTTTGCCAAGAAGATTCGCCGCCAGTACCCGGAGGGCATCACCCTCACCGGCTACATGGCCGAGCGGTACCGCTCCCCGAAAGTCAAGGGCGTCTACTCCTTCCAGCTGGGCGCGCTGGCCGTCCTCTCGACGGCCGTGCAGCTGCTCGCCGGCGGGAAGACGCTGGCTCTCCTCACGGGCCTGCCCTTCTGGAGCATGACGCTGGCCCTGGCAGCCATCGCCTATTCCTACTCCCGCTTCTCCGGCATCAAGGCGTCGGTGGCCACGGACGTCGTCCAGCTGGGAATCATCCTCTTGGGCGGTGCGCTCCTGGTGACCCTGGGCCTCCAGCTGACCGGCGGCCTGGAGACGGTGCGGGCCGGGCTGGGCTCTATCAGCGGGGAGTACACCTCTCTGACATCGGCCTCCGGCGTCGAGGTGCTGCTGAGCTTCGGCCTCCCGACGGCGGTCGGCCTTATCTCTGGCCCGTTCGGCGACCAGTGCTTTTGGCAGCGGGCCTTCTCCATCCGGGAGGACCGCATCGGCCGCTCGTTCTTCGCCGCGGCTCTGCTGTTCGCCCTTGTCCCCATCGCCATGGGCACGGTAGGCTTCCTGGCCGCCGGCTCCGGCTTCCAGGCGGCAGACGCCGGCATGGTGAACTTCGAGTTTGTCATGTCGCTGCTCCCGGCCTGGGTGCTGGTGCCCTTCCTGTTCATGGTCATCTCCGGCCTGCTCTCCACGGTGGACAGCAACCTGTGCGCCGCGGCGTCCCTCACGACAGACTGGATGACCGGCGAGGGGGCCGACAACATCCGCGCCTCCCGGCGCGTCATGCTGGCCCTGCTGCTGGTGAGCATCCTGATTGCCAACATCCCGGGGCTGACCGTGACGCATCTGTTCCTGTTCTACGGCACCCTGCGGGCCTCCACGCTGCTCCCCACTGTGATGACGCTGCTGGGGAAGAAGCTCTCCGCCGGCGGCGTGTTCGCCGGCGTCCTCACCGCGCTGTGCGTCGGGCTCCCCATCTTTGCCTACGGCAACATCGCGGGCATTCCGGCCCTCAAAACGGCTGGCAGCCTGACGACCGTGCTGTCGAGCGGCGTCGTGGCCGTCATCGCCTCCAGAAAGGCGGTGAGGACATGAGCCTGGGTAGGAAACAACGCATCACCAATGAAGCCTGGCTGGAGGCCGTTGCAACCGTCGAGAGCACGGTTTCCGAGGCTGCCCTGGGCGAACTTGTGGCCGCGACCATCGAGGACATCAAGGCCAAGACAGCGGGCAAAAAGGCGGCCTATGCCTGGAGCGGTGGTAAGGACAGTATTGTCCTTGGCAAGCTCTGCGAGGCCGCTGGCGTGGTCGACAGCATGATCGGCGTGTGCGACCTGGAGTACCCGGCCTTTGCCGCCTGGATCGAGGCCAATAAGCCGGAGGGCTGCGAGGTCATCAACACGCACCAGGGGCTCGACTGGCTGGCCAGACACCCGGAGATGCTGTTCCCGCAGAACTCGGCCGCGGCCGGACGGTGGTTTTCCATCGTGCAGCACCGGGCCCAGCGCATCTACGCCAAGGCCCACGGCCTCGACCTCATCATCCTGGGCCGCCGCCGTGCGGACGGGAACTATGTGGGCCGCGGCACCAACATCTACACCGACGGCAAGGGCGTCACACGCTTCAGCCCGCTCGCGGCCTGGAGCCATGAGCACGTCCTGGCCTATATCCATTACCACCAGCTCCCGCTCCCGCCCATCTACGGGTGGAAGAACGGCTACCTCTGCGGTACGCACCCCTGGCCTGCCCGGCAGTGGACGGGCGGCACCGAAAACGGCTGGCGCGAGGTCTACGACATCGACCCCTCCATCGTCATTGAGGCGGCGGAGAAGATCGAGAGCGCCCGGGCCTTCCTGAAGGGGGTGCGGGCATGAACGTGACGAGAAAGCTCCTGTCCGAGCTCCGGCGCCCGGAGCGGAACGTCCGGATGCACACCGACAAGCAGCTGAAAGAGTTCCGGCGCTCCATCGAGATGTTCGGCCAGATCCGCCCCATCGTGGTGGACGAGGACGGCGTCATCCTGGCTGGCAACGGCCTGTATGAAACGCTCCTCTCCATGGGCCGCACCGAGGCGGATTGCTATGTCGTGACTGGCCTGACCGAAGCCCAGAAGAAAAAGCTGATGCTGGCCGACAACCGAGTGTTCGACCTGGGCGTGGACGACCTGTCCGCGCTGGATGCTTTTGTCCTGGAGCTGAAGGACGACCTGGACATCCCCGGCTATGAGGAAGACCTGCTCCGGGCGATGGTCATGGAGGCGGACGAGGCCGCCGATACCCTCAGTGAGTACGGCACCATCGACGAGGAGCGCATCGAGGAGATCCGCGACGCCCGGGAGCGCACCGAGGCCCGGGAGGAAGCGGCCGCGAGGAACGCCGAGGAATATGTCCCGCCGGCGGCTGGAACACAGCCCCAGGAGGAAGGACCGGCGCGCCGTTTCATCCTCTGCCCGAAATGCGGTGAGCGGATATGGCTGTGAAGCGTGTTGCGTCCAACGTGGACATCGTGACCGCCGCCCGCCAGCGCATCAAAAACGTGTTCTCCAACGGCGTCCCGGTCTATATGTCGTTCTCGGGCGGAAAGGACAGCCTGTGCCTGGCCGACCTCACCTTGAAGCTGATCCAGGCCGGGGAGATCGACCCGGCCCTGCTGACCGTCCTCTTCATCGACGAGGAGGCCATCTTCGACTGCATCGAGGAGACGACCAAGGCCTGGCGCAAGAAGTTCCTGCTGGCCGGCGCCAAGTTCCAGTGGTGGTGCATCGAGGTCAAGCATTTCAACTGCCTCAACGAGCTCTCCAGCGACGAGACATTCGTCTGCTGGGACCGCCGCAAGCGGGATGTCTGGGTGCGGCAGCCGCCGCCCTTTGCCATCCGCAACCACCCGCTGCTCAAGCCCAGGGTGGACAACTATCAATCCTTCCTGCCCCGCGTCACCCGGGACGGCATTATGATGACTGGCGTCCGGGCGGCCGAATCCGTCCAGCGCCTCCAGTACATGGCGGCTCTGGGCGTGGGCGGCAAGGGGATCACCAATACCAACACCATCTACCCGATCTACGACTGGAAGACCACCGACGTGTGGCTCTACCTTCGCAACGAACGGGTGGAGATCCCCAAGGTCTATCTGCAGATGTACCAGGTCGGGGTCAATCGCAACCAGCTGCGGGTTTCGCAATTCTTTTCTGTCGATACTGTCCCCGTCCTGGTACATCTTGCGGAGTATGACCCTGCCCTGATGGAGCGCGTGCTCCGCCGTGAGCCCAACGCCTACCTTGCCATGCTCTACTGGGACAGCGAAATGTTCCACCGCACGACGCGGAAGCGCCGGGAGCTGGAGGGCAAGGACACGAAGGACTACCGCGCGCTCCTGAAAGAGATGCTGTTCGAGCGCCCTGCCGATTTCTTCAACACTCCGCACAAGCGCGAGGTCGCCAAGCAGTACCGCAAGCTCTTTATCCGCATGGACGGCATGGCCCGCCCCCGGGACTACCGGAAGATGTACGAGGGGCTGGTGGCCGGCGACCCCAAGCTCCGCACCCTGCGGGCGATCTACCAGGATATTTCCTGCGCCTACGCAGCCTACGCCAAGTCCTTCCGGAAGGGAGGTGAAGCGAATGGCTGATGTGGACCTGTTCGCCCCTCTGTCCTCTCTGCAATGGGTGGACCGCGACCAGCTCAAGCCCAACGACTACAACCCCAACAAGGTCAACCGGGAGAACTTGAAGCTGCTGGTGCAGTCCATCCTCACCAACGGCTGGACGCTGCCCATCGTGGTACGACCTGACTACACCATCATCGACGGCTTCCACCGCTGGACAGTGGCCGGCGAGGAACCCCTGCACACGAAGCTGGGCGGCAAGGTGCCCGTGGTGATCGTGCGGCACGACGACCAGACCGAGGACATCTACGGCACCGTCACCCACAACCGCGCCCGCGGTACACACCTGCTGGAGCCTATGAAGGCCATCGTCAAGCGCCTGCTGGCCGACGGGAAAAGCGTGCAGGAAATCGGGAAGCAGCTGGGCATGAGGCCCGAGGAGGTATTCCGCCTGTCTGATTTCTCACGCGATGACTTCCTCTCGATGATGACGAAAGGCGTACATGGGTACAGCAAAGCAGAGCTGCTGACCAAGTACTGAGGCACACCCCCATGCCCCCCATACACCAGGCATAGCCCAGGACAGGCCCATACAGCGCGTGAGAGCCGCGTATGTGTTCTGCCCTGGGCGTTCTCATGCCGTGGCGCAGAGGGGCGTTGCAAGCCCTGGAAATGGGCATTGAGGGCGACGACGAAAAGCTCGGCAAGGTACTGTGACGGCCCCTACCCAAAGGGTGCGGGCTCGCCGACCCCAAAAAACGATTAGTTAGTGCGCGAGAAAAGGGTAACTTTAATTGAAATCTTGTATGAAATTATCGACTTCTTGACCTTCCGCCGGGCGTGGGACGCCCGCCTCCTATCACATAGCCTGGCCCCGGAGCGGAAGCGCCCCGGGCGTCGGGCGGAGGGCCAAGACACAGGAAAGGAGCGTGGCCTATGGCGGCAAAGAAGCAGGATGTGGTCGTAGAGGACGGAGCCGTGTACGTGCTGCGCGCCGGGACGCCTGTCTACGTCAAGACCGCCGACATCTGCTCGATGACCGGGAAAAGCAATCAGTGGATAGGACAGCTGGTAGCCCAGGGGACGCTGCACAAACGCAGCACCCCACATGGGAGCCTGTTCGACATCACCGAGGCTGTGCGCGCCTACTGCTCCATGCTGGAGGCCCGCGCGGGACCGGCCAAAACCGAGGAGGAGATCAAGCAGGAAATCAAGCAGGAAAGGGCGAAAGCGGCCGCTGACGTGACGATGAAGATTGCTAAGGCCAACATCGCCAAGGCCGAGGCCGAGCGCGACGTCTCCTGCGCGAAGGCTGCCGCCGCCATGGCCGCGAACGAGAAGGAGATCGAAGCCCAGACCGCCATTGCCCAGCGCAACAATGAGCTGGAGCTGGCAAAGTCCAAGCTGAAGGCCGAGGCTGACAAGGCCGCCGCCGACGCGAACGCCGCCGGTATGATCCAGACGAACCTGCGCGCCAAGGAGGTCAAGGAGTCCGAGGCCGACGCCGAGATCGCCCGCCAGAAGAAGATGGTCGACCTGGCCGCGCAGGAGGCCGAGGTCCAGCAGCGCAAGCTGGATGCCGAGGTCCGCAAGCAGGCCGACGCCGAGCTGTACCGCCGCCAGAAGGAGGCCGAGGCCCAGAAGTATGAGGCCGAGCGTGCCGCCGAGGCCGCGAAGTTTGCCAAGCAGCAGGAGGCCGAGGGCATCGCGCTGGTCGGCAAGGCCGAGGCGGAGGCCATCCGCCAGAAGGGCCTGGCAGAGGCCGAGGCGATGAAGCAGAAGGCCGAAGCCTACAAGCAGTACAACGACGCCGCTGTGGCCGAAATGATGATCAAGGTCCTGCCTGAAATTGCCAGAAGTGTCGCGCAGCCCCTGTCCAGCATCGACAAGGTGTCCATCATCGGAGGCGATGCGTCCGGCGTGTCGGGTGTCTCCGGCAATGTGCCGGTGCTGATGGCCCAGACGATGGAGGCCATGAAGGAGGCCACCGGCATCGACATGCGCGACATTGTCCGCGCCAACAGCATCGAGGCCAAGACGGACCGGAACATTACGATCAAGACCGAGCCGGAGGACGAGGAATAACCGGGAAGCAGAGCGGTAGGGGG
>OMEC01000341.1_pt1 | contig 26076 bp, 20 predicted proteins | sample 1673401 | NCBI WGS metagenome assembly OMEC01 (sample SAMEA103958110, study PRJEB25191) | human gut metagenome | reverse complement strand
AGAAAAATTACACATTTGTATGGAGACAGTAATTGAAAAGTTCGTGCTTTGCATGATATAATCATGTTGGAGAGTTATAAGTGATTTGAACAATCCTTCTGCCCGCCGACAAAGTAAAAGAAACCGACCTGATTCTTGGAGGTGAACAGTATGAAGAAAAAGAAGTTATGGATTGCGCTCCTCGTAGCTTTTGTAGTGCTTGCGGCATCCGTTGTTTATTTGAACCGGGCTGTAATTTTTCAGCGTGGCAATCCTATTCCTTATCTTATAGCGGCTGCCCGGATTTCTGAAAAGAACCCCTATGTGGCGGTGGATGAAGCAAAGGGCATCTATATCTCCAAGCGTGGCGAATGCCCGGAGCTGCTTGAGTGTTATCAGGAAAAAACAGGGATGGAATTTGTCGAACAGGCTGGGAGCAGCTACCTGTTTACTGATGGGAGCCGAAATGAAGTAGCCTCGTCTGAGGTTTATTGGGGGCGTTATACGGTCTGGGTGTTGCCCACCATGGAAGCTGCCGAGAACTCCGATGCTGAGCAATACTCCGCGAAGCCTGTCATTTATCTCTACCCGGAGAAGAAAGCTGAGGTCACTGTGAAATTGAACTATGCCGGAGAACTGACCTGCACATATCCTGCCTACAATGACGGCTGGAAGGTTTCCGCCAGTCCCGACGGCACATTGACAGACGCCGACGGGCAAACGTACAACTATCTTTATTGGGAGGGCGTAAACAGCGTTGCTTATGATTTTTCCGAGGGCTTCTGCATAGCCGGAAGCGACACCGCCGTTTTTCTGGAGAACGCCTTGAACCAGTTGGGACTTACCCGGAAGGAAGCAAATGAGTTTATCGTTTACTGGCTGCCGCTAATGAAAGAGAATCCTTACAATCTCATTGCATTTCAGTCTGACAGCTATACACAAGCGGCGCAGCTATCCATTGAGCCAGCACCCGATACATTGCTGCGGGTATTTATGGCGTGGAAGCCGCTTGAGAGCGCCGTGGATATTTCCGCTCAGAATCTCACCGCCCCGGTACGCACCGGCTTCACGGCAGTGGAGTGGGGCGGCTGTCAAGTTAGGTAACCGTTGGAGTTAAAGAACGTCAAACTTCATTCTCAGGAGGACTGTTATGAACACAAAAACAAAGCAAGGCGGGCTTGGCATCGTATCCATCCTGACGATTGTATTCATTGTTCTGAAGCTGTCAGGCGTGATTAAGTGGCACTGGATATGGGTGCTTTCGCCAATCTGGATTTCCGCATTGACTGCTGTTGTCCTCTTTTCCGGTATTCTGATTGGCGGAAGGCTGAAAAAGGGCAAGTGGTAAACTTAACCTGGACGAGGATATAAAATTGGTTCCGGCGGGCAGGCACAGTCTGTGCTTGCCCGCCTTGTCTGCCGAAAAGCGAAACGGGCGGCGGCTGTCAATGGCGCGAAGCGTTCATCTTGACCATTGATTGCCGCTGTCCGTTTTGCTATCTCTCTGGCGCTGCTCCCTCAAGAGTGCCGTTTTTCGCTCAATTTTTCTGGCTCTTGACTTGGGGAAATTGAGGATTTTCGAACAGAAACCGCTCCGATGAAGCATTCCTTGTTGGAAACGTCCCTGTCGGCTGTATTCGGTTTTTATCGGCTCTTGACCGCGTTCCCTTAGCTGTTGACGTTTAACTAAATTGCTGCTATAATGAATCCATAATTTCAGACACACGACACCATGCAGACACCGCAAGCCTTGCTTGACAGCGTGTCTGCTTTTCATTTCAAAAGAGAGCGATCATGCTCGGAAAGGAGAAGAAACGAATCGATGTCAACATTCGGCGGTCAGAAAAACAGTGGCATGGAGATTCCCGATTACGCCATTGAACGCATCGCCCGCTGTCTGCTGCCCATGATCCAGGCGTACTACGAAAGTGACGAAGGGCAGGCGGAACTGGCGGTGTGGAACGAGAAGAAAGACGCTGAAGACACAAGAGAACAAGACAGAAAGACGGCATGATAAAGCAAGGGAGTGCGCTCGGCGCACTCCCTTTTCATATTCATTTTTCGTAGGTCTGGTACTCTGTGACGGCGTTCAGATACGCCTCAACATCGCCGTTTAGAATGAGGTCAGCATATGCAAGCGGGTCATTGTAAATGAGATAGTCCAGCTCTGACCGCTGGAAGCGATTGTCCGCCACTTCATTCTCTACGGCGGTGCAGTCGATGGAGCAAATGCTCCCGTCCGTGAAGCGAAGCTCCACACAGGCGGTATCCATATTGAACGCGCAGCTTATGAGTTTTTTCATGGGTATATCCTCCTGATTTTGGCGTTGATTTGCCCTGAAACTACATCTCAATATCCTTGATGAAAACAAGAAATCCGAACCCATTCCCTATCGGAATCAAGTTCGGATTTCTCAAGTATGGTGGAGACTGCTGGACTCGAACCAGTGACCTCCTGCGTGTGAAGATATGATGAAGGGCGGAAAGCGTTGGATACCAACGCTTTCCGCCTCTTTTGCGCACTTTCGGCTCAGTGGGACATCCACTGTGTCCACCCAATACTCCCCAGTCGTTTCCGCGTTTGGGTCACGGTTTGGGTCTGGCCATATGGCGGCGCAAAAATGACCACGCTGTAACCAAAGAATAGGCATTGGGCATTGGCCTGCTGCAAATAGAATTCGCTCTCCGCACCCGGCGTCATAAGTTATACACCAAGTGAGTTGCCATGGACGCAGATAGAAAAATTATTCTACTGTGAAGCCGTTTAATAGCACTCGCGGTAGATCTCTTCCTCGGCGGCCAGGTCGAAGGGGTAGTAAGCGTTGGTCATCAGCCGCTGCTGGTTGGCCTCCACGCTGAGGGGGAAGGCCTTGAAGTCCGCCTCGGTGAAGCCGCAGTCCCGCAGGGGCCGCAGGGGCAGGATGCGCTGCAGCAGGTCGCACAGGTAGCCGATGGCGTTCTCAGCCTGGCAGCCGGTGATGTCCGCCACCAGACGCTTGAACTTCATGATCTCGCCGTTGGGGTCGTTGCGGTCATAGTAGCGCAGGATCGCGCCGAACAGCATATAGTTGCTCTCGCCGTGGGGCACGTGGTACGTGCCGCCCAGGGGGAAGCTCATGCCATGGACAGGGCCGCAGCCTGCCTTCAGGAAGGCGATACCGGCGAAGAAGCTGGCCGTCACGAACTCGTCCAGATACTCGAACCGGGCGTCCTGACCCTTCTCGTCGATCAGCTTGAAGCCCTTCAGGATCATGTCCATGGCCTTCACGGAGAACATCTCGCTGGTGATGGTCTTGCGGTGGGGGCTCAGGAAGGACTCGGTGGCGTGCACCAGCGCGTCGATAGCAGAGCAGGCAAAGGGCTTGTAGGGCAGCGTCTTGATGAGCTCCGGGATCAGGCACACCTTGTTGGGGATGATATCGTCGGACACCAGGCCCAGCTTGGTCTCGCCGCCGGTGAGCTGGCCGTCGATCTCCGTCTTCACGATGGCCACGGAGATGTTGGTGCACTCGCTGCCGGTGCCGCAGGTGGTGGGGATGGCGATGACGTCCTTTTCGTGGACAACGGGGAAGCGCTTGTAGTACAGCTCGTGGACGCTGTCGGGCCGCTTGCAGCCCAGCAGCTTGCACAGGTCCATGATGGCGCCGCCGCCCACGGCGATGACGCGATCGTAGCTGTCGTAGGGGATGGCGTCGTACATGGTCTGAATCATAGCCTCGGAGGGCTCGCCCGCGCCGAACTTCTCCTGGAACACGAAGCTGCACTTGAGGCCCAACTCCTTCATGAAGGGGGTGTAGATGAACTCGTTGGTCAGCACCACGTCACGCTCGTTCAGCTGGAACTCCTCCGCCATCTGGGCGAAGGTCTGGAACTTATACACGGTGGGCGCGAAGATGATCTCGCGCTTGTCCGCCATCAGGCTGGCGGAAAATGAATCCATTGCCATTTTGTTCTCCTTTTCTTATTTCCTCTCAATGGCCTTTTTGACAGCGGCCACGATGTTGGCGGCCCGCAGGCCGTATTCATCCATCAGGAATGCCTGGGGGCCCACCTGACCGAACTGGTCATCCACGCCCACGAACTCCTGCACGGTGGGGCGGTTCTTGGCCAGGCAGTTGGCCACGACGCTGCCCAGACCGCAGGTGACGTTGTGGTTCTCGGCGGTAACGATAGCGCCGGTCTCGGCGGCGCACTTTACCACCAGCTCCTCATCCAGCGGCTTCCAGGTGAACATGTCCACCACACGGACGGCGATGCCCTCGGCCTGAAGCTGCTCATAGGCCTTCAGCGCCTCGTCCACCATGATGCCGGAGGTGATGATAGTAGCTTCATCCTTGTCGCTCTCGCGGAGGACGACGCCCTTGCCCAGTGTGAACTCTGTGCCGTCGCCATAGACCTGGATGACGTCCTTCCGGACGAAGCGGGTGTAGGTGACGCACTGGCAGTCCGCCACCTGCTGGGTGACGGCCTTCAGCTGGGCATAGTCGCAGGGATCGGTGACCACCGCCTGGGGGATGGACAGGTACATGGCGGCGTCCTCCAGCGGCATATGGGTGCCGCCGTTGAAGGCGGCGCACACGCCTGCGTCGGAACCGAACACATGGACCGGCAGATCGGCATAGGCGGCGGACATGTAGATCTGGTCATAGATGCGGCGGCTGGCGAAGGTGCCGAAGGTGTGGAGATACACCTTCTTGCCGGTGGCGGCAAGACCTGCGCACACACCGGCGGCGTTGGCCTCGGCGATGCCCGCCTCATAGGCCCGGTCGGGGTAGGCGGCCATCAGCTGCTTGGTGTTGACGCAGCCCATCAGGTCGCAGTCCACGTAGCACACGGTCTTGTCCGCGGCCATCACGTCCTTTAATGTCAGGGCAAAGGCGTCCCGGCAGGCGCGGCTGTCCTTTTCATGCTTGGCGATCAGTTCCCGTTTCATTTCCGCACCTCCTGCAATGCTTTCTCGGCGGCGGCAATGGCCTCCTGCCATGCCTCCTCGCTGGGCTGGGAGGAGTGCTCCCGCTTGGGCTCGGCAAAGGTAGCGCCCTTGCCCTTGATGGTGTCCAGCACAATGCAGGAGGGCACGCCCTTCTTGGCATAGGCGTTCTGGATGGCCTGATAGATGGCCTCCACGTCGTGGCCGTCGATCTCTTGGGTGTACAGGCCGAAGCCCGCCGCCTTTCGGGCGATGTCGCCGTGGTCGAGAATATCAGCGGTCTTGCCGTCCAACTGGTAGCCGTTGTTGTCGATGATGTAGATGAGGTTGTCCAGCTTGCGGGCGTAGGCGAAGTGGAAAGCCTCCCACACCTGGCCCTCGTCGGCCTCGCCGTCGCCCACCACGCAGAATACATGGTTGGTGCGGCCGTCGATCTTGTTACCCAGGGCCGCGCCCGCGGCGGTGGAAGCCCCCTGGCCCAGAGAGCCGGTGGTCAGATCCACGCCGGGGGTCAGCTTCCGGTCGGTGTGGCTGGGGAACCTGGTATGGGGCTGGTTCAGGGTATAGGCGTCCTCCATGGGATAGAAGCCCATCAGGCCGAAGGTGGCATAAGCCACCGGGCCCGCGTGACCCTTACTGAGCACCAGCCAGTCACGGTCGGGATCGCGAGGGTTCTTGGAATCAAAATGCATGACCTCGCCGTACAGTACGGCCATCAGGTCCGCCAGGTCCATGGAGCCGCCCACGTGGCCGAAGCCGCGGGAATGGATGACCTTCAGCGTCTCCAGCCGGATCTGGGCCGCCAGTGTTTCAATTTTCTTCTTGTCCATCACACAGTCTCTCCTACTTTTTAATGTTCAGCGATCTCATCAAAGCTAAGAACGACCTTGAACGCCTCTCTGCTCTCCAGCAAGCGCATCGCCTCACGGATTTTCGTATAGGGCACCACGTGGGAATAAAATTCTCTGGGATTCAACGCTCCCTCTCCGATCATTTTTTCCACCTCAGGAAGTACATCATACTCACCATAAGGGAAATTCAGCATGTGCAGTGCCGTGTTATTCTGCAGCTTGCCGATATCAAGCATCGTGTCGCCCTTTTTCAGCACGCCCAGTGAACAAACTGTGCCTCCTTGCTTCAGATAACCGCTGCATTCCAGTATGATCTCGCTCTTTCCTACTGCGTCCACCGCCAAATCGAACCGCTCCGCGCCAATGGCTTCCGCCACATTCTGCCGGGCAAAATTAATGGTTCGATCCGTTCCCGCCACGCGCTTTGAGTGCTCCAGCCGCTCCTCTACGCAGTCTACCACCGTGACCTTTTCAGCCCCGCAGTGCTTCATAAACAGTGCCAACGCTGTCCCCATAGGGCCCGCCCCAAAAGACAGCACACTATCTCCAGACTTTACGCCAAAATTCCTCGCCGCGCTGAGACATTCGCATAGCGACAGCAGCATGGCTCCATCTGTAAAGCTGATCTTTTGGGAAAAGCGGCCTTGCTTTTTGAAAAACGGCACTTCCGTTTCACCGCACACGCCGTCCTCCACCATTGCCTGCTGATCGCAGACCAGTCCAAATTGCGCCATACCGCCGTAGATTTTCGTATAGCCATTTCCCACGGCAGGGCGCAGATTCGGGTGAATGAATCGCTCCCCCAGGCGAATATGGCGCACCTTTTCGCCCAACGCGATCACCTCGCCCGCACCCTCATGACCCAAAACAGCAGGATACCCCCGGAATCCCTGTGCCGCAGTGGTTTTTCCGGCAATGATCCCGAAATCTGTACTGCAAAAGCCACAGGCGTGAACACGGCACAGGCAGTCGTAAGGGCCAAGCTCCGGCACCGGGATATCCTCCACCACCGTCACGGTGTTTTTCCCCGTCACGGCAATCCCCTTCATGTACTCCATAAGCAAAGCCTCTTCACACCGTGAAATCCAGAAGAACGCGCAGCATGGTCTTGTCCTCTCCGGCCCGCAAAAACGCGCTCAGACAATCCTCCATGGGATAGACCGCCGAGACAAGCTGCTGCAGCACATCATTCATTACGCCAGAGTTGATGATTTTTGCCGCCATTTGCATATCGTTCATGGTGTGATGCCGCACACCGCGTACCTCACATTCAGAATAGATCAGCTTGTCCAAATCCACACTGAATTTCGTTCCCTTAGGCGGCATCCCGACCTGTACGATCACACCGCCTTTTTTCAAATGCCGCAGCAGATTTGTGAAGCTCGACTGCACCGAGGTGATCTCAAATGCCCGGTCAAAGCCCTTTTCCTCTGTGTTGGCGCGGCAAACGGCATCAAAATTCGTCCCGTTAGGATCCGCCACCGTAAAACCAAGCTCCCGTGCCATTTTAATACGCACCGGATCGATCTCAGACAGCACCACATGGGCTGCGCCGGCAAACTTCGCCGTCATACCTATGATAAGGCCAATGGGGCCAGCGCCGCCAATAAGGACATTCTCCCCCAGACGCAGACCGCTGCGGCGCACATCGTGTACGCCAACAGTCAAGGGCTCCACCAGCGCCGCGATTCTGTCGTCAACATCATCCTCAAAGCGGATCACGCGGTCTGCGTTTACGCAGACATACTGGCAAAAAACGCCATCCAGATTGGTGCCCATGATCTTAACGTTATCACAGAGATTCTCCCGTCCGGTACAGCACGCTTCGCAGGCATGGCAAGGCTCCACGGTATGGGTACAGACCTTATCGCCAACCTTTATGTCAGTCCTGTCGGAATGAACGGCATACAGTATACCGACAGCCTCATGCCCCAGCACCATAGGCGGTCTGGCCGTAGGATGCTGGCCCGAGAAAACATGCAGATCACTGCCGCATATACCCGCGTATTTGATTTGAATGACCGCCTGATTAGGGCCAGGGATCGGGATCTCGCTTTCTACGATCTCCACCTGCTTCGTCCCTGTCCAAACGATTTTTTTCATCCGCACGCCCTCGTCAAGCTCAATAGCACTCGCGGTAGATGGCTTCCTCGGCGGCCAGGTCGAAGGGGTAGTAAGCGTTGGTCATCAGCCGCTGCTGGTTGGCCTCCACGCTGAGGGGGAAGGCCTTGAAGTCCGCCTCGGTGAAGCCGCAGTCCCGCAGGGGCCGCAGGGGCAGGATGCGCTGCAGCAGGTCGCACAGGTAGCCGATGGCGTTCTCAGCCTGGCAGCCGGTGATGTCCGCCACCAGACGCTTGAACTTCATGATCTCGCCGTTGGGGTCGTTGCGGTCATAGTAGCGCAGGATCGCGCCGAACAGCATATAGTTGCTCTCGCCGTGGGGCACGTGGTACGTGCCGCCCAGGGGGAAGCTCATGCCATGGACAGGGCCGCAGCCTGCCTTCAGGAAGGCGATACCGGCGAAGAAGCTGGCCGTCACGAACTCGTCCAGATACTCGAACCGGGCGTCCTGACCCTTCTCGTCGATCAGCTTGAAGCCCTTCAGGATCATGTCCATGGCCTTCACGGAGAACATCTCGCTGGTGATGGTCTTGCGGTGGGGGCTCAGGAAGGACTCGGTGGCGTGCACCAGCGCGTCGATAGCAGAGCAGGCAAAGGGCTTGTAGGGCAGCGTCTTGATGAGCTCCGGGATCAGGCACACCTTGTTGGGGATGATATCGTCGGACACCAGGCCCAGCTTGGTCTCGCCGCCGGTGAGCTGGCCGTCGATCTCCGTCTTCACGATGGCCACGGAGATGTTGGTGCACTCGCTGCCGGTGCCGCAGGTGGTGGGGATGGCGATGACGTCCTTTTCGTGGACAACGGGGAAGCGCTTGTAGTACAGCTCGTGGACGCTGTCGGGCCGCTTGCAGCCCAGCAGCTTGCACAGGTCCATGATGGCGCCGCCGCCCACGGCGATGACGCGATCGTAGCTGTCGTAGGGGATGGCGTCGTACATGGTCTGAATCATAGCCTCGGAGGGCTCGCCCGCGCCGAACTTCTCCTGGAACACGAAGCTGCACTTGAGGCCCAACTCCTTCATGAAGGGGGTGTAGATGAACTCGTTGGTCAGCACCACGTCACGCTCGTTCAGCTGGAACTCCTCCGCCATCTGGGCGAAGGTCTGGAACTTATACACGGTGGGCGCGAAGATGATCTCGCGCTTGTCCGCCATCAGGCTGGCGGAAAATGAATCCATTGCCATTTTGTTCTCCTTTTCTTATTTCCTCTCAATGGCCTTTTTGACAGCGGCCACGATGTTGGCGGCCCGCAGGCCGTATTCATCCATCAGGAATGCCTGGGGGCCCACCTGACCGAACTGGTCATCCACGCCCACGAACTCCTGCACGGTGGGGCGGTTCTTGGCCAGGCAGTTGGCCACGACGCTGCCCAGACCGCAGGTGACGTTGTGGTTCTCGGCGGTAACGATAGCGCCGGTCTCGGCGGCGCACTTTACCACCAGCTCCTCATCCAGCGGCTTCCAGGTGAACATGTCCACCACACGGACGGCGATGCCCTCGGCCTGAAGCTGCTCATAGGCCTTCAGCGCCTCGTCCACCATGATGCCGGAGGTGATGATAGTAGCTTCATCCTTGTCGCTCTCGCGGAGGACGACGCCCTTGCCCAGTGTGAACTCTGTGCCGTCGCCATAGACCTGGATGACGTCCTTCCGGACGAAGCGGGTGTAGGTGACGCACTGGCAGTCCGCCACCTGCTGGGTGACGGCCTTCAGCTGGGCATAGTCGCAGGGATCGGTGACCACCGCCTGGGGGATGGACAGGTACATGGCGGCGTCCTCCAGCGGCATATGGGTGCCGCCGTTGAAGGCGGCGCACACGCCTGCGTCGGAACCGAACACATGGACCGGCAGATCGGCATAGGCGGCGGACATGTAGATCTGGTCATAGATGCGGCGGCTGGCGAAGGTGCCGAAGGTGTGGAGATACACCTTCTTGCCGGTGGCGGCAAGACCTGCGCACACACCGGCGGCGTTGGCCTCGGCGATGCCCGCCTCATAGGCCCGGTCGGGGTAGGCGGCCATCAGCTGCTTGGTGTTGACGCAGCCCATCAGGTCGCAGTCCACGTAGCACACGGTCTTGTCCGCGGCCATCACGTCCTTTAATGTCAGGGCAAAGGCGTCCCGGCAGGCGCGGCTGTCCTTTTCATGCTTGGCGATCAGTTCCCGTTTCATTTCCGCACCTCCTGCAATGCTTTCTCGGCGGCGGCAATGGCCTCCTGCCATGCCTCCTCGCTGGGCTGGGAGGAGTGCTCCCGCTTGGGCTCGGCAAAGGTAGCGCCCTTGCCCTTGATGGTGTCCAGCACAATGCAGGAGGGCACGCCCTTCTTGGCATAGGCGTTCTGGATGGCCTGATAGATGGCCTCCACGTCGTGGCCGTCGATCTCTTGGGTGTACAGGCCGAAGCCCGCCGCCTTTCGGGCGATGTCGCCGTGGTCGAGAATATCAGCGGTCTTGCCGTCCAACTGGTAGCCGTTGTTGTCGATGATGTAGATGAGGTTGTCCAGCTTGCGGGCGTAGGCGAAGTGGAAAGCCTCCCACACCTGGCCCTCGTCGGCCTCGCCGTCGCCCACCACGCAGAATACATGGTTGGTGCGGCCGTCGATCTTGTTACCCAGGGCCGCGCCCGCGGCGGTGGAAGCCCCCTGGCCCAGAGAGCCGGTGGTCAGATCCACGCCGGGGGTCAGCTTCCGGTCGGTGTGGCTGGGGAACCTGGTATGGGGCTGGTTCAGGGTATAGGCGTCCTCCATGGGATAGAAGCCCATCAGGCCGAAGGTGGCATAAGCCACCGGGCCCGCGTGACCCTTACTGAGCACCAGCCAGTCACGGTCGGGATCGCGAGGGTTCTTGGAATCAAAATGCATGACCTCGCCGTACAGTACGGCCATCAGGTCCGCCAGGTCCATGGAGCCGCCCACGTGGCCGAAGCCGCGGGAATGGATGACCTTCAGCGTCTCCAGCCGGATCTGGGCCGCCAAGGTCTCGATTTTCTTCTTGTCCATTGTGTGTCCTTTCTTATTCAAAATCGATTTGAATTTTTACAAAGTCACCAGGGTGTTGATCCCACTGCGCAAACGCTTCGAAAGCCTTATCCGGTGGATATACAGCAGAGACAAGGCGACGAAAATCCAATTTACCTTTGGAGAGATTTTCTTTTACGCAGATGAATTCGTCAATCAGTGCGTTGCGTGAGCCCACAATTGTCAACTCTTTTTTGACAATCAGTGTTGCGTTTGCCTCCAGAGGCTTCTTGCTATAGCCTACATAACCGACACGGCCGGCAAAATTCACAATCTCAATCGCTTGAGCCATAGTCGCGGCAATGCCAATACATTCTAGTGCAACGGAAACCCCGGCGCCGCCAGTGATACGGTCGATCTCTTGCCTGAGATCCTGCTTCTGGGGATTGATAAAGGCAACCGCCCCCATAGCCATAGCAGTTTCCTTCTTTTCGTCGGCAACATCGGCAACAATCACCTTAGCGTCACGGAAGTACGCAGCGGAGATGGCCCCGGATCCGATTACGCCGCAGCCAAATATCAACACATATTCCTCTTCCTTAATATTGGCACGAGACACAAGATGGGCGCCAACAGACAGTGGCTCGATAAGTGCAATTTCCTCATAACTCAGCTTGCCGCAATCCAGAACATTCTGATATGGAACGGCAACATAGTCACACAGCGCGCCTTCTTGCATCTGTACACCCATGGTTCGGCTGTTTTCGCAGCAGTTGATGCGGTGGATTTGGCAAGGATAGCAGTGACCGCAGTTGAAATAGGGCTTGACCGTAACACGGCTTCCTGTAGGGAAAAGCTCCTTGGGCACATTCTGACCGCAGGAAACCACCTCTCCGCCCAGCTCGTGTCCTAGCACTAACGGAAAATTAGTCAGCGCGGCTACACCTCGGTAGCTTTGCAGATCAGTACCGCACAGACCTACACGATGGATTCGGATCAGTACATCTCCGGCGCCAGGCTGAGGGTTCGCCATCTCAATCATGGACACATTGTGGGGCTCCTGCATATAAACAGCTCTCATGTTGTATTCCTCCTGCAAACGTTATTGAGCAAAATCCATCAGGACACGAAGTGCGGTTTTATCCGTGCGGGCCCGTTCCAACGCAGCGGCGACCTGCTCCATGGGATAGACTGCGGAAATCAGCTCTGTCAACTGCTCGTTCATTACCCCTGAATTGATAATCTTGACTGCTGTCTGCATATCATGCATGGTATGATGGCGCACGCCGAGAAGATCACATTCACCGAAAATTATTTTATTAATATCCAACTCAAACTGTGTATTCTTTGGGGGCATGCCCACCTGCACCATAACGCCGCCCTTCTTCAACAGCTTGATACATCTGTTGAACACCGGCTGCGCGGAAGTGATCTCAAAAGCGCGGTCAAAACCTGCTCCGTTCGTATATGTCATACAGGCTGCTTCACAGTCCGGCAAGGCGGAGTCGACAACAGCAAAGCCCATTTCCTGCGCCATACGGATACGGATCGGCTCGATCTCCAGCAATACCACGTTTGCGGCACCAGAAAACTTTGCCATCATGCCAATAATCAAGCCAATAGGGCCTGCGCCGCCAATCAGCACATTATCGCCGGCCTGTAAACGGGCGCGCCGCAAATCGTGCACTGCCACGGTAAGCGGCTCAGCCAGAGCGGCCAATTTGTCATCTACAGTATCATCAAAGCGGATGAGACGATTTGCATCCACCAACATGTACTGTGTAAATACGCCATCAAAGTTTGTGCCCATGATGCGGACGTTTCGACATAGATTCTCGCGGCTGGTCACACATGCCTCGCAAGCGCAGCAGGGCTTGATGGTATGGGCACAGACCTTGTCCCCCACTTTGACGTCTGTACGCGTGTCGTTCAGAGCAACCAGCTCTCCCGCTCCTTCATGTCCCATGATCAGCGGAGGAGCAGCATTTGCGTTCAGGCCATCATAAACATGAAGATCTGAGCCGCAGATTCCCGCATAGTGGGTGCGGATCACCGCTTCTCCAGGGCCGGGGACCGGGACAGGGGCTTCTATAATCTCCAGATGGCGGAATTGGGTCAATACGATTTTTTTCATATCATTTACCCCCGCTGGGCAGAACTCCAAGGCCAACCAAATGCTTGCGGATATGCCGGCTGATGGTATCATCCAATTCTTTTTTGTGCTGACGCAGGGTGCGGTAGATATCATCGCGGAATACATACCGGCCCTCGGCATCCTTTTCCTGCAACAGGAAGCCATAGGTGATATGCATGACCTGGCGGGTATCCGTCTCGTCCAGCAGATACGGAAGCTCCGTATCTGCAACGGCATCAACGTCCGGAACTTTTTCCACCTGGCCCGTCACATGGTAAAAGGCTTTGGCTTCCGGATATCTGCCGCAGGAGTAATGCACCATGCGACGAAACAGGGCCGGATCACATTCCGCGATCACGCGAACCGCTTCCACCCAACTGGTGCCTGAGGTCTTTAAATGAAACCGGCCATTGGTCAGTTGTCCTACATAGGGGAAAATGCTGAATTTGTCGCTGCCGGAATGGACACTGATGCGGTAGCCAAACTTTTCGGCGATCTGTGCGTGAGTGGCAAATTCCACCCGGAATCGGTCAACATCACCGATATAATCAATGCCTTTCTGGAACTCCCCGCAGAATCGCGGCGCCAAGCTTCCAAAAACCACCGCCCTTCGCTTCAGTTCGCTGGCGACAAAGAAATGCGCTGCAGGACTTGTTTCGGTCTCCGTTTCGTCGATAGACACTTCCAGTGCCACGGGATGCGGACTTTTGGCAATGATGTCGTGGTAGACCATCTCAACGAAATCAAGCGCTTTGCCATAGATAAGGTAGATACGTGGAAGCTCTTCAGGCGAAAAACAAATGTCTCCGTGATCGCCCAATGCAAAATGCCGGCCAGCATAGGCGGCATTCCAGATGTCGACCTGTGCGTCACCAAACCGCTGGCGGCAGAGCGCTTCGGCCTCCGTCCTCCCCAGAGAGGCGGCAGCGTTATCAATATGCTCGGAGCAATCCAGCGTGATCATCGTATCTCCGTCAGTAATTGCCTGATGCACCCCATCAGCGGTTTTCAGATGGTCGCCATCCGCAGCATAGCCCCCTTCATAGCCGGACTCAAACACCTGCCACGCCACATCGTCCAGCATAGAACGATTCGTACGTCCGGTGAGCGCCAACTCACGCTTCGATTGCTGGGCCAGGACGGGAAATACCGGGCTGCCGCAAAAAGCGCGGATATGAGCACCGGTCACAAGACCTAGTCGATCACCGACACCGACGGTTATGGCATGTTCGCTGGTTGAAGCAGGCGCGGTATAGGGAAATGCCCGTTGCAGCGCCTTCACATTTTCACGGCTGATAGGGCAGGCCAACGCAGCGATACCGTTCAGGTCGACACTCTGGCCGCTAAACCCCTCTGTCTGACCGACAATCAACAGTACGGGCAGCATATCATGCCGTGTCATAAGATAAATGGTGCCGTTCCGTTCTCTCCAGGATGCCTCGCCGGGAATATAGCCGCACGTCTGACAGGCGCGCAGAAGTTCTGTTTTTGTCATGAAATGCTCCTCCTTACTGCTTGATTTGTCGAATTGTCTCACGAATACCGTTCTGTTCAACAGAGTTCAGATATGCCGCAACTTGTTCACCAAAGCCCGGCAAAGTCTGAAAATCGGTATCATGGAACTGTTTAGCTTGCAGATAGGCATTTACATACGCGTCGGCCGGCATCCGGGAAGCCTCCGCAAAAAAGCGCATGGTCGCGGTGTCATCTCTCACCTCATACTCGTGACCGTCAACCGTTCCGTAAAAATGGCCGTTGCGTTCCGTACAGCGGTAAAACGCCAGCAATGTCGCCAGAGAGAATGTCAGCCGTTGGGGATATGCACCGAATTTCTTATAATAATCCTTGATAGTCGGCAGAATGCGGGCCCGCCATTTGGGAACAGAGTTCAGGGTGATATCGAACAGGCGATGATCGATAAATGGATTGGCCAGCCTCTCCAGGCAGGTGGAAGCAAATGCCTTCATGTCATCCGGATCCAGATCGGTGGCAGGCAGCACTTCATCAAACATGATGCTACGGATAAAGGGATAAAACAGATCATCATTCATATAATCCCGCTCCAGCTCCAGACCAGCCAAATAGGCGCCCAGTGTTGTGGCGGTCTGTGCACCGTTGAGAATGCGAACTTTTCGTTTCTTATAGCCGCTTTGATCCGGCACAATACGCACCGGCAGTCCGGCCTGCTCAAAGGGAAGTTCCGCTTTCATCCATTCCGGGCCTTCGATAGCCCAGAAAGCAAAAGGTTCACCCGTGTCAATCACCGCGTCCTCGTAACCGCTTTCTTCATTCATCCGCACAGCTTCCGTCCGGGGATAGCCGGTAATAATACGGTCGACCAGGGTACTGCAGAACGTATTCTCTCGCGCGATCCAGGAAATGAATTCTTCCGGAAGCTTCCAGAGCCTGGCGTACCGGACAACATAGTCTTTCAATACCTTTCCATTGTTATCAATCAGTTCACAGGACAGGATGAGAAATCCTTTACCAACCTCCTTGCCAAAGCACACATAACGCTGCCAAAGGAAGTTGGTAAGCTTTGCCGGGAAAGAAGCGTCCATGTCGTCAAAGCGATCCTCTGGATGGAACGCAATTCCCGCCTCGGTAGTATTGGATACAATGATCCGCAGGTCAGGATTTGCGGCACAGGAATAAAAAGAAGCCTTCTCCATATACGGATCGATCACGCGGCTAATCACACTGATCACACGCTTGGTGGTCTCCGGGCCGCCGCTGCCGGTGCCGCGCAAGTAAAGGCTGTACAGGCCCTGCTGCGCATTGATCACACTTCCCAGCCCTTGGGCCAGCGGCTGTACCACAACGCACTTTCCGTGAAAAAGCCCCTTTTCATTGAGAATATCGAAAAAATCATCCACAAAGCCGCGCAGGAAATTTCCCTCGCCGAATTGCAGGATCTTCTCAGGTGCATCCTGCAGCAGATAACCGGAATAGTTTTGTTCGGACAACGTGGCATAGTTCAAGCGTTTCATGCGATCCCTCCTTTTCTTCCTTGATTATAGAAGCTTTCCTGAACGAATTCCTGCAACTAAACTGCTAAATAAGGGATTATATTCGGCATTATCCATCGAAACAGGCTGAGCCAGCGCGGCAAAGCCAAACAATTTGCACAAAAAAGTGTCGGCACCGTTCATAACGGTGCCGACGTCTCTTTTGCGCCGCGGCGGCAGGTTCTGTGGAGTATATGCTACTCCCGCGCTTTCGCCTGAAATTTTTTGGGGCTTTCTCCCGTAATGCGCTTAAATACCTTGGAAAAGTAATTCTGGTCGGAAAAGCCAACCATTTGCGCAACTTCGGATAAGGAGTGCTGACCAGCCAACAGTAATTCACAGGCATTCTGGATCCGCACTTGATTGATATAATCGTTATAGTTTATTCCGGTTTCTTTCTTGAATATTTCAGAGAAATAGCTCTTGTTCAGATAGACCCGGCTGCTGACATGCTCCAGACTTAGCTTTTCCATATAATTGGACGCAATATACTGGATGCTCTTCTCGATGGCAGGAGAATACCGGCAGTTGGTATCCACTGTGGATTTCACCTTATCGACCAATGAGAGCATTGTCTCCTCAACGGTCTGCACATCGTAGGCGGATTTCAGTATGGTAACTGTCTCCTCTGCAATTTTGGTTTCTGCCTCGCCGATAAAATTGCGGATATAATCAGAATACTGAAAGGCCAGAGCTATGCAGCTGTTAATCAGTTGTTTCGGCGGCGTCAGTTCCCGCTTGCACCGGGAAAATTCAGCCAGCAGTTCTTGCTTGATTTCGTCCATGTGGCTTTGCGCAATGGGTGTATTCAGCGCGAAGCGCTGATATGCCGCCTTTTTCCCCTCATGTTCGCCGATATCCGGAGCAGTCTTTCGCCCGTAGAACCGTAAACATACGACCTCTGCTGCCATCTCTGTAAGGATCTCGGACATTTCTGACCAGCTATGCACGGTATGTTGGAGCTGACCGGACAATGTAAACCTCCCCGCCTCGTACAGCATATGGCTCCAGGCGTTGGAGCGAATACCCGCAGCGATATCCAGATCCTTGGTAAAAAAGAAGGTGATTCCATTTTTATATTCTGCCAAGCAGCATTGATCGGCATATTTTTGACAAAACTCCTGCAAAACGCCCATGGCTCGGTCATCCAAAAGCAAAGAACTCTTCACTTTGTCCAAATAGCAAGCTACCGCGATATAGGGCGGCTCCAGCTCTTTGCCGCTCAACGTCTGAGCAATCTCGCGTCCGTTGCCGATACCGCGGTCAATATAGTCTCGCAGCAGATGCGACCGACGCTGGATCTCCACTCGTGCCTTTCCGATATTCTTTTCTTTCTTGCTCTCCCTCAGAACATTCTCTGCCATGTCCAGCATAGCGTCAATACTGCCTTGCTCCAGCTCCCCTTTCAAGAGGTAGTCCAAAACACCATCTTTTAACGCCGCGCGAACATAGGTATATTCATCATAGGAACTCAACACCACAATCTGCGGACTTTCCGGCTGCGCACGCAACTGCCGGATCAAGCCGATGCCGTCCATCACTGGCATTTTGATGTCAGTAATCACCAGATCGACCGGCTGCTCACGCAAAAGCTCCAACGCTTGCTGACCATTCTCCGCCTGCAAGACCTCCGCCTCGCAACCAGCACTTTGTTTCAGCAGGAGAACAAACCATTTCCTGATCAAAAAATCGTCGTCAACTACCAATATTTTTTTGATCATTTTGCTCATACGTTTCCTCCCCGCCTCGAATCAATGGCAGATGCAGTGTGACCTTGGTACCGCACCCTTCGTGGCTCTCAAACTCCACACCGTAGTTCGAACCATGATGAAGCGCAATTCGATTGTGAACATTTTGCAATCCGATTCCCTTATCAAATTCCATCTTCACCGTATGGAAGGCATACTTCTGGTTGCAGCCGATGCCATTGTCCTTCACAACGATACGAAGCCCCGTCTCCTCTTCCTCGGCAAAGATCACCAATTTTTTCTGTCCTTGTTTTGCTTTCAGCCCGTGCATGACGGCGTTCTCTACAACAGGCTGGCAGATCATTTTGATGATCCGGCAATCGTACAGGGATGGGTCGACCTCAAGCTGCACCAGAATGGGGTGCTCAAAAGAAAGTTGGTATATCTCAATACACTTGTCCACCAGTTCCAGTTCCTCTCCCAGAGAACACATCTGGCTTTCCCGGGAGAGCGTATTACGCAAAAGATAGGACAACGCACATACGGCTTTCTCCGCCGCAGAGGTATCCCCAAAAAAGATCAACGACCGAATGGCTGTCAGGGTGTTGATGACAAAATGAGGATTGATCTGCGAATACAACGCCTGCATTTCCGTCTGGCGCTTGATCTCCTCTTTCTGCACAATACTGTCAAGAAGCTGGCAGATGCGATCCAGCAGGGCATTATAGGCTGTGGCCAGTTCACCGAATTCATCGCTGCTCTGAATGTCTGAGCGAACGTCTATGTTGCCGGCCTGCGTTAGGCGCATCGTCTCGGTCAGCCTCTGCACCGGCTTCACCAGACGGTTAGAAATGTAGTAGATCCATGAAATAATCAACAGCACATAGATACAGAAAATAATACTAATCAGAGTCGAGAAGGAATCATATCGTCCGGCAGCTACCGTTTTGTCGGTAATCAGAGAAATCGTCCAGTTGCAGCTTTTGGGGACGGTAGAAATGCAATAATACTCCGATTGTACCTGCTGTCCGCTCTCTTCCTGTGAGATCATCTGAGTCGCTTTCTCCTGAGACAGACTTCCGCCGCAAAGAATCGTATTGTGATACGTATCTGTTACAACTAGTGTTTCTCGCTCGTCAAACTGGGCGCTGAATTGCTCGGTCAGATCTTTCAGCCGGAAATCCACGATGAGAAAGGCGATCGGTTCAAATGTCTCCGGATCCTTCAGCGTCCAGATATTAAAAAGATGGTCGTTCTCCGTGTCGTGAATCAGCTCGCTGAGGAAGCTGTCCTGTACCCACAGAATCAGCCAGGGATTCTTCATAAGCTGTTGATACCACTGTGTCTGACTCATCTGATCGATCAGGTCGCTGCGGTAAATGTTGGTGCCATAGATTTTTCCGTCCATCCGGATAACCGTCACCTGCAGGGTCTTGTCTTCCAGAATATAGTTGTTGACCTTTTGCATCCGCAGAAGCGCCAACTGATCTTCCATAAACTGCATCCTGTCCTGAGGGTGATCGGGTTGAGCCAGAGAATTGACCAGATCGCTGTTATAGTAGTTTTTTGACACATACTGTACCGAGCGAATAAACCAGTCCATCTGATCCGAAAGCAGTTCAATTTGGCGGGAGGTATAGTGTTCCATTTCCTGATTTCGGGCCGTTCGGGCATAGCTGATTGTGAAGATGAGAAATACCGCCGTGGGGATACACAGGCCGAAAAATATCCAGTACAGAAGCTTCCGTTTCAATGAGATAAAATGTTTCATGACCTGCTATCCTACCCGTCTCGCATTTCATTGTCGTCCGTTTTGTCGCAAAGGCCCTGTCACGTCAAACGGACAGAGCCCTTACACCGCTTCAGCTTGCTTTTTCCATTGTACTCTATTTTTGCCAAGGTTGGCAAGTGCCTTTAGGCTAGCTGTCCGGCATTTTATTTACTCGTAAAAATACGGAGCGGGTCTCAGTTCTGAAAACTGCTGGGCGTCATGGGGAAATACGATACGGCCATTGGTAGCCTGCTGGATCTTGCGTACTTTCCGCACCGCAGATTTAAAGCCCAAGCTATCGTAGATGATGCCCGGCAGTTTGCCGTCGTAGTTCAATTGGCTTCCGATGGCATCAGAAGGGAAGATCACGGTGCCGCTTTCCAAATACAGAACCAAGCCTAACACGGCTGGTGTATGGCCCTGCAGCAGGATCATGTCGATTCCTTCGCACAGGGTATCATCTTCTTCCACAAAAGAAATATCCAAATTTTTGAAAAGATAGTTTTCGCGAAAATAGGCACAGTCTTCGGCAACCCGATAGGGAGCTAATGTCTGCATGGCGCCAAAAACATAATCCTCACGCGAGGTCAATACTTTCTGCGGCGTTTTCTTCTCTGCGAAGAAGCACAGGCCGCCGCTGTGATCCCAATGCATGTGAGAACACACCACAAGGGAAATGTCCTCCACACTAAGCCCCAGCTTTTCCAGTTGCTTGTCCAGATATTCTTCCCGTTTGATATACAGAGGGAAGATATTGTCCATGCTAGCCGGCCGGCGGCCGGCGTCGTCGCCCAAAGCAGACCCAGTATCAAACAGGATATACCCCTCAGTAGGGTGAGAGATTAGTACCGAATACGTGGGGAATCGTCCCCAAATAGGCGTCGGGCTTTTGTTATCCCGCGTGGCAGGAGCCGGCATAGCAACATTCCACGCCAAGTCGTTTTCAATAAAGCCGTGAGGAAGGATCGTATACTTTAAACCTTTCATCGAAAATCACCTCGTTATCGTCATTATTGCCGGTAGAACGGCAGGCGGCAGTTGGCGATCAGCACAGCCAGCAAAATAATTCCTTGTGAAAACTGGCGGGCCCCCTCCGGCATACCCATAGAGGTCAGCACTGTGGACAGCAGCATCAGTACCACCGAGCCGATCACCGCACCCAGTAGCGTACCCTTGCCGCCGGTAACTTTGGCGCCGCCAATCACAGCGGCGGCAATAGAAAGCATAGTATACGTGTCACCCATGCCCATCTGCGCACTGCCCACATAGCCCACCAGAATCAGGCCTGCTAGGCAGGCCATGGCGCCGGAGATCATATAGACGGAGACGGCCAGAAGCGTCGTGTGAAGGCCACACATTTTGGCGGCAGTACTGTTGCTGCCCATCAGGTATACGGATTTTCCGAATTTGGTCTTTCCCAGAAGGATCTCATATAGGACTACGAATACCGCAGTAATTAAGATAATGGCGCAGAACCGACCGATAATCGGTTCACCAATGATGGCTTTGTACAATTTGGGAAGATTCAAAGACGGTTTTCCTTTGGTGATAGCCTTGGTCATACCATCCACCACAGTAGACATAATCAGGGTCATAGCCAGTGCGGGGATCTTAAAAATCTGGATACCAACGCCGTTGACACAGCCAATCGCCATGCCAAGCCCCATCGTCAGCAGAATCGCCGCAGGCAAATGAGACATCTCTCCATTGAGGAACATGGAACCAACCAACGCCCCCATGGATACGCATGCGCCGGTCGTCAAATCGATACCGCCGGTACCCACAATAACCACCAACTGACCGATACAAACAATGGCCAGCACGGACGCCTGGTTCAGAATACTGGAAATATTAGCGGCAGAAACAAATCCAGGACGTAGGATCTGACCGAAAATCAGCAGAGCAAAGATCGCCAGAATACCAGGCACATAAGATCTGAAATCGGAGTTCTGATATTGCTTCAGTAATGCCGCGCTGCGGCCGGTATCGCGCTCAAACATTCTGCTCGCCTCCTTCTTCATGATGAGTCGGCGTTTCCACCAGAACACGTTTTTCCTTTTGCAGTCGGTTGGCAATGATGATGCTGAACAGCACGCCCACCAGCAGAATCAGTCCCTTCACCAGGCTCTGGTACAGAGAAGGAATGTGCGCTGCCGAGACTACAAACATGACCAAACTAAGGAACAGTGCTCCGAAAACAGAACCGATGACAGAACCGATGCCGCCAGCCAGGCCAATACCGCCGATAACACAGGAGGCGATGGCGTTCATGGACAAGGATATGCCGACTGCGGCATCACCGCCCTGAGTAGAGCCGGAAATCGCCAAGCTGGCCAGTCCGGCGACAAAACCGGCAAACACATAGGTAAAGGCCTGGGTTTTTGCCACAGGAACACCGGACACATACGCTTTAAAGCCATGCTTACCGGTACTGTATACCCAGTACTTCATGGGTGCCTGCATAATCAAAAGCCACAGGCCGAAGGCCAATAAGGCCAACAGGACGGGTGCGGGAAACACACCAAAAATCCAGCTGTTATACCACTTGCAGAATACCTTTGCCACCGTTCCCGCAGGCGTAGGCAGGATCCACAGGGCAATGCCGGCGTAAACGGTAGATGTGGCATAAGTAGCCAGCAGCGGCGTAACCCGCAGCCAACCGATCACAATGCCATTAATCAGACCCATCAGCAGTGCAGCGGTCAAGCAAATAATGATCTGTGCAGTCAGCGACAGTCCGGCAGCATTCAGCTTTACCAGAATCACGTTGGTCAGGCTAACGATGGAGCCCAGTGAGATATCCATACCGCCGCTGATAATCACACAAGCGCAGCCTATGGAAACGCAAATCAGCGGAATATTTGAGGAAAGAAAGCTAAGGATAATGTGCTTTTGCAAAAACCCGTTGGTACAGAACACGTTGATAAAGAAGAAGACAATACACATTATAACAGCAGGCAGCGCAGGCCACCGCAGGAAAATTTCCCTATCAAATTTCTTTTTCATGCAAACTCCTTCCTCTTACATGTTGACCGAAGCCTTGGCGATATTTTCGATGGTAATATCGCTTCCGGTCAGGGTGCGGACGATCTGTCCTTCATACATGACGATCAGTCGGGAGTAATGCGCCAGATGCATCAGGTTGACCAATTCATCGTTGTCGCTGGAGACCATGATCACGGCTGAGCCCTTTTTCGCGATCTCGACCATGGTTTTATGTACATCTCGACGTGCCTGCACATCAATACCCTTTGTGGGGTCATCGGCCAACACCACCAATGGCTCATTAGCCAGCCAACGGGCCAGAACCACTTTTTGTTGGTTACCGCCGCTAAGTGATACGATCAGATCGTTTTTGTTCTGGTATTTGACATTGAATTCGGACAAAACTCTGGTGGCATCCATCTTTTGGTTCAGGATCATGCGGGATACCGCTTCCACATTTTCCTCAATAGAGCGTTCCTCAAATACGCCCTCAGTAGTGCGATCACCGGAAATAAAGGCTATATGGTTACGGATAGCGTGGGCCGGGCTGGACAGCGTCAACTGTTGACCCCGCAGCATGACCTTGGGTGCAGCGGCCGGATCCAGGCCAAATAGCTGCCGGACAAGATCCGCCTGCCCGTGTCCCTGCAAGCCGGCCACACCAATGATTTCACCCGCATGAACATCTAGATCCAGCGTAGCATCGAAGTGCGGCATAGACATATCTCGAACAGACAGCAACACCTCGGTCTCTTTGTTCTGAATGTTGCTTTCATAAGCGGCGACCGCCACTTTTGAGATATCTAAGCCTGTCATTTCAGAGACCAGTTCCGCATCGGAAACGTCTTTCGTGTTGTGAGTCGCTACCACATTTCCGTTTCGCAAAACTGTGACCGTGTCGCACAGCTCCATAATTTCAGGCATCCGGTGTGAAATGAACACTATGATCTTTCCTTCTGCCTTGAAATCATTCATCACACGTTCTACTATCTCCACGTCCTCCTTATAAAGAGCCGAGGTAATCTCGTCAATAATCAGCACATCCGTCTTTTGATAAACGGCCTTCATAAACTCAATCAGATATTGCTCGTTAGCAGAAAGATTTTTGACCTTTTTGCTGGCCAGATGCTCAAGGCCATATTTTTGCAGCAAGGCATGTACCTTACTGATCGTCTTCTTTTTCTCATTTTTCAGCAGCTTTTCAACGGAATAGGTGCATATCGCAATGTTTTCCTCAACTGTCAGATTATCAAACAAGCTCAACTCCTGAGAAGTAAATACCACACCTGCCCGTTTCGCCTCAATGGGAGATTTTGGTGCATAAATGGAACCATTCAATTTCATTTTGCCGGATGTCACATACAGGGCACCGCCCAATATCTTGGACAGAGTGCTCTTTCCGGAACCGTTTCCGCCCAGTAATGCGCGGATTTCGCCTCCGTTGATAGTCAGATCAACATCCTGCAATGCTAGATTTGAACCAAACCGTTTCGTGATTTTTTCACATACAAGCTTCATAAGCTGTTACCCTCGTCCTTTAGTGTGATGTGCCCCACCCGCAAGGGATGGGGCACATCATTACGCTCGTTGTCTGTGTTGCTACAGCCTTTGCGTATGCAAAGCCGTTTGCTTTTTTGCTTACTTAAAGAGACTGTTCATCAGTTCTTCGCTGGGTTCCATATCCAGCATATAGGAATCCGGCTGTCCGGCGCACAGCTCACTGGCCTCAGCGGCAGTGATAAATCTGGTGTTGTCGTAGCCTTCCGTCCAAGGGCCGGTCACGTCATCGGGATTGCTGACGACCACAAAGGGCATGGGCAGAATGATAGAGTTGACCAAGCCTGCATCCTCCTGATTGGGCTGCAGAACACCGTCTGCCATTTCGTCGCCCTTATACAGGCGCAGGGCAATCTTGATTGCGCTGGTACCGATCGCAGGCACAGAGGGAGAACCAATGGATTCCACATCGGGGTGCTCGACGCTCCAATCGATGAAGCTCTTCTGATAGTCGCCGGAAATTAGGGGCAGGGTCTTGCCGGCATTCTCATAGGCGCGGACAATGCCGTTGGACATCACGTCCTCTGCCATTACGCCGTCAATTTCATCGCCGTAGGTGGACAGGAAAGTGGAAACAACACTCTGCGCAGTGGTCTCAGACCACTCGCCGGGGGCGGAAGCCAAGATATTAATATCGGGATAATTCTCAAACACAGCTGTGGCGGCATTCTGGCGGCAGTTAGAGGTGCTGTTGCCAGAAGAACCGGTCACCCAAACCAGGTTGCCCTTGCCACCCAGCTTTTCGGCAAACCACTTAGCCTGCACTTCCCAAAACTGACTCTGGTCATTGTAGATGCAATAAGTTCCTTCATAGGCAGCGGCATCGTTAAAAATCACGACAAAGATGCCCTGATCCAGCGCCATCTGAATCACGCTACCCATAGAGGTGGGAGAGTTGGGGGAGATCATCAGAATATCAACGCCCTCGCTGATAAGACTGTTGATGTTGTTCAGCTCCTCGGTGACGTCACCGGTGCTGTTGAGCAACGTATAGCTCTCCAGCGTACCGTCGGCTTTCAGTTCCTCACAGTAGGCTTCCATATCCTCCACGTACTGGGCGCGCCAAGTGTTGCCATAGTAGCCGTTGGAGATGCCCAGCTTGATGCCGGACGCTTTGGGTTCGTTAGTGGCAGGTTGTTCGGCGTTTCCCTCATCAGAGCCGCCGCAGGCCACCAGGGACAATGCCATTAGCATCGCCAGAAGCAGTGCAATAAACTTCTTCATGAGTTCCTCCTAAAGATGTGTTGTTCCATTACTGATGGGGCTATGCGACGAGAAATACTTTCTTGTCACGCGCCTTCTCGTTTGGACACTAAAAAGATACAACACCAGCATGCTTCTGGCAATAGGATTTTGTGCACTTCCAACATTTTTCCAGCAATCCTTGTATTTTTTCCACTTTTTATTTCTTGCACTCTTGTGCAAAAAGGCAAAAAGCTCGCCGTTTTCCAAAGATTTTATAGTACTTTTGTATTTTGCTCCTCAAGGTATCTCCGCCGCTGCAGCGGTCTTCCCCAGATCGGTGGTCTATGTTCCGTCCGAATTTTACCGATTATGTGACCTATACCGCCGACGGGGACGCGCTGGCCATCTACGGGCTGGATAATCCGGAGCTGGCGGTGTCGGTGGACTTATACCGCCACCAATGAGGGCGGCACGAAGCAGGCGGAGACCTTCGCATCGTCCCTTAGCCGTGATTCGAAGCAGAGGGTAATGCCGAAGACGCGACCGTCTATGTGCGGAGCTGGATAACAAGAACGCATCCGCTGTGGAGATTGCCATCTATCGCTATGGCGATAGCTTCTGTCTGGTGTCGGTAGGCGGTACGCCCACCGCGCTGGTCAGCCGCAGCGCCGCCATGGATCTGGTAGAGGCGGTAAACGCCATCGTGCTGAATAAAACTTGCTCTCATCCTTACCTCTTTTGTGCCGAAGGCCGCAGGTGAACTTACCTGCGGCCTTCGGTCGATTTAAGTCAACATAAAAAGCTAAAATCTTAGGTATCTTTGTAAGTGCACAATAATCACCCGCCTAGAATCCCGGCCAACGATGTGAGATAATATCCCAAAACTTGAAAAACGCACGGTGAGTTTTTCGA
>OMEC01000339.1_pt1 | contig 26208 bp, 25 predicted proteins | sample 1673401 | NCBI WGS metagenome assembly OMEC01 (sample SAMEA103958110, study PRJEB25191) | human gut metagenome | reverse complement strand
GCGCCTGTCCCGATTGTCCTGCCTCGGCTCCCTGCGGTCACGGCGCTCCCGGCGTTCCCGCTCCTGATATTCGGGCCGGAGATATTCGGGCAGCGATATATCCTCAGGCTCCCTCTCTATGAGCTTTACTATGGCGGGCTTGGCGCCTATGCCCAGTATGCCCTTGCTTTCATGCTGTATTATGTCTATCTCCACCTCGTCTATGGAGATCTCCAGCTCCTTCAGGCCTTTGAAGATGGCTTCATCGATTGAACGGCCGGAGGCTTCGATTGTCCTTGGCATTACCTCTTACCTCCTTCCTGGGTAACGGCGGCCCGGGGGAACTTCTTATTCAGTACAAGGTTCACCAGCACCATGGATACGCTGGTGAGTATCCAGTATATGGCGAAAGCCGCGTTGTAGCTGAGGCAGAACCACAGCGACATGAGGGGGAACAGCCACATCATCATCTTATTGGTGGAGGCGGCTGGATTGTTGGGATCCGGCGCGGGCTGACCCTTCTGCATTATCCAGTTGGCAAGGAACTGGGTGCCGCCGGCTATCAGGGGCAGTATGAACCAGCCGTTGTTATGGCCGGCATAGACCTGCAGCAGTGGCTGTACGGCGGCGTTGTAGGCGTCGATGGCGGCCTGGGTGTTGAGGAAGCGGAAGGCGCCGCCCTCGTTCACCGCTATTCCAAGCTGTACCAGCTTTTCCCATACCTCCGGGTTATTCTGCAAATAGAGCAGCCTATCCAGATCCTTTACGTTGGCAAGGAATTTGCTGCCCTCCTGTATGACGGGGGAAAGGCCGTTGTCGGGCTGCCATATGTTGTTTACCCAGAGGAACTTGAAGCTCCTGAGGAGCTCCTCGGCATTGTCAGAAACCAGCAGCTTTATTGTTTCCTCATAGCCCCAGAAGCGGAAGGCGGCTATAAAGCAGAAAAACAGCGGCATGGTTATGAGCAGCGGCAGGCAGCTTCCCCACATGGAGACGCCCCTCTCCTTCATGAGCTTTTGGCTCATCATCTGGGCCTTCTGGGGGTCATTGGCGTATTTTTTCTGTATTTTTGCCAGCTCCGGCTGAATGCCGTTCATCTTGGCCTGGGATTTACGGGTGGCTATATCCGAGAATATGGTGATGCCTCTGAGCACCACTGTGCAGATGAGTATAGTTAAAAATACGCTGTTTACGTTGGAGTATACCCATTTCATAGCTTCCAGGAACCATGTAGTCAAAAAGAAATCGCCTTGCATCGAATTTCCTCGCTTTCGTAAAATAGTAGTTATTTGCCCTTATACTCCATCTTCTTGGGCGGTACGGGATCTACCCCCCCTTTGGAGAATGGGTTGCACCTCAGCACCCGCCATAGAGCCAGGCCCAGGCCCTTCCATGGGCCGTGCACCCGTATAGCCTCAAGGGCGTAGGCGGAGCAGGTAGGCCGGTAACGGCAGCATGGGGGGAATCTCGGGGATATGGCCCTCTGGTAGCCTATTATGAGGCTCTCCATCAGGCGCTGCACCCTTTCCTTTATCATTGCCGTACCCTGGCCGCCTTATCGGCATTCTTATTGTTGCCCATAAGGCCGGATTTTGTTAGCATGTTTTGCATCGTGGCTGAAATGTGGCCGAAATCGGCTTCTTTAACCGCGTCCCGCGCAATGAAGATAATGTCATAGCCCGGCGTTATGTCGGGTATAAAGGGACGAAAGGCTTCCCTGAGCCTGCGCTTGATGCGGTTGCGGGTGACGCTGTTGCCTATCCGTTTGCTTACGGAAAAGCCCACCTTTACCATGCCCGTCTTTGACTTATTGTATATCATGACAAGCATTCTGGAGGGCACCGACTTGCCCTTGCGGTAGACATACCGGAAGGTCTTATTCCGTTTCAAAGAAAAACAGCGTTTCACCCTTGTGCGTCCTTAGCAGTGGATCCGAAGGATCGTGTCGTCGAGAAAAAACTCACGGCAAGCTCAGCTTGCCGTGACACTTGTCAAAGCGTATTTATTACGCGGACAGCCTTTTCCTGCCCTTGAGCCTTCTGCGGGCCAGCACGTTGCGGCCGTTCTTAGTGGACATGCGAGAGCGGAAGCCGTGAACCTTCTTGCGCTGCCTCTTCTTGGGCTGATAAGTCTGGAGCATCTTTTGCACCTCTTTCCGTTTTAAGGTATTTATACCACAGCAGTGGCATATTAAGCCGGAACGCCTATGGCGCCCAGGCCATTACGCAAACCGTCAGTTTTGGATTATATAAGAAATATGCCCCATCTGTCAAGGAAAAAGGCCGCTTTTTTGAATATTCGGGGCATTAAAAATAATTATTCTGGCGCTACACAACATATTGTGTATTCGCGCCCTCCGTTATCACAAAGGGTAAAAATTTGGTATTTTTGGCATATTGATAAACCACGCGGGATTTGATATTATTGATAGGCGCAAGGGTTCTGCGGCCTGCCCGCGTTCCCCTTAACGGTATATTTTTCTCTATAAAAAAGCCGGCACACGGCTTTTTGCTGTCTTTAGGGGGTTTATCAACGTACTTATCAACACGTTGACAAATTTATCAACGTGTTGTTATCAATTATTTGTTTTCGGGGGAAATCATGGACGAATTATTAGATTGCAAGCTTATTTGGGAAAAGGCGCAGCCCGAAATAAAAGAAGGAATGACCGAAATGAGCTACAGCCTGTGGATATCCGGCCTGGAGCCCGTTTGCATACTCAGCGATATGCTGATACTGCAATCCATGAACGAGGTGACTCTGGACACCCTCAAGAGCCTTTATTCCGACCAGATAGCTGACGCCCTGTCCCACGCCTCAGGCGTGAACCTCCGGCCCATGTTCATATGCGGCGACGAGCGCCCCAAGTACGAGAAGCTCATGGCGGAAAAAAAGCGCCGCAGCGAGTCCCTGCTGGACCCCCGCTTCACCTTCGATACCTTCGTAATAGGCGGCAGCAACAATATAGCCTACGCCGCGGCAAAGGCCGTGGCGGCCCAGCCGGCGAAGGCATTTAACCCTCTCTACATTTACGGTGACGTTGGCCTTGGCAAGACCCACCTTATGCACGCCATTGGCAACAAAATAAAGGAGGACAACCCCTCCGCCCGCATAACCTACGTCACCAGCGAGACCTTTACCAACGAGCTGATACAGTCCATTCAGGACAACACCAACGCCCAGTTCCGCAACAAGTACCGCAATGTGGACGTGCTCATGATAGACGATGTGCAGTTCATCGCCGGCAAGAACACCACCCAGGAGGAGTTCTTCAACACCTTCAATACCCTCCACACCAGCGGCAGGCAGATAGTCATATCCTCCGATAAGCCCCCCAAGGAGATACCCGCCCTTGAGGAGCGCCTGAGGAGCCGCTTTGAGGGCGGCCTCATAACCGACATACAGTCCCCGGACTACGAGACCCGCATGGCAATACTGCAAAAAAAGGCGGATCAGGAGAATATAATCATCGACCCACGGGTGCTTTCCCTCATCGCCACAAAGGCCAACGCCAACATACGCCAGCTGGAGGGCGCCTTCACCCGGGTGGTGGCCTTCTCAAAGCTCCTTGGCACACCCATTACCCTTTCCATGGCGGATTCCGCATTGAAGGACATAATCGAGGACGTGCAGGAGCGGCGCGTGACCGTGCCCATGGTGCAGCAGGTGGTGGCGGATTTCTACAGCGTATCCGTAGACGCCATGACCTCCTCCCGCCGCACGGCGGACGTGACGTATCCCCGCCAGGTTGCCATGTACCTCTCCCGGGAAATGACCGATCTTTCCCTCAAGGCCATAGGCGAGCAGTTCGGCGGCAGGAACTATTCCACCATTATCTCAGCCTGCAACAAGATCGAGGACGACATGCGGTTCGACCCCGAGCTTTCAAAGGTGTTTAAGGATCTCAAAAAGCGCATAAAGGGGAATTGATGGGTTTTACCTGTCTTTCTCTTCTTTCTCTCTTCTTTCTCTTTTCTTTTCAGGAGAAAAGAAAAGAGAAAGAAGCAAAGAGAAAAGAAAAGCCCCGCCTAAATATATAAATATAATCAGAAAACACAGTGGATACCGGCGGCAGAAGGCTAAACAAACCTTGAAACGACAAAAAAGAGCGGTTTAGGGCTGTGTTCGTAAGACGGTAAAATAAGCAAAAGGCGGACTTTCGAGGTCACGCCTTTTGCCTTAAGAGGACAGCCGCCAGGCGGCGCAAGGGATACAGTCCCTTGTTTGGAACGCAGTGAAATATAACGCGCCGAACATTTGGAGGTAGCTAAGCATTTTGGTTCGCAGAGCGCACATACGGAGGCATTCCGTATAGAAGTGCGCACACTTGTTTCTGCTCGAAGAACTGGAATTTATTTTGGCAAATCATCTTCCGCTTTAAAATTCACATTACTGCCATCGATCGAGATTGTGATCGTGTAGTTATAGATTATACCATCTTCTGTTTCCAGCTTAAATGTTACCGCACCACCTCCGAGATACTGAAAATCAGGTTCGTCAGACATTCTTGCATATGTGCCACACTGTTGAAAGTATCCGTCTGCATCAAAGAACGCAACATTGCTTGTTTGCTCCTTATCGTTCCGGAAGAGTACTGCACCAACACGGTCACTGGCATGATCTGGAATTAAAACACAGTCTATGTATTCCCAATCTGTTTCTTGCACAAGAGAGAACATAGACACAATATCTTGTTCAGACCAGATTTTTCCTCCATTCGGATTACTGATATCTGTATTCTGAACCGGATTGCTGGCAGAATCTGATGTTTCTGGCATGGCGTCTTTGCTGCTGCAGGCGGACATTCCTAATACACAAACCGTCATGAAAATAAAAAGCAATGCTCTCTTCATATGAACACCTCCTCAAATCCCGATTTATCGGTTTGTTCATCATATCATGCGGCTTCAATTTATACAAGAACAGTCCCGGCAGACATTACTGCCGGGACTAAAACTGTTTTACGAAGGCATCCGTTTTTATGCCGCTCTTTTGTGTGTTGTGTCTTATTTCTTGCCGAGGTAGGCCTCTTTTATGCTCTCGTCGTTGAGCAGCTCCATGCCGGTGCCGGTCATGGTCACATTGCCGGTCTGGAGGACGTAGCCCCGGTCGGCTATCTTCAACGCCGCGTTGGCGTTCTGCTCTATGAGGAGGACGGTCACGCCGTCGTCATTGATGCGGCGGATTATGGAGAATATATCCTTTACCACCAGAGGCGCAAGGCCGAGGCTGGGTTCGTCCATCATCATAACCTTTGGCTTTGCCATGAGCGCGCGGCCAACGGCCAGCATCTGCTGCTCGCCGCCGGAGAGGGTGCCAGCCTGCTGCCAGTGGCGCTCATTAAGCCTGGGGAACAGGCTGTAAACGTGCTCTATGTCGTGCTCTATGGCGTCCTTGTCCTCCCGGAGATAGGCTCCTATGCGCAGGTTTTCAAGGACGGTAAGGTTCGGGAACACCCGCCTTCCCTCAGGCACCAGCACTATGCCGCGCTGAACTATATCGTGGGTAGCGGCGTGGGTGATGTCCTTGCCTTCGTAGCTGATGGTTCCGGAGGCGGGGTTGACGACGCTCATTATGGCCCGCAGCGTGGTGGATTTGCCCGCGCCGTTCGCGCCTATGAGGGTGACTATCTCCCCCTCTTTCACATCGAAGGAAACGCCCTTCAGCGCCTCTATGCCGCCGTAGTTTACTTTAAGATCGCGTATTTCAAGCAGGCTACTCATCTTCATCCACCCCCAGGTAAGCGTTTATGACGTCGGGATTGTCCTGTACCTCGGCGGCGGTGCCGGAGGCGATCAGCCGGCCGAAATCCAGCACGTATATGCGCTCGGCTATGGCCATAACAAGATCCATGTGATGCTCTATCATCAGTATGGGTATGTTGTATTCGTGCCTTATCTGGCTGATGAACTCGGTGAGCTCCTTTGTCTCCTGCGGGTTCATGCCTGCTGCGGGCTCGTCGAGGAGCAATAGCTTTGGATCGGTAGCAAGAGCGCGGGCTATCTCCAATCGGCGCTGGAGGCCGTAAGGCAGGCTGCCCGCTATGTCGTCCTTCAGGTGCTCCAGATGCTGCTCCTTCAGCAGAGCCATTGCCTCATCCCTCATGCGCTTCTCTTCCTTGGCGTTGAGGCGCAGCGTGGCGGTGAATACGTTCTGCTTTGCCCTCATATGCTTTGCGATAAGCACGTTATCGAATACCGTAAGGCTCCTGAACAGGCGGATATTCTGGAAGGTACGGGCTATGCCCAGCTTGGTTATCTGGTCCGGAGTTGGGCTGACCACATGGCTGAACTCTGGATAAAGGTCGCCCGTGTACAGCTTTTTCATCTTGCCCTGGGGATGGTTGCATACCATGGTCTTACCCATGAAGCTCACCATGCCGTTGGTAGGCTCATATACGCCGGTTATGCAGTTGAAAGCCGTAGTCTTTCCTGCGCCGTTGGGACCTATGAGGGCAACTATCTCCTTGTCGTTTACCTCCATTGAGAGGTCGTTCACGGCGACTACGCCGCCGAACTGCATGGTAACATGGTCAAGGCGAAGTACGTTTTCTGACATATTACTTGCCCCCCCTCTGCGTTTTTTCGATGAATTTCTGGCGTTTCCTCAGTATCCTGTCAAAGTTCAGCTCCCGGTCGCCCATTATGCCCTGACGGTAGAACAGCACGACAGCCATTATGATGATGGAGAACACCACCTTGCGGAAGCCGGCGCGAAGGAGAGGCACCTTGAACGCGCCTATGTAGGTTTCGGCATCCAGGAAGCGGAGCCACCATTCGGAGCAGGCAATGAACAGGAAGGAGGCCAGCACCGAGCCGGTAACGGAGCCTATGCCGCCTATGACGACTATGAGCAGTATCTCATAGGTCATGGCCGACTTGAAGGCCATTGCCTGAACTGTTGTCTGGAACATGGCCAGCAGCGCGCCGCCTACGCCGGCGAAGAAGGAGCTTATCACGAAGGACATCTCCTTATGCTTGAACAGGTTTATGCCCATTGCCTCCGCCGCTATCTCGTCATCCCTTATTGCCTTGAAGGCGCGGCCGTAGGAGGAGTTGATAAGCAGCACTATGAGCAGTATGCAAATTCCGGCTACTGTGAAGGGGAACAAAGTGGAATCGAAAGTAGGGAATTTTCTAAGCAGGTTTGAGCCGTTGGTGACGGGGCCAAGAGTATCCCACTGGAAGAAGGCGCGGATAATCTCTGCAAAGCCCAGTGTTGCTATCGCGAGATAGTCGCTCTTGAGCCGCAGCACCGGAAGGCCGATGAGGAAGGCGAAGAGCGCCGCCGCGAGGCCCGCCAGTATAAGCGCAGGTATGACGGGTATTGAGAACTGGACTATGCCGCCGTCAAAGTACTGATATACGGCGTCCCTGTACTCCACGGGTATAGTGAATATTGCGTAAGTGTATGCGCCTATGAGCATGAAGCCCGCCTGGCCAAGGCTGAAAAGGCCGGTAAAGCCGTTAAGCAGGTTCATGGAAACCGCCACCAGGGCGTATATGGCGCCCTTTTTGAGCACTATGAACAGCATGGAGTTGGTATCTATTACCTTTTCCAGCACGAACACAATGGCGTATATGGCTATTATAAGGGCGATGGTGATTATGTTGTTTTTGCTGAGCTTTTTCATTATACTCTCCCCCTCCCCTATACCTTTTCGTTGGCCTTCTCACCGAAGAGGCCGGTAGGCTTGACGATGAGTATTATTATGAGCAGGGCGAAGGTAAAGGCGTCTGAGAAGGTGGTCCAGCCCAGGCCCTTTATTATGTTTTCGCAAATACCTATTATAAACGCGCCTATTACCGCGCCGGGTATGCTGCCTATGCCGCCGAACACCGCCGCCACGAAGGCCTTAAGGCCGGGCATGGCGCCGGAGGTGGGTATTACCGCCGCGTAGTTTGTAAAATACAGCAGCGAGCCTACGGCAGCCAGGAAGGAGCCGATTATAAAGGTAGCGCTGATTACGTTGTTTATCTTTATGCCCATAAGCTGGCTGGTCTCAAAGTCCTTGGACACGGCGCGCATGGCCATGCCGATCTTTGTCTTCTGAATGAAGGTTACCAGAGCTATTACGAGCACAAGGGTAAGTATAGGAGTGATTATGGTGACTACCTTGGTGGTAGCGGTGCCTATGGTCACCGTATTGCTTATCCAGGGTATGGTGGGGTACATCTTGGCCAGGCCGCCGGTAACGTACAGCGCCACGTTCTGGAGAAGGTAGCTCACGCCTATGGCGCTTATCATGACGGACATTCTGGGAGCGGTGCGCAGGGGCTTATACGCTACACGCTCGATGAGGAAGCCTATGAGCACCGTCACAAGCAGCGTGAAGGGGATGGCAATATACAGCGGCATCCACGTTACAGCGTATATCATTATGAGGCCGGCGCACATGAAAACGTCGCCGTGTGCAAAGTTGATAAGTCGGATAATACCGTAAACCATCGTGTAGCCCAGCGCCACGAGCGCATAGACGCTGCCGAGGCGGAGCCCGATGATCAGTTGCTGTAAAAAGTCAGTCATATTCTCTCCCTGCCTTTCTGGTTCACGCGCAGGCCAGCCGCGCCGGAATGATTGCGCGCGAAAGCGCCGGGCAGCGCTTTCGCGCGGAGGCATTGCTTTTGGTTTTGTCCGGTTCCGGCTGCACAGCCGGGGCAGATCAGCTCTGCGTCTTGACGAACTTCTGCACGAGCTTGCCGTCAGAGGGCGTGAAGGTCAGGATGGCCACGCTCTTTTCCGGCGTGCCGGTCTCGTCGAGGGTCATGTCGCCGGTGACGCCGACATAGTGCATGCCGCTCATCGCGTCGCGGATGGCGTCGTGGTCGATGCTGCCGGCCTTCTCAATGGCCTGCTTGACCATGTACATGGCGTCATAGGCCAGTGCGCCGAGCGCGTTCATGGATTCGGAGCCGTACTTGGCGGTGTAGTTCTTGACGTAGTTCTGGACGATCTCGGAGCTGTCCTCCGGGGAATAGTGGTTGGTGAAGTAGACGTTTTCATAAGCGCTCAGATCGCCGGTGGTGTAGTCCTGCGTGCCGTCGAAGCCGTCGCAGCCGATGATCGCGCCCTTGAAGCCGGCCTCACGAGCCTGCGGGATGATTTTCGGGCCGACTGCATCGTAGTAGTACGGAGCGAAGAGCATGTCCGCGCCGGAGGCGGCGATGGTCGCCAGCTGCGAGGAGAAGTCCACGGCGCCGGTGTCGGACGAGGACTGCTCGCAGACGATCTCGATGCCGTATTTCTCAGCCGCCTTCACGAACGAATCGTGCAGGCCGGAGGAGTAGGTGTCGCCGGTCGCGTACAGCACAGCGGCTTTCGTCCAGCCCTGATCCTTGGCGTAGGCCGCGACCATCTCGCCCTGGAAGCTGTCCTTGAAGCAGGAACGGAACACATAGTCGTCCTTGGTGGTGATGGAGTCTGCCGTGGAGCTCGGCGTCACGAGCACGATGCCCTCATCGTCGGCCAGGCTCGTGATCGCGGACGTGCAGCTCGAGAGCGTTGCGCCGATGATGGCCGACGCGCCCTCGCTGAGCAGCGAGTTGAAGCCGGAAACGGCCTCGGCCGGAGTGCCCTGGTCGTCCTTGGTGGAGAGCTTCACGGTCGCACCGAGGATGCCGCCGGCAGCGTTGATCTCGTCGATCGCCAGCTGAATGGAGTTCGTGATGGCCAGGCCGTAGGCCGCCTGCGCGCCGGTCACCGGGGTAATGTTGCCGATGATGATCTCCTTGCCCGACAGGTCGCCGGACGCCGAATCATCTTTTGTATCACCGCCGCCTCCGCATGCGGCCAGAGAAAGCACCATCATCACAGAAAGCAGCAGTGCCGTCAGTCGTTTCAGTTTCATGTTCATATCCTCCTGTTCTTGATTTTTTCGCCCGCGCCGGTGGGTCCGTTTACCGGTTTTTGTGTTTTTCCGTTTTTTGTGGGCGAAGGAAATAAAAAAGGCAAGAGAGCGCACCTTCGCTTTTCGAAGATGTGCTCCCTTGCACGCTTTTATTATAGCGGAAATCCCGAACGGAAATCAACGGCGATAACCGCCAAACTATTAGTTTTTTTGAACGATATCTTTAGCGAAATTCATAAATCGTTCGCTTTCGACGCCGCCTCCGGCTCAAAGGCGTCCGTCTGCCCTGCTTCCGCCAGACTGTGCCGCAGGCACGTCCGGCAGGGCTCAGCGTCCCAGTCGCAATACATATACTTACAGGCAAAGCACAGCGTTTTGGCCGACGGATGCGCCCTGCGCGTCTCCGGGACAGGCGTCCCGGGCTGCGGCTGCGCCGCTTTCTGATACCGGTCGACGCCCCGCTGCACCAGCTGCGTGGCTCGCAGGCAGTCCGCGCACGGCTGCAGATCCCGGTCGTGGAATTTGTACTTGCAGGCAATGCATAATGTCTTGTTTTCCGCCACAGAAATCACTCCCATTCTCAGTTGCCGGTTTCGGACCCAATTCCGGTAAATTCAGTATAAGCCGCCGCTTTGCGAATGTAAAGTGTGAGAAGCACCCGAATTTTTCGGTTTCTTTTCATCTTTTTGTGTTTAAATGGCGAAACATCCTCGCGTGCGGCCGCCCGCATTTGTGGAAAGCGGAAAAAGTACATTTGCCCGCTTGACAAACCGCCTGTCCAGAGCGTATGCTTGCGCCAAGTTCAAAGCAGCAAACCACAGATGCAGAGGAGTAAGCGAGGGTTTGCGTCTTTCCCAGAGAGCTGCCGGTTGGTGCGAGCGCAGCAGAGACGACCTTGCCGAATGGACTGCGGAGGGCGGACGAGACGCCGTGAGGCGGTAAAGTCCGACGGGCTTTTCCCCCGTTACCAGGGAAAGACGTGTGATGGCACGTCGCCGAGCGGGCGCATTTGCGCCAATTTGGGTGGCACCGCAGAAGTTTTCCGGCTTTTGTCCCAAGGATCAAATTCAGTTTTGGTCTTTCCGTGGACAAGGGTCGTTTTTTCTTGCCCGGAAAGGCCCCGGTCGAAAGGAGCTAACACCATGGCAAACGAAAGCATTCCCTACAAGATCTACCTGTCCGAAGACGAAATGCCGCGCACGTGGTACAATGTCCGCGCCGACATGAAGGTCAAGCCCGCCCCGCTGCGCAATCCCGCCACCGGCGCGCCGATGTCGTTCGACGATCTGCGCCCCGTGTTCTGCGATGAGCTGATCCGTCAGGAGCTCGACAACGACGACCGCGAGATCCCCATCCCGGACGAGATCCGCGATTTTTACAAGATGTACCGCCCCTCGCCGCTCGTGCGCGCCTACTGCCTGGAAAAGCAGCTGCAGACCCCGGCAAAGATCTACTACAAGTTCGAGGGCAACAACACCTCCGGCTCGCACAAGCTCAACAGCGCCATCGCGCAGGCGTACTACGCCAAGCAGCAGGGGCTGCGCGGCGTCACGACCGAGACCGGCGCCGGCCAGTGGGGCACGGCCCTGTCGATGGCCTGCGCCTACCTCGGGCTCGACTGCAAGGTCTATATGGTCAAGTGCTCGTATGAGCAAAAGCCCTTCCGCCGCGAGGTCATGCGCACCTACGGCGCGTCCGTGACGCCGAGCCCGTCCACGGAGACGGAGATCGGCCGGCGCATCCTCGCCGAGCACCCCGGCACGACCGGCTCGCTCGGCTGCGCGATCAGCGAGGCCGTCGAGGTCGCCACCTCGACCCCCGGCTACCGCTACGTGCTCGGCAGCGTGCTCAATCAGGTGCTTCTGCACCAGTCGGTCATCGGCCTGGAGACGAAAACGGCCCTTGACAAATACGGCGTCGTGCCGGATATCATCATCGGCTGCGCCGGCGGCGGCAGCAACCTCGGCGGCCTCATCAGCCCCTTCATGGGCGAGAAGCTGCGGGGCGAGGCCGACTACCGCTTCATCGCCGTCGAGCCGGCCAGCTGTCCCAGCTTCACCCGCGGCAAATTTGTCTACGACTTCTGCGATACCGGCATGGTCTGCCCGCTGGCCAAGATGTACACCCTCGGCTCCGGCTTCATCCCCAGCCCCAACCACGCGGGCGGCCTGCGCTACCACGGCATGAGCTCCATCGTCTCGCAGCTGTATCACGACGGCTACCTGGAGGCCCGCTCCGTCGAGCAGACGAAGGTGTTCGAGGCGGCCGAGCAGTTTGCGCGCATCGAGGGCATCCTGCCCGCGCCGGAGTCCAGCCACGCCATCCGCGTCGCCATCGACGAGGCCATTCAGTGCCGCGAGACCGGCGAGGCCAAGACCATCGTTTTCGGCCTGACCGGCACCGGCTGCTTCGACATGGCTGCCTATGAGAAGTTCCACAACGGCGAAATGAGCGACTTCATCCCCACCGACGCGCAGCTCGCCGAGAGCTTTGCGACCCTGCCGCAGGTGCCGGGCCTCGACGACTGAACGAACGTATACGGCCGCCGCACGGCGGGTAAAATTTCAACAGTCAAGAATAAAGGAGATCGGATCATGGGTCTGAAAAACATCGAAAAAGCACAGGTGCTGCGCCTCGTCACCGTGCTCGACGGCACGGGCCGCTTCACCATCGACGGCGAGGCGCACCTCGTCTCCGCCGGGGAGAGCATCGTCATGCCGGCGCACGTGCCGCACGCGGTCTATGGGCAGACGCGCTTTAAGATGCTGCTGACCGTGATCGTGTAACGCGGGACATCCCCGCATATAAGACCCCCCGCACCGTTCGGTTTTCCGAACGGTGCGGGGGGGTTTGTTAATCAAGATAAAAGTCAAAGCTGACTGCCGCTCCCACGGACGCCCAAAATGCGACGCTGCCGTCCGGAAGGACCAGCTCCGGCAGATCGTTGGATGCCGCAAACACCCGCACAGTCAGATCGGCATACAAATTGTATTCCTCACATAAGCGACGAACTTCCGCCTCTTTCCCGCACAGCATTTGCTCGAGCTGCTGCAGCGGCTCATCCAAAGCCCGGCAGTCCATTTTCGGCAGTTCTGCGCTCCAGTATGCGTGCCGCAGCGTCGGGTAAGGCGGCGCTTCCGCCGGGAGAACTGTAAAGCCGGGCAGCACTTGCTCATCCGGCTCACGAATCTCCTTACCGCAGTGCTGCACCTTCCCTTTCCCGGGCGTCGGCGGGCATGACCTCGTGGGCAAAATGCCAAGGCCACGCGTGACCGCGTCCCGCTCAAAATCTGTACCGTCACGCTTTGTGAGCGTAAAAACCAGCCGAATCTGTGGTGTTTGTTTCATGTTCGCCTCCGTACATACGCTTTATACGCTTTGCGTGCGTTTCGCAGCATAAGAACGCTCACAAGATAATACAGCGCAGCCGCAAGGAAAACAGACGTGAGGAATACAAACATCGCCGTGTCAACAGCTTCAAGCACAAAATAGAGCAGAAATTCGACCGCTGCAAGAAGCAGTGCCGCGATCAACAGCTGCACATGGAAGTGCTGGAAGTAGGCATTGCGCGCATCCTTTACGCGCGCATATGCAGCATCCATTTTCTCAGGGGCAGCTTCAAAGACCGAAATGCCCTTTGACACGATCTTCGAGCCTGGCTTGCGATATTGCTGCTCTGCGTGGAAATAATCAGTGAAGGCATAGTCGCGGCGGCGTGCGTCCACACTCCAAAACAGGAAGAATTCCTTGCACGCGGGAGCTGATTTTCGAAAAATGAACTGCCACCGGCGCAGCTCGCAAAGCGTCCACCCCTGCTCCGCCATGGCAGAAAGCCAGCGCTCGACCTGATTGACCGTGGCCCGCGTATATGGATGAAAACATTTCTTTTTCGTCACAGGCATATCCGCTTCCCCCTGTCGCGCAATTGATTATGCTACGTGCAATCAATTTAGAATCATTATACGCAGCCAGACATGGTCTGTCAAACATATGGAAATGCAAACCCCTGGCACACAGCTGAAAACCTGTGTGCCAGGGGTTTGTCATTAAGCGAGCATCCCACGCACGGCTGCGCCGGGGATCAGGTCTCCTCGCGGATGGCAGCCTGCGCGGCGGCGAGGCGGGCGATCGGCACGCGGAACGGCGAGCAGGACACGTAGTCCAGGCCAACCTTGTGGCAGAACGCGATGGACGACGGATCGCCGCCGTGCTCGCCGCAGATGCCAAGTTCGAGCCCCGGATTCGTCTGGCGGCCGAGCTTGCAGGCCATCTCTACGAGCTTGCCGACACCATTGACGTCGAGATGCTGGAACGGGTCGTTCTCGTAAATCTTCGTATCGTAGTACGCGCCGAGGAACTTCGCGGCGTCGTCGCGGCTGAAGCCGAAGGTCATCTGCGTCAGGTCGTTCGTGCCGAAGCTGAAGAAGTCCGCTTCCTTGGCGATCTCGTCGGCCGTGAGCGCGGCGCGCGGGATCTCGATCATGGTGCCGACGTGGTACTTCATGTCCACGCCCGCCTCCTGGATGAGCGCGTCCGCCGTGCGGACAACGATGTCCTTGATGAACTTGAGCTCCTTGCGCTCGCCGACCAGCGGGATCATGATGTACGGTGTGATCATCGTGCCGGTCTCGGCGCTGACCTTGAGCGCCGCCTTGATGACGGCGTTGGTCTGCATCTCGGCGATCTCCGGATAGGTGACGCACAGACGGCAGCCGCGGTGGCCCATCATGGGGTTGAACTCATGCAGGGACACGACAACATCCTGCAGCTCGTCAAACGTCATGCCCATCTCCTGCGCCAGCTCCTCGATGTCCGCCTTCTGGGTGGGCAGGAACTCGTGCAGCGGGGGATCGAGATAGCGGATGGTCATCGGGCGGGTGCCCATGATGCGGTACATGGCCTCAAAGTCGCCCTGCTGGAACGGCTCGACCTTCGCCAGTGCAACCTTGCGCTCCTCGACGGTGCGGGCGCAGATCATCTCGCGGACGGCCTTGATGCGGTCCTCGGCAAAGAACATATGCTCGGTGCGGCACAGGCCGATGCCCTCGGCGCCGAGGTCGACCGCCTGCTGCGCGTCGCGCGGGTTGTCGGCGTTGGCCTCAACGTTCAGGCGACGGGCCGCGTCGGCCCAGCCCATGAGACGGTTGAAATTCTTGTTGCCGGTGGCGGCGACGGTCGGGATCTGGCCGGCGTAGATGCTGCCGGTACTGCCGTCGAGGGAGATCCAGTCACCCTCCGTGAACTTGTGGCCGTTGATCTCAAAGACTTTATCCGCATAGCTGATGCGGACGCTGTTGTCATTGCCGCAGCCGGAGACGCAGCAGGTGCCCATGCCGCGGGCGACGACGGCCGCGTGGCTGGTCATGCCGCCGCGCACGGTCAGGATGCCCTGCGAGACCTGCATGCCCACGATGTCCTCGGGGCTGGTCTCGAGGCGGACGAGCACGACCTTCGGCATGGTCTTGTTCTTGACGGCTTCCTCGGCCTCCTCGGCGGAGAACACGATCTGCCCGCAGGCGGAGCCGGGGGATGCGGCAAGACCCTTGCCGATGGCTTCTGCCCGCTTGAGCGCCTCGGCGTCAAACTGCGGGTGCAGGAGCGTATCGAGCTGCTTGGGCTCGACGCGCAGCACGGCCTCGCGCTCGGTGATCATGCCCTCGTCGACGAGGTCGCACGCGATCTGCAGCGCCGCCTGTGCGGTGCGCTTGCCGTTGCGGGTCTGGAGCATGTAGAGCTTGCCGTCCTCGATGGTGAACTCCATGTCCTGCATATCCTTAAAGTAGTGCTCGAGCCGGTTGGCGATGGCGACGAACTCGTCATACACCTCCGGCATCTGATCCTGCAGGTGGCTGATCGGGCTCGGCGTGCGCACACCTGCGACGACGTCCTCGCCCTGTGCGTTGATGAGGTACTCGCCCATGAGCTTCTTCGCGCCCGTGGCCGGGTCGCGCGTGAAGGCCACGCCCGTGCCGGAGCGGTCGCCGGAGTTGCCGAACGCCATCTGCTGGACGTTGACGGCAGTGCCCCACTCGTAGGGAATCTCGTTCATCTTGCGGTAGACGTTCGCGCGCGGGTTATCCCAGCTGCGGAACACGGCCTTGACCGCCTCGATGAGCTGCTCGTTCGGATCCTGCGGGAAGGGCTTGTGCTCGTTGTCCTCATAGATCTTCTTGAAGATGACGACGAGCTGCTTGAGATCATCGGCGTCCAGATCGACGTCGTTCGTGACGCCCTTGGCGGCCTTCATCTTGTCGATCTCTTCCTCAAACAGGCTCTTGGACACGCCCATGACGACGTCAGCAAACATCTGCACGAAGCGGCGGTAGCTGTCGTAGGCGAAGCGGGGGTTGCCGGTCTTTTTGGCCAGGCCCTCGACGGACGCATCGTTCAGGCCCAGGTTGAGGATGGTGTCCATCATGCCGGGCATGGATGCGCGTGCGCCGGAGCGGACAGATACGAGGAGAGGATTTTCAAGGTCGCCGAACTTCTTTCCGGTGATGCCTTCCATCTTCACTACGTACTCCATGATCTCTGCCATGATCTCATCATTGATCTTCTGGCCGTCTTCATAGTACTGCGTGCATGCCTCGGTGGTAATGGTGAAGCCCTGGGGTACGGGCAGACCGATGTTGGTCATTTCCGCCAGGTTTGCGCCCTTACCGCCGAGAAGCTCACGCATTTTTGCGTTGCCTTCGGAGAACAGATAAACATACTTCTTGCTCATTGGGTAATCATCCTTTCTATGCTTACGCGCGCAAAAGCGCGCGTTTTTTTACTTTTTAAGTCTTGCCTCGAGGTCGTCGAGTTCCTGTGCAAGCTTTTTGGGCAGCTTATCACCGAACTGTGCGTAATACTCGCGGATGCCCTTGCATTCCTCAAGCCATAGCTCCTTATCGACTCCGAGGATATCCTTAACGGTGTCGAGAGTGACATCAACGCCTTCGAGGTTGATGTCCTCGGGCTTGGGCTCATAGCCAAGCTCGGTCTCGACTGCGTCCTTTTCGCCGAAGCAGCGGCCGAGTATCCACTCGACAACACGCAGGTTGTCGCCGAATCCGGGCCACTCGAAATTGCCCTCGTCATCGGTACGGAACCAGTTGACGTTGAAAATCTTCGGGGGATTGGTGAGCTTTGCGCCCATGTCGAGCCAATGCTGCCAGTAGTCGCCCATATTGTAGCCGCAGAACGGACGCATCGCCATGGGATCGCGCCTTACAACGCCGACCTTGCCGGTTGCAGCTGCGGTGGTCTCGCTTGCCATGATGGAGCCGACGAACACGCCGTGATCCCAGTCACGGGACTGATAGACCAGAGGAGCGGTCTTTGCGCGGCGGCCGCCGAAGATTATTGCGGAGATGGGAACGCCGGTCTTGCTCTCAAACTCGGGGCTGATGCAGGGGCAGTTGACTGCCGGAGCGGTGAAACGAGAGTTGGGGTGTGCGCCCTTGCTGCCGTCGGTGCAGTCCCACTTTTCGCCCTTCCAGTTTTCAGCGTTCTTGGGGGGATTCTTATCCATGCCTTCCCACCAGACGGTGTTGTCGTCAAGATTGTGGACAACGTTGGTGAAGATGGTGTTCTTCTTGGTTGCGGCAAGTGCGTTGGGGTTTGACTTTGCGCTGGTGCCGGGAGCAACGCCAAAGAAGCCGTTTTCGGGGTTTACTGCCCACAATCTGCCGTCGGGACCGATGCGCAGCCATGCGATATCGTCGCCGACCGTCCAGCACTTCCAGCCCTTTTCGCGGTAAGCCTCGGGCGGAATGAGCATTGCGAGGTTTGTTTTGCCGCATGCGGACGGGAATGCGCCGCAGACGTAGCGGATCTCGCCCTGCGGATTTTCAACACCGAGGATGAGCATATGCTCTGCCATCCAGTCCTCTTTTCTGCCGAGGGTGGAGGCTATGCGCAGAGCAAAGCACTTCTTGCCGAGCAGAACGTTGCCGCCGTAGCCGGAGTTGACGGACATGATGGTGTTGTCTTCCGGGAAGTGGACGATGTATCTCTTCTCGGGATCGAGCTGAGCCTTGGAGTGCAGGCCCTTGATATAGTCGGCATTGTCGCCGATAGCGTCGAGCACCTTGGTGCCGATACGGGTCATTATTGCCATGGATACGACGACATAGATGCTGTCGGTAAGCTCGATGCCGTACTTAGCAAAGTCAGAGCCGACAACGCCCATCGAATAGGGGATGACATACATCGTGCGTCCCTTCATCGAGCCGTCGAATATCTCATACAGCTTTTTGTACATCTCCTGAGGATCCATCCAGTTGTTGGTCGGACCTGCATCCTCCTGACGCTTGGAGCAGATAAAGGTGCGATCTTCGACGCGCGCAACGTCGTTTACGTCCGAACGGTGAAGGTAGCATCCGGGGAGCTTCTCTTCGTTGAGCTTAATAAGCTCGCCTGTGCCCATAGCCTCGGCTCTCAGCTGCTCGAGCTGCTCTTCAGAGCCGTCGATCCAAACGATCTTCTCGGGCTTGGTGAGTGCGGCCATTTCATCGACCCACTTGAGAATGTGGACATTATCGGTCAGTTTCATGATCTTTTCCTCCATATTTTCATAAAAATTATTACCAATAACACCTTAATTAAGACTACCATCTTTGATAGTTCTTAATCAATGCATTTTGCTTACAAAAATTAATCTAAAACAGCGCAAAAAGCATCCGCGATTTTTGCAAATTCACCAATTGAAAGGACTTCTCCGCGCACTTTTGGGTCAAAACCACTATCTGTAAGGCATTTTTCGACGGTTTCCTTGCTCATTTCGCCAAATCCTGCACTTAAAGCGTTCAGCAAAGTCTTGCGCCGCTGGGCGAATGCAGCCTTTACGACGCGCATAAACATCGCCTCGCTTTTGACCTCTGCCGGCGGCTCGGATCTTCGCGTAAGACGTATTACGCTCGAGGTCACCTTGGGCTGAGGAATGAAGCAGCCGGGCGGCACATCGAAAAGAAGCTCTGGCTGTGCAGACCAGTTTACAAACACCGTGAACGCGCCGTAATCGCCCGTTCCGGGCTTTGCGCATATCCTGCGCGCGACCTCGCGCTGGATCATGACCGTCACGCAGTCAAAGCAGCCGCTCTCCAAAAGCTTTGATATCACAGGTCCCGTCACATTATACGGCAGATTGGCGCACACAACGTGTCGCATTCCCGGCATTTTTTCATCCAAAAGCGAAGGAATATCGACCTTGAGCACATCATCGAAAACTATCTCGACATTTTCACAGCCTCCGAGAGTCTCCCGAAGCACCGGTTTGAGTGCCTTGTCAATCTCGACGGAAACGACCTTGCCTGCGCGCATTGAAAGCTGCTCGGTGAGGCAGCCTATGCCTGGGCCGATCTCCAAAACACCGGTATCTTTGTCAATTCCGGCGGAATCGGCGATATCCTCCGGCACCCACGCGGCGGTCAAAAAGTTCTGCCCCATGGATTTGGAAAAGCGGAAGCCGTGCCGCGCAAGCAGCGCTTTTATATCGTTTATGTTCGTAAGATCCATCATTTTCTCCGTCAAAGCAGTTTTTCAAAGCACTGGCGCGCAGGGTCGTGCCCAGGTTCGGCCGAGCAGAGCATATTTCCGCGATAGACAAAGCCGCTTGCGCGCAGAAGCTGCTGCATAGCCTTGTTTTTTCTGTGCGTATCGGTGCGCACAGACCTTGCTCCCAGACCTCTTGAATGCCATTCAAGAGTTTCCATGAGCTTTTGGCTCATTCCCGTTCCGCGGAATTCGGCAGCTACCGCCGCGCGGTGCAGCGTGCAGTATTTGCCCTCGCCGTGCCAGCGGCCGTCGGTTATGCCGTCGTAATCCGGCTCGGGCTCTTCGCCGAGGCAGAAGAAGCCTGCGACCGCGCCGCCATATGTCATAACAAAGCATCTTCCGGCATTTATATCCGGCAGGAAGTTTGCCTCGGCCGGATACTCGCCCTGCCATTGATCTACTCTGTGCTTTTTGAGATAATTGCGCGCCTGGCGCACGATGAGCATTATCTCATCCATATCCTCCGGCACGGCCTTGCGGCACTCTATCGGCTTTGTGAGCTGCATGCGGCTGCGCTCTTTCTTTATCTCGTCCAAAAGCTTCAAGTCGGTTTTATCCGTCAGCTCAAGCTTTTCAAACATATCCGGGCGCTTGTCCATCGTGCGCTCAAGGCTTTTTTTGCGCCGCCAGCGCGCAACGGCAGCATGGTCTCCGCCGAGAAGCACCTTCGGCACTTCCCTGCCCTCCCAGACCTCGGGGCGCGTATACTGCGGATATTCGAGCACTCCGTCCCAGTGGCTTTCGCCGGTGAAGCACTCCTCATCGGCCAGAACGCCCGGCACGAGGCGGCACACGGAGTCGGCAACCGCCATCGCGGCAAGCTCTCCGCCTGTCAGGACGAAATCGCCCAGCGATATCTCCTCATCGACGCACTGCTCGATAAAGCGCTCGTCTATGCCCTCATAATGGCCGCACACGAGCACGAGATGGTCATAGTCGTTTTTAAGTCGCCTTGCCGTTGCCTGATCGTATGGCTTGCCCTGCGGCGACATGTAGATAACGCGGCTGCGCTTGCCCTGCGCAGTTGACATAATGTCATCAAGGCAGGACTTGAGCGGCTGCGCCATCATAACGCAGCCCCAACCGCCGCCATACGGATAGTCGTCTACCTGGCACTGCTTATTTTCCGTATAATCGCGTATCTGCACGCAGTTTATCTCGATTATCCCCTTTTTCGCCGCCCGTCCGAGGATGCTTTCATGCATTATCGCATTCATCGTATCCGGGAACAGCGTCATTATATCTATTCTCATTCCGGGGAAGCTCTCCTTATTGTCAGTTAACATAATATATTACATGCCTTCTATCAGGCGCACGGTTATTATCCCGTTTTCGGCATCGGTTTTGAGCACGAATTCAGGGACCGCCGGGATCATGTGCTCTGTTTCGCCGCGAACGATGTAAACAGACGATGCCGGCGTTTCGAGGATATCCTCAAGTGTGCCGACAAGCTCGCCGTTTTCTCTCTCGACGCGCGAGCCGATGATATCGCACAGGAAATATTCTCCTTTTTTGAGCTTTGCATCCGCGCGGTCGATGTAAACGGTTTTATTCTTCAAACTCATGGCCGCGTTTATATCCTCCACCCCGTCGAGCATGGCGATAAGAAAGCCCTTATGCGCGCGCGATGAGAGGAGCCCGACCGGCTTTGAGTCAATATATACAGTCTTAAAACGGCGCATGAACTCCGGGCTGTCAAGCCACACCTGGATCTTGACCTCGCCGCGCACACCGTGTGTATTCACGATTTTGCCCGCTTCGATATACTGCTGCTTTTCCATGTGAAAACCTCCATAGTTGGTCAGTATATAATTTACCACAATACTCACGATTTAACAAGCGCGGCGGCACTAAAAATGCACTTTGTGTACTTTGTGAACAACAAAAAAGCAGAACGGTAATTTCCGTTCTGCTTTTTAATCAGTCCATGATATCGACTGAAACCTTTTTGCCCTGTCTCTGGGCGACAGCCCGCATGAGTATACGGATCTCTTTTACGATCCTGCCCTGCCGGCCAATGACCTTGCCCATGTCTCCGTCAGCTACGCGTACTTCATATACGGTCTCGCCGCCGTGAACGCGCTCGGTCACAGAGACCTCTTCGGGTTTTTCAACGAGGCTCTGTACGATATAGGTCAAAAGTTCTTTCATGCCGGTAGCTTCTCCTTGTTAGGCCTCGACTTTAGTAAGCAGGCCGCGTACGGTCTCGGTAGGCTGAGCACCGTTGGATATCCAGTACTTTGCGCGCTCGAGATCGACCTTGATGTTTTCGCCCTCTGCCATGGGATCGTAAGTGCCTATCTCCTCGATGAAGCGGCCGTCACGGGGGCAACGGGAGTCAGCAACGACGATGCGGTAGAAAGGTGCCTTCTTTGCGCCCATTCTGCGAAGTCTGATCTTTACCATTTATCTTTCACCTCCATATTATTTCTTCATATATTACAAACGCGTTTGCGAAAGTAATCAAAGTTTAAATCCGCCGAGGCCGGGGAAACCGCCGCCTCCGCCCATTCCGCCGAAGCGCTTTTGCAGCTTCTTCATGTTCTTGCCGGAAAGCTGGCGCATCATGCCCTGCATCGCGTCAAACTGCTTGAGCAGGCGGTTTATATCAACGACCGATGTGCCGCTGCCGGCGGCAATGCGCTTTTTGCGCGAGGCATTGAGTATCGACGGATCGTCGCGCTCGGCCTGAGTCATCGAAAGTATTATCGCCTCGATGCGAGCCATGCCCTTTTCATCGACCTTTGCGCCCTTGAGCGCCTTTGCGTCAACGCCGGGAATCATGCCGGCAAGGTCGTTTATATCGCCCATACCCTTGAGCGAGCGCATCTGATCGAGGTAATCGGAAAGCGAGAAGCGGTTTGCCTTCATTCGCTCGGCCATTTCAAGGGCCTTTTTCTCGTCAAAGCTCTGCTCGGCCTTTTCTATAAGCGTGAGCACGTCGCCCATGCCGAGGATACGCGAGGCCATACGGTCGGGGTAGAACGGCTCGATCTGATCGAGCTTTTCGCCGACGCCGATGAATTTGATGGGCTTGCCGGTGCTTGCTTTTATCGAAAGCGCCGCGCCGCCGCGCGCATCGCCGTCAAGCTTTGTGAGCATGACGCCGGTAACGCCGAGCGCGTCGTTGAATGCGTTTGCCGCGTTCACTGCATCCTGGCCGGTCATCGCATCGACAACGAGCAGTATCTCGCTCGGCTCGACCTCATCGCGGATGTTCTGAAGCTCCTGCATCAGCTCCTCGTCAATGTGCAGGCGGCCTGCCGTATCGAGGAACACAAGGTCGTTGCCGTGCTTTTTCGCATGCTCGACGGCAGCCTTTGCGATATCGACGGGATTTGTAGTTCCCATCTGGAACACGGGGATATCGAGCTGCTTGCCGACGGTCTCGAGCTGCTTTATGGCAGCCGGGCGATAGATATCGCACGCGGCCAGCAGCGGACGCTTGCCCTGCTTGCGCATGTAGGCTGCAAGCTTTGCGCCGTTTGTCGTTTTACCGGCGCCCTGAAGGCCGACGAGCATAACCACGCTCGGCGACTTTGAGCCGATGCTCAGGCGCTGATTTTCGCTGCCCATGAGCTTTACAAGCTCTTCGTTGACTATTTTGATGACCTGCTGAGCAGGCGAGAGCGCTTCAAGCACATCCGCACCCGAGGCGCGCTCGGTAACGCTTTTTGTAAATTCCTTTACGACCTTATAGCTGACATCGGCCTCCAGAAGCGCCATGCGCACTTCCTTCATGGCTTCCTTGACGTCTGCCGCGGTCAGTCTGCCCTTGCCGCGCAGCTTTTTAAAGGCAGCGGACAGCTTGTCGGACAATGATTCAAATGCCATGTTCTCTGCCTCCTAAATCTTAAGTTCCTCCAGCTGCTTGAGGATACCCGGCTCTGTGCCCTTATCCCTAAGCTCCCGGATTATTTCGTCTATCTGGGCGTTGCGCTCGAGAAAGCGCTTTATAAGCCCGGTTTTTTCTTCGATCTCGGTCATCGCGGCCTCGGCTCTGCGGATTATGTCCCACACGCCCTGGCGCGATATGCCGCACTGCTCGGCGATCTCGCCAAGCGAAAGATCCTCGTTATAGCGGAGGTCGAAATACTCACGCTGCTTATCCGTGAGCAGCTCGCCGTAAAAATCAAACAGCATTGAACGCATCACTGCACTGTTCTCCACGGCGTACCCTCCCCTGTAAACGTTTTTTGCTTTACAGAGTATAGCATCATCTCCGCCCGCTGTCAAGGGTTTATTCTTGTCACTTAACTTGAGCTGACGAGAGTCGAACGCATATCGGTTTTGACGGGCAGATTTTCGCCCATGCTGCGTTAAAGCTCTTGACAATACGACAGTATTCTCCGCGAGCTTTGCCTTGCCTGAACAAAAATCTGCTCCGGCAAAACTGCCAGCACCTGTCAGATGTGCTTTTCGAGATATTTTCGGCTTTCTTTGGTGCAGGTGGGCTGGCGCCCATCAAGGCAAAAGCAATCGGAAGGGTACTGACAGGCGATATGGGTTCGGCTCTCGTCAGCTTACGCCGAATATATTTCAAATTTTGCGGCAAAACTGACATTTATAACAAACTGACGGGAGAATGAACATGGACAGTCAGAATAAGAACACCGTTTTCGGCCATGCGGCAAGCTGCGCAAGGCTCAATGAATGCACATCGACAGCCCCGGCAAGCAGTCTGCGCGCGCAGCTCCGGCAAAGCTGCACGGAAATAAACGCGGTCTACCGGCTTATCGAGGCGCGCTTCGGCAGCGCGGCATCTATGCCGTCGAGCTGCCGCTGGCTTTTGGATAACCGCTATCTTGCATTGCGCGAAGCAAAGCGTGCAGGCGGCGCGCTCAGAGATGTTCGCCGGCTGCGCGCCGGAGGCGACGGTGTGATATTGTCCGTGCTGTGCCGGGATATGATAAAAGTGTGCTCGGGAAAGCTATCCGAGGACAATATGCTTGAATATCTGGCCGGTTTTCAAAGCGTTTCGCCGCTGCCGCAGGCAGAGCTTTATCTGCTTCCGGCGGTTTTGCTCGTGCAGCTGACTTTCTCGCTGGCCGACGCCTGCCGCAAGCTTAAAACCACTGCGGAGCCGGAAGAGCTTGCCGGGGAGTTTGCCGCGCTTTTCGGCTCTGTGCAGCTGATATCAGAGCTTGACATGCATAGTCTGCTTGAGCGCGCGGACATCGTCGAAAAGTCGCTGTCGGCAGACCCTGCCGGAGTTTATCCTCGCATGGATGAGCAGAGCCGCGCCGAGTACCGCGAAAGGCTATCCAAGCTTGCCAAGCGCGAGGGGCTCGAGGAGCACATTTTTGCCAAAAAGCTCATCGAGCAATGCCGTGCCGCAAGGGGGCGCGAAAAGCACGTCGGCGCATTTTTGTTCAGTGCGCCGAATGAGAAAAGACGCGCGGCGGCATATATATCCGCAAATGTTTTGATAACGCTGTTTCTGACGCTGCTGTGCGGCTTTTTATCGCGCAGCGCCATTGCCGCGGCGCTGCTGCTCCTGCCGCTGTCGGAGCTTACGAAGGTCATGCTCGATTACATCATTCTGCTGTGCATTCCGCCGCGGCACCTGCCGAGGCTTGAGCTTGACGGCGGCGTTCCCGACGAGGGGCGGACGATGTGCGTGATATCGGCGCTGCTCACGGATGAGGAAGGCGGCAGGCATTTTGCCGCGATTTTGGAGGAGTTTTATCTTGCAAACCGCGACTGCGGAAAAAATCTGCTCATGGGCATTCTTGCCGACCTAAAAGAGTCAAAAACCAAAACCGTGCCTGAGGACAAGGCAATCATTGCAGCGGCTCAGTGCGCTATCGATGCGCTGAACCGAAAATACGGCGGCGGATTTTATCTTTTCACGCGCGAGCGAACACTCGACAAAGGGCGCGGAAAATACTCCGGCTTTGAGCGCAAGCGCGGCGCGCTGCTGGAGCTTGCAAAGCTCATGTGCGGCGATAAAAGCGAGCTGAACACGCGCTGCGGCAACGCTCAGCTTTTGCGCTCTGCGCGCTACATTCTCACCCTCGACGGCGACACCGTGCCCTCTCCCGGCTCGGTTCGCGAGCTTATCGGCGCAATGCTGCACCCGATGAACTTACCGGTGCTCGACCGCGAGCGAGGACTTGTCACCGCCGGGCACGGCATCATACATCCGCGCATGTGCGCAACGCTGCCCTCGGCCGTTTCTACCGATTTTGCGCGCATTTTCTCCGGAGGCGGCGGACTTGAGCCATACGGCATGCTCTGCGGCGAGGTGGGCATGGATCTTTTCGACCGCGGCGGTTTTTCCGGCAAGGGCATAATCGACGCCGAAGCGCTGCTGCTGTGCTCCAAGATGCACATTCCCGAGGGCAGGGTTCTTTCGCACGATGCACTCGAGGGAGCGTATCTGCGCGGCGGATATATGAGCAGCGTTGAGTTTTCCGACTCCTTCCCCGGTTCGCCGATCGCCTATTTTAGGCGCAGCCATCGCTGGATACGCGGCGACTGGCAGAACGCCGGCTGGATATTCCGCAAAAGCGCACTCCTTCCGGATATTGAGCGCTGGAAGCTGTTCGACTCGCTGCGCCGCAGTCTGGTAGCTCCGGCGACATTTGCCGCTATCTTCGCCGGACTGCTGCTCCGGGCGCACGGGCTTATTCTCGCCGCATGGGCGGCGCTTATCGCGCTTGCTGCCGGACTTATAATATCGCTCACCGAGCTTGCATCGGGCAAGCCCGAGGCGCTGACGGCAAAGTACCACAGCCGCACCCTCGGCGGAATAGGCGAGAGCATCGTGCGCACGGCGTTCAGACTCTGGTTTTTGCCGTATGAGGCATGGATATCGCTTTCCGCCGCCGTGAGTGCGC
>OMEC01000322.1_pt1 | contig 27060 bp, 19 predicted proteins | sample 1673401 | NCBI WGS metagenome assembly OMEC01 (sample SAMEA103958110, study PRJEB25191) | human gut metagenome | reverse complement strand
GGTGTTCTGGAACTTGCTGATGGGCTTGCCGAACTGGACACGGCCCTTGGTGTAGGCCTTGGCCTCTTCCAGAGCGCCCTCGGCAATACCCAGGGACTGAGCGGCAATGCCGATACGGCCGCCGTCCAGAGTCTGCATGGCGATGTTGAAGCCCTTGCCCTCGCGGCCCAGCATGTTCTCCTTGGGGACGATCATGTCGGTGAACACGATCTCAGCCGTGGGAGAGCCGTGCAGGCCCATCTTCTCCTCGTGCTTGCCGACGGAGAAGCCGGGGAAGGAGGACTCCACGATGAAGGCGGAGATGCCCTTGGTGCCCTTGGACTTATCGGTCATGGCAAAGACCACGAACACATCGGCCACATAGCCGTTGGTGATGAAGATCTTGGAGCCGTTCATCACATAGTGGTCGCCCTCCAGCTTGGCCTCGGTCTGACCCTTGGAAGCGTCGGAACCGGCGTTGGGCTCAGTCAGAGCGAAGGCGCCGACCTTGTGACCGGTGGACAGCATGGGCAGATACTTGGCCTTCTGCTCCTCGGTGCCGTGGGTCAGGATGGGGTCGCAGCACAGGCCGTTGTGGGTGGCTACGATATCGCCGGTGGAGGCGCACTGCTTGGACAGCTCCTCGATGCAGATAGCGCTGGCCAGGGGGTCAGCACCCTGTCCGCCGTACTCCTTGGGGATGCACATGCCCATCACGCCCAGGTCGAACAGCTTTTCGATGTTCTCGCGGGGATAGAGGGTCTTGGCGTCGGTCTCGGCAGCGATGGGCTTCACTTCGTTCTCGGTGAACTCAGCCATCATCTTCCGGATCAACAGATGCTCAGGGCTCAGATTGAAATCCATAATGCTTTCTCCTTATATCAGTTTTGGAAAGGCTATATTGATATGTCGCAGGGACAAATATCACAGTTTATCATTTGTTCTGACCGGGCGCTGCCCGGTCAGAACGCTGCTGCCCGCGGGACAGCATGCCCACCGCTGGGCGCGTCAGGGGCAGCGTGTCCGAGGGGGATCAACCCGTCTCAGAATCAGTCCACAATGCCGGCGATGTCCTTAGCAAGCTGCTTCTTACCCTGGATATTGCCCTGACGGGCGATCATGATGCGCTGGGCCTGGGGAGAACCGGCACCGTGCATGGACTCGGTGCGGTAACCCACAGCGGCTGCGCCCAGGCACAGGTTCTCGATGAAGCGCATGATGCGCTGACGGTTCTCGGTGGAGACACCCTCGCGGGCGGCAAAGAACTTGTTGCAGATCTGGCCGATGGTCTCGCCGTTCCGGCCAACAACCATATCGCTGTGGAAGTCCACCTGAGAGGGCATGGTGACCATCAGGCCGCCGGCAATGTCCTCTGCCAGACGCACGATCTCATAGGGGAAGCGGGTGACGTTCTGCTTGCAGACGTTGGCCAGCAGCAGGTCGATCTGATAGTTGCCCGCCTTGGTGGGGCAGCCCTCGCAGGAGCAGGCGATACCGCAGGAGTAGAGCGTTTCGTTAAGGTGTGTCATCTCGATGAGCTTGTCCTTCACGGCGCTGGCTTTCTCCACGCCGTTGTACTCGGCGGCCAGTGCCGCCGCGCCGATAACCACATCGCCTACGCCCACCTTGCAGCCGCCGTAGCTCTGGCGGTGATAGCCGGCGAAGCGCTCCACCATCATGCCGGCGAACTCATACTCGCCGTTGAGGAAGATGTACTCGTTGGGGATGAACACATGGTCCAGAACCACCAGGGCCTCCTGACCGCCGAACTTGGCGTTGCCCACATCGATGGAGGCGTCCTCCTCCATCTTCCGGGTGTCGCAGGACTGACGGCCGTAGATCATGTACATGCCCTCAGCGTCGGTGGGGCAGGCAAAGCTGACAGCCCAATCCTTATCGGCCTCACCCATGGAGATGGTGGGCATGAAGATGTGCCAGTGGGAGTTGATGGAGCCGGTCTGGTGGCATTTGGCACCGCAGACCACGATGCCGTCGGGACGGCGCTCCACAACATGGACGTACATGTCGGGATCAGCCTGCTGGCTGGGGGCCTTGGAACGGTCGCCCTTGGGGTCGGTCATAGCACCGTCCACGGTGAGGTCATTGTCCTGAACGTAGGTCAGGAACTTCTTGAAGTTCTCGTGATAGTGGGTGCCGTACTTCTCGTCGATCTCATAGGTGGTGGAGAAGACGGAGTTAAAGGCGTCCATGCCCACGCAGCGCTGGAAGCAGGAAGCAGTCTTCTGGCCCAGCAGACGCTGCATCTTCACCTTGTTCATCAGGTCCTCGGTGGACTGATGCAGGTGGGTGAAGCGGTTAATGGTGTGACCGGTGAGGCTGGACTTCACGGTCATCAGATCAGCGTACTGAGGATCCTGAGCCAAAGCGTAGGTCATGGCCACGCAGTTGATGGAGGGGCGGATCATGGGGTGATCCACCCAGTTCTCGATCTTCTCGCCGAACATATAGACGCGGGTGTTCAGCTTCCGCAGGGACTCAATGTATTCTTGGGGGGTCATCAATGCCATTTTTTGTTATCCTCCTAATTAATTTGGGGACTAAGGGGGGATCGCTCCCCCCTTAGAGGGATGTTTAATCGTTAGCCAGACCCATCAGTTCCTCACGGAAGATGCGCTCATCCATGAGCTTCAGGTCATCGGCGATTTTGGGCATGAACTCCATCTGATCCAAAACCTGGGTCTGGAGGTCAATGCCGGGGGCGATCTCCACCAGCGTTACGCCCTCGGGCCGCAGCTCGAACACGGCGCGCTCGGTGATGTACAGAACGGGCTGGTGCACCTTGTTGGCGTAATCGCCGGAGAAGGTGATCTGCTCTACCTTGTTGACGAACTTCTTCTTGGCACCCTCCTGGGTGATGACCAGCTTGCCGTCCTTGCACTCGGTCTTGAGGCCCTTGGCGGTAAAGGTGCCGCAGTAAACGACCTTCTTGGCGTTCTGGGTAATGTCGATGAAGCCACCGGCGCCGGCCAGACGGGTGCCGAACTTGGAGACGTTCAGGTCGCCGTTGGGAGCGGTCTCGGCCAGGCCCAGGAAGGCCACGTCCAGACCGCCGCCCTGATAGAAGTCGAACTGGACGTTGTGGTCCAGAATGGCCATGGAGTTGGCTGCGCCGCCGAACTGGGTGCCGCCGTAGGGCACACCGGCGATGGAGCCGGCTTCCACGGTCAGAGTCATCTTGTTGGAGATGCCCTCCTCAGCGCAGACGTTGGCGATCTTCTCGGGAGCGCCGGTGCCCAGGTTCACGATGGCGTCCTGAGGCAGCTCCATAGCGGCGCGGCGGGCGATGATCTTCTTGGCGTCCATGGGGATGGGGGGGATATCGTCCACGGGGATGCGGAACTCACCGGAGAGAGCTCCGTCATAGGGCATGCCCAGGCACTGGTTGTTGTCCTCGGGAGAGCCCACGACGATGGCATCCACATAGATGCCGGGGATCTTCACCAGGCGGGGGTCCAGGGTGCCGCCCTGGACGATCTTCTCCACCTGAACAATGACGATACCGCCGGAGTTCTTGGTGGCCTGGCACTGGGCGGTGACATCCAGAGGACCGATCTCGCGGTGGACGGTGCAGTTGCCGTATTCATCGGCGTAGGAGCCGCGGACCAGGCACACATTGATGGGGATGGGCTTGTAGAGCAGGCGCTCCTCACCGTCAATGTTCACCAGCTTCACCAGGTCTTCCTTGGTGCACTCGTTGAGCTTGCCGCCCTCGTGACGGGGGTCTACGAAGGTGTTCAGGCCAACGTGGGTGATGGTGCCGATGTTGTGGGCGGCAATGTCGCGGTACATGTGGGTGATGACGCCCTGAGGCAGGTTATAGGCCTCCAGCTTGTTGGCCAGAGCCAGCTCACCCAGCTTGGCGGCGCGGTCCCAGTGACCGCCGACTACCCGCTTGCACATACCCTCGTGGCCGAAGTGGTCGCCGCCGGTGCCGTCCCGGTGGCCCTGACCGGCTGCAAAGAACAGTGTCAGGTCGCGGGGGTGGCCGGTTTCCACGAAACGGTTTTCCAGAGCCTTGGTCAGCGCCTCGGGGCAGGCGCAGCTAACGAAGCCGCCGGTGGAGACGGTGTCACCGTCCTTGACCATCAGGGCCGCTTCCTCAGCGGTAATGACACGTACTTTTTTCATGCTGTAAATTCCTCTTTTGTCAGAAATTTTTTAAGCGATGGATACGGAGTCTAACTTACTTGTTCTGGAAGTGCTTTTCCTTGCGCTTTTCAACGAAGGCGCTCATGCCTTCCTTCTGGTCGGCGGTGGCGAAGCACATGGCGAACAGCTCGTTCTCCAGAGCGATGCCGTCGTCAATGTCCATCTGCATGCCGCGGTCGATGCAGGCCTTGGAATACTTCACGGCGATGGGAGCGTTGGCGGTGAAGGACTTGGCCATGGCGATGGCACCGGGGATCAGCTCCTCGGGAGCATACACGGCGTTGACCAGGCCGATCTTCTCAGCCTCAGCGGCGCCGATGACCTTGCCGGAGAAGATCAGCTCCTTGGCCTTGGCGATGCCCACGCGGCGGGGCAGGCGCTGGGTGCCGGAGAAGCCGGGGGTGATGCCCAGGCCAACCTCGGGCTGGCCGAACTTGGCGCCGCCCTTGCCCTCAGCGTTGGGGCCGGCAGCCAGGATGATGTCGCAGCTCATGGCCAGCTCGCAGCCGCCGCCCAGAGCGAAGCCGTTGACAGCAGCGATGGTGGGGATCTCCAGCTTCTCAATGCGGCGCATCAGGGCGCTGCCCCGCTGGCCCCACTTGCGGCCGCCGGCCACATCCAGGGGGAGCTGCTCGCCGATGTCGGCACCGGCCACAAAGGAACGGCCCTCGCCGGTGATGATGAGAGCGCCCAGCTCGGCGTCCTTCTCCACCTCGGTGATGGCCTGCTCCAGGTCGCCGATGACGGTGGAGTTCAGGGCGTTCAGCGCCTCGGGACGGTTGATGGTGAGAATGCCGATGTTTTCCTGCTTTTCATAACGAAGGGTCTGATACATAAGTAGATTCCTCCTCAAAAATAATATGTAAGCGTCTGTGCTGACGGAGATGTGGGTCCAGCTGCACCCGTCAGCCTATCCATGGTTGTACAGTGAGTAATATAGCAATTTATGTGCCAAGATTGGCAAGATGTTTTTCACAAAAATGGAGCATTCAACTGTGCGGGTTTGACAAAAAAATCGGGGGATTTCGGCGGAATTTTCCTCTTTTCAGCGACCTCATTCGGGCACTATTCAAAAATGAATAGGCTGGATGCGCATATATTTTTCCCTGCGCAGGACATCCTTTCGGCAAGAACCACGAAAGCCGGCGGGTATTTTTTTACAAAAGATACAGAATAAACTTGGCACTGGCCCTTTCTATTCGTTTTTGAATATGCTATAATCAAAAATGAATAGATCACACGCGGGAGGTACTCTCATGGCGCATACACCTGACCTTCCTCATTTCTTTGAGGAAAATATCAATCTGGAGGGACTTTTCGACATCCTCAGCCCCAAAAACAATCTGGTCCTGGCAGACGATATGATGCTCTCTGACGCAGACGGCATCATTCTCCGGGTCAGTGAGAACTATGAGCGGAACTTTGGCTTTACCCACGATTCCATCGTGGGTAAGTCGGCTTTTGATCTGGAAGCGAACGGGACCTTCCGGCCCTGTATCACTGCGGAGGTCATCCGGCAGAAGAAAAAGATCACCGCCACCCAGACCATCAACCACACCCATAAAAATGTCATGACGGTGGGAATTCCGCTGTTTGACCAAAACGGTGTGCTGAAATATGCCGTGTGCTTCAACACGGTGTCCATGGAGCAAATCAACACCATTCAGCAGAACTACCGGCATTTACAGGACTCCTTGCAGCAGTATACGCAGGAGATCGCGGAACTGCGGCTCCGGGCCACCGCCACGGATCTGGTGGTGAAGAGCCCTGCCATGCAGCGGTTATGGACACTGATCCTGAATACCGCCAACACGAAGGCCAATATTCTCATCACCGGGGAGACCGGCGTGGGCAAAAGCGCAGTGGCCAAGGCCATCCACGCCATCAGCAACCGGGCCAACGGCCCCTTTATCGAGGTCAACTGCGCGGTGCTCCATGAAAACCTCATTGAATCCGAGCTGTTCGGCTATGAAAAGGGAGCCTTTACCGGCGCGGCCTCTGCCGGTAAGATTGGTAAGATCGAACTGGCCAACCACGGCACCCTGTTTCTGGATGAGATCGGAGAGCTGCCGCCTCATATTCAATCTAAGCTGCTGCAGCTCATTCAGGAAAAGACCATCGAGCGGGTGTCCGGCACCAAGCGCATTGAGTTGGATTTCCGTCTGTTGGTGGCCACTAACCGCAATCTGGAGGAGGAGGTGCAGCGGGGGCTGTTCCGTTCGGACCTTTTCTACCGGCTGAACGTCATCCGGGTCCACATTCCCCCTCTGCGGCAGCACCCTGAGGATATCCTGCCTATGGCGCATCAGTTTTTGGAGCGGTTCTGCAAGGAATACGGCAAGCAGCTGGCGTTAAGTCCCCGGTTTGTGGCCTTTCTGGAGCAATATCCCTGGCCCGGCAATGTGCGTCAGCTGGAAAACCTGATGGAACGGCTGGTCATCACCGCCCAGAATCCGATTTTGGACATTACGGCCCTGCCGCTGGAATACAACAGCGGCGGCAGCGCACCGGACCTCCCCTCTCAGGAGGGGACTCTGGCGGAGCGGATGGATGCCTTCGAGGGACAGATCATCCGGGATTCCTACCGCCGCTGCGGCACCACGGTGGCTGTGGCGAAGGAACTGGGCATCTCTCAGGCCACCGCTGTCCGGAAAATCGCCAAATATGTGAAGGACCGGAAGGAATGAAGCTGTTATGAATCTCATTTCTTTAAAAACAGAACTGCGGCAGGAGCTGAAGCTGACGCCGCAGCTACTGCAATCCATGGAAGTCTTGCAGATGAATTCTCAGGAGTTGCTGGACTATCTGGGGAATCTCTCCGAGGAGAATCCCACCTTGGAACTTTCGGAGGCCTCGGAGCTTCGCTCTGCCTATGCGGAGCTGCGGCAGAAAGCCAGTTGGCTGGACGCGGGGACCTTTGGGACCTCCTTTGCCCATGAGGAGGATGCCCCACCGGAGCCGGGAGCGACTGATAAGGAGCTGGACAGCCTGTCTGCGTTTCTCTGCGATCAGTTGGAACGGAAACGACTGCCGAAGCCCATGCTGGCCCTGTGTAAATATATGGCGGAGCTGGTGGACGAGGACGGATATCTGACGCAGGAGGATCTGGACGGCCTGACAGAAATGAAGATCCCCCAGACGATGGTAGATCAGGCGCTGGATGCGATTCAGTCCTTGGAGCCTGCCGGTGTGGGTGCCCGGGATCTGTCGGAGTGTCTGGTGCTTCAGCTGAGCCGCCGGAAGGACAACGTTCCCTACGCTATGGACATTGCCGCACGGTTCCTCACGGAACTGAGCCGCAGCCACTATGGGCCCATCACCAAGGCCCTTGGGGCCAGTATCTCTGAAATTCAGGCGGCGGAGAAGGCCATCGCTGCCTTGGATCCTCACCCCGGTCAGGCGTTTCAGCCGGCAGAGCCGACCCTCTATGTCCGGCCGGATGTGTTCATTGTGGAGTTGGAAGGGGAATTGCAGGTGCTGCTGAACGAATACTATCTTCCAAAGGTCACTGTGAACCCTTATTACAGCAGTATGGCCAAGGAGAGTGACGATCCGGAGGCCCGCACTTATTTAAAGGAGAAGCTGCGGCAGGCCAAATGGCTGCTGGACAGTCTGGAACGCCGGGGCAGCACCCTGCGCCGCTGCGCGCAGGCCATCCTGGACGCGCAGAGATCCTTCTTTTCCGGGCAGACTGCGGAACTGTCACCTATGAAGCTGTCCTCCCTGGCGGAGACGCTGGACCTGCACCCTTCCACCGTTTCCCGTGCCGTGCGGGATAAATACCTGCAATGCCGTCAGGGAATCTATCCGCTGCGATACTTTTTCAGTCGGGCGGTGGGACAGCAGGGACTGTCCCGTCAGGCGGTGAAGCAGCGGATGCTGCTTCGCTTCAAGGATGAGGATTCCAGCCATCCTCTCAGCGATCAGGCACTTTGCGACCTGCTGGCGGAGGAGGGGATTTTTCTGGCCCGCCGCACCGTGGCAAAATACCGGATCGAGCTGGGAATCGGTTCCTCCACGGCCCGCCGGGCCCGGAACCGTGGAAAATAAGGCATGATGAGTTAAGATCAAAAGACGGAAGGCCCTGGTTAGCGTCCGCTGACACCTATTTAATTTTAGAGGTATGCGTTGATTTGACGCATACCTCTGTTTTTTGCAATGACGGACGTATGACCGGCAAGACAGCCGAAGAGAATTTGGAGTTTTTTGCAAGAGCCTTGTAAAACGGGAATTGAAATGGATTCGTGTTGCGTAAAGTGACGTAAAAATTTTGTAAAAACTAAAAACTTTTCTTGCAATCAAGGTTGTCAGTTTGTATAATAGGCGTATAAATAAAGGGGTGAGCTTTATGGACAATGACGGACTGACCCAGTATATGCGGATCGCAATCTCTGTGGCTGAGCGGATCGCGGCGGGAGAACTGCGGGAAGGGGAAAAAATCTCTGGTCGGTCCAAGCTCTCATCGGAATACGAGGTGTCGCCGGAGACTGTCCGGCGGGCCATCCAGCTTCTCAGTGATATGCGGGTGGTAGCGGTGAAGGAGCAGAGCGGCGTATATGTACTCTCTGCGGACAATGCCAAGCGCTATCTGCAAAACTTTGAGAACAGGGCAGATCTGATGAGCAAACGCCGGAAGCTGCGGGAACTGATCGAGGAAAAGGAGGCGCTGAACCGCCGCATGGGGGAGCTGTGCCAGAGTATTCTGGAGGATACCCTCTATCCTGTTCAACCGGCGGAGACGCTGCCTACGTTTAGCTGCCGGGTGCCGGATGGCTGGTACGGCATCGGAAAAAATTTGGGTGACCTGCGATTCTGGCAGGCTACCGGCGCTACGGTGGCCGCCATCCGCCGGGGCACCACGGATATTCTTTCCCCTGGCCCCTACGCGGAGCTGTACGCTGGGGATACCGTTATTTTTGTGGGCGAGAAGAAAGCGAAGGAGGCGGTGGAACGCTTCCTGAACACAGAGCAGGAAACCGGATCCGGCAAGGGTCCTTAATCGGAAAGGAGCAGTCTATGGTTCACAATCAACTTCACGCAATCGACCTCATCATCATCGCAGCCTACCTGATTTCCATGGTTTTGATCGGCGTGGTGGTGGTCAAGAAAGTTCAGAGCATGGACGACTACTATCTGGGCGGCCGGTCCTTCGGTCCACTGGTGCTGATGGCTACCGTGTGCGCCACCATCATTGGCGGCAGCGGCCTTATGGGCCGGGCGGGCGTGGCCTATTCCAGCGGCTTCAAGGCCATTATGACGGCACTGCCCTATCTTCTGGGTATGTTTATTTTCTCCGGCTTTGCCGGGCGGATCTCCGCAGTGGGCACTACGTTCCATGTGACCTCAATCCCGGACCTTTTTGAGCAGCGCTTCGGCAAGACCACCAAGGTGATTTTAGGCGGCCTGATCGCCTTTACCATGATGGGCACTGTGGCCTCGCAGGTGACGGCCACCGCCACCATCATCAATATGCTGGGCAATGAGATCGGAATTTCCTACGAGATGGGCGCGCTCATCGCCTGTGTCGTGTTTATAGTCTATACGGCCACCTCCGGCCTGTTCGGCGTGATCTATACGGATGTATTCCAGTTTGTCATGCTGATTTTGTTTGTCTACATTCTGATCCCTTCGGCGTCTCTGGTCAAGCTGGGCGGCCTGTCCGTCTTTTTGGAGGGGCTTGCCCCGGAACTGGCAAAGCCCTATCTGGATGGCGGCATCGTGGGCGACATCATCACCTATTTTGTCTTTACTCTGGCGGGGGCGGAAATGTGGCAGCGGGCCTTCGCTGCCAAGAGCCAGAAAGCGGCCAAGGAGGGCCTGTTCCTGGGGACTCTGGCCTATGGCCTTACCATTCCGCTGGTGTGGTTCATGGGCGTGGTGGCACATCAGCTGGTGTCGGCGGAAAAGCTGGCCCAGTACGGCTCTACGGACGCGGTGGTTCCGGCTCTGGCCATTGAGATCCTGCCGGTGGGCCTGACGGGTCTGGCGCTGGCGGGTATTCTGTCCGTCATCATGTCCACGGCGGACAGCTACCTGATCGTCTCCGTGCAGACCTGCGTCCACGATATTTACAAGGTGTTCAATCCCAATATCTCTGAGAAAAAGGAGCTGCGGCTGACCCGCGTGTTCGCGGTGATCCTACCCTTGGGGGCGCTGGTGATCGCCCTGTATATCAAAAATGCTTACAGCATCCTGATGTTCGCGTGGAGCTTTTACGCGGCGGCGGCAGGACTGCCGGCATTTGCAGCGCTGTATTGGAAAAAGGCCACCAAGGCCGGCATCATCGCCGGTATGGTGGCGGGTTTCACGGTCTGTGTAGGCTGGAAGCTGGCGGGGGTGCCCTTCGGCCTCGGGCCTACGGTCCCCGGCGCCATTGCCTGCGCTGCTGCATTGGTTGGAGTCAGTCTGGCTACCTATCGGAAGGCACCGACCCCCTTTCTGGACCCTTATCAGAACGCGGCGGGCCGCTGAACGGTTGATGCCGGTATGAAAATCTGATACCATATTCTCCGGGGAAGATTCCCCGGAGAATTTTTTGTTTTCTACGCGACGGAACGCACAGATTTCTCGTCTATATGGGCAGAGAGACAAAAAGGAGGCACGGCTATGGACGATACGCAGATCATTGACCTCTATTGGGACCGGGATCAGGGAGCCATTACGGCTACCGCCGGGAAGTACGGCAGCTTTCTCCACGCTCTGTCCTGGAATATCCTTCGCAGCCATCACGATGCGGAAGAGTGCGTCAACGATACCTATTTCCGGGCCTGGAACGCCATGCCGCCGGAGCGGCCAAGTGCACTGCGGGCATGGCTGGGGCGGATCACCCGGAACCTGTCACTGGACCGCTGGAAGGCGGGGCGGACCCAAAGCCGGGGCGCGGGTATGGAGACGCTGCTGGGGGAACTGGACGAGTGCATCCCCGACCATCGGGGACCGGAGCAGGCGGCGGAGGAGCGGGTTTTGGCGGAATGTGTCAGCGCGTTTCTGCGGGGACAGACGGCGGATAACCGGTATATCTTCCTGCGGCGCTACTGGTACGGCGAGGATATCGCCGCCATCGCAAAGCGTCTGGATTGCGGCGAGAGCCGGGTAAAATCTGCCCTGTTCCGCACGAGAAAGGCCCTGCGGGCATTTTTGGAAAAGGAGGGGATCGTGGTATGAAAGCAGAGCGATTGTTCCGGGCCATCGGTTTGGTGGATGAGGGTCTGATCGAGGCGGCCGCTGAGACCCCCGTGAAAAAGCGACCCGTCTGGCGGCGGTATGCGGCTGCGGCGGCCTGCTTGATGGTGCTCTGCGGGGCGGGAGCCGCCTATCTGATCACCGGCGGATTTCGCGGCTATGGGGCCAGTGCGGGGGGCAGCGGGATCAACAACGCGGGCGGCGCTGCAGACGCCGTCACCTTTATGTCGTATGCCGGGCCGGTGTTGCCCCTGACCACAGCAGAAGAAAACCCCGGCGTGACGGCGGAACGCCGCACGGATTGGGATTTTACCCCCCGGACAGACCCGGAGGGGTACGATTCTCAGTGGGGCGCTACGGTGACGGACAGCTATGTTCTCCGCAATCCAACCGATACGGATGTGACGCTGACCCTGCTGTATCCCATTGTGGGCGGGATCAAGGATCTGCTTTCCATAGATCCCAGCGTGACGGTGAACGGAGAGAAAGCGGAGACGGAGTTGGTTATCGGCGATTACGCGGGCGGCTTTGGCGGCGCCGGCGGCGGTGACACTTCTACCCTGAATCTGCGATATCCCAGCCAATGGACGGATTATCAGGCGCTTCTGGACGGCGGTGATTACAGAGAGACGGTTACCGGGACGCAAATACCGGCGGATATGCCGGTCACGGTCTATACCTTTACGGATTTTGAAGCGCCCACGGAGCAATATCAGGCGGCTACCCAGGCGGTGACGTTTACGGCAGATGAAACCCGTACCACGGTACTGTCCTACGGCTTTGAGGGGTACGGCTGGGATGAACGCACCGGAGAGATCACTTACAGCTATTTTGTACCTGACGGTCAGCGGCGGAGTAAAACCGACAAGAAGCTGATCGTGATCGGGACGGACCTGACGGGCTATACATTACAAGGCTATCAGGATGGCGGCTGCGATTCCGGCGAGGAGATAGAGGGTGTTTCCTGCACCGTTACTCGGAGTGAGACCACGCTTCATGAGACGCTGCTGACCCTGTGCCGGGAGATCCTTGACACAATGGAAGAAAATCCTGGCTATTACGGCTGGCTCAGCGAGGCGGCGGAGATTTTGAACCCGGAAACTTATTGCTTGCTGGCGGAGCGGGCGTTGGAGCAATACGGCCTGTTGTCGGATAAACCGGTGGACCGTTATGACAGCGGACGGCTGGATGAGCTGATGGACGAGGTGCTGTCTGTGGATCGGGTACTGTATCTGAAAACGGAGGTTACCGTTCCGACTGGCGGTACGGCGGAGGTCACGGCGCAGTACTGGAAGGCCCCCAGCTTTGACTTTGCCTGCTCCGGCTCAGAGCATCGGAATTTACAGGGATATGATCTGATGACCACGCTGGATTCCACTCTGGCCTTCACGGCCCAGACAGCCTCCGTTACCCATGCAGAAAACGTCCAAATCACAGGCCAGAACATCGGTTTTGATCCGGAAAATGGCGTTACGGAGGTGAAGTTGGACCCAAACCAGCCCCATTATTATTTGGAAATTCAACCGGTTCCCAAGGAGACAGATTGACAGACGGAATGAACAGGAGGCACAGCATTGACGCTGTGCCTCCTGCGTTCATCTGTTATTTTTCGTAGAATTTGATCAGAGCCTGAGTGCCCAGATCACCGCAGCCTCGGTCGATCAAGGATTGACAGTTGGAAAGCGCCTGCTGCAAAACATTCAGATCCAGCCCGGCGTTTTCTGCTTCCTCTTCCGCAAGACGCATATCTTTCACAAAGTGCTTCATGAAGAAGCCGGGGGCAAAGTCACCTGTCAGGATCTTCTTGCCCTGAAAGTCCAGCTGCTTGCTGCCAGCGGCTCCGGTGGATACGGCGCCCAGCAAAGTATTCCCGTCTAACCCCTCCGCCTTGGCATAGGCCAGGGCTTCACACACGCCGGAGAGCGCTCCGGCGATCATGATCTGATTGGCCATTTTGGCGTGTTGGCCGCAGCCTGCGGGACCGAAATAGGTGATGTTAGTGCCCATTGCCTGGAAAATGGGGAGGCAAGCGTCGAAATCTGCCTGATCGCCGCCTACCAGAATGGAAAGCGTTCCAGCACGGGCCCCGCTGTCACCGCCGGTGACGGGGGCGTCCAGCACTCGCAGTCTCCGGGCGGCGCCCTCTTGGTAGATCCGCTGGGCCAGGGTGGGGCTGGTGGTGGTCATGTCGATGAGCGTCATACCCTTGGCGGCACTGTCCAGAATATTGCCGGGGGCAAAGTAGACCTCCTCCACATCCTTGGGGAAGCCCACCATGGTGATGACCACCTCGCTGGCCTTTACGCACTCCGCAATGCTGCCGTGGGGTACGGCACCCTCGGATATCACGTCTGCCACTTTTTCCGGGTGACGGGCATAAATGTGGACCTCGTAGCCCGCTTTCATCAGGTTCCGCACCATGGCTTTCCCCATGATGCCTACGCCGATCCAGCTGATCCTCTGCATATTGATCCCTCCTGTGTCATTTTTTTCAGCATGACACATTTAAAGAGGAGTGTCAAGAGAAACAACTGTCCTTGTTGCAAATACACATAAAATTGATAGGAAAAGCACGGAAAATTTGACATCTGAAATCTTGACGAATAAACTGCGCGGGACTATAATCAGTCCATCAATTTCGGAGCGGGCCAACGCTTCGGCCATATTGAAAATGCGTGGATCGAGACAAGTACCGTGGCCAAACGGTCACAGCGAGCCGGGGACAGTGGAAGCCCGGTACAACGGGGCGGCGGGAATAACACTCAGGAGCAGCGATCTGAACGGCGACAGCCCAGTAGGAGAGACGCGGCGTGCGGCGTTAAAGCACAGGGGTTTGTTGGAACCCCGCAAAGGGGCTGATTTTCGATCAGCAAGTTAGGTGGCACCACGGATGCGGCAGCGATTCGTCCTAAAATTTTAGGATCGTTCGCTGCTTTTATTTTTTCCGGAGGTGCTTTTTTATGTGCGCAATTATGGGATTTTCCACGAAGAAACTGGACAAGCATGAGATTTGGGAGTATTTCGACCGAACACTCTCCCGGGGACCCGATATGTCCAAGATCATGGACACCGGCTCTGGCTGGCTGTGTTTCCACCGGCTGGCCATCATGGGCCTGACCGAGGCCGGCATGCAGCCCTTTGAGCTGGACGGCGACATGGTGGTCTGCAACGGCGAGCTGTACGGCTTCCGCCCCCTGAAGCGGCAGCTGACGGAGAAGGGCTACGAATTCAAGAGCGGCAGCGACTGCGAGATCATTCTGCCGTTGTACCGGGAATACGGCCTTTCTATGTTTGCCAAGCTGGACGCGGAGTTTGCCATGATCATCTATGACCACAAGACGGATTCCCTCATCGCCGCCCGGGATCCCATCGGCATCCGGCCGCTGTTCTACGGCTATCTGGATGACGGCGGCATCGTGTTCGCCAGCGAGGCCAAGAACCTTATCGGCCTGTGCAAGGAGGTCTGCCCCTTCCCGCCGGGGCATTATTACGCAGACGGCAAGTTCGTCCGCTACGCCGACCTGACCACTGTTACGGAGTATTGCCATGATAATCTGGAGACCGTCTGCCGCACCATCCGCAATAAACTGATCGCCGGTGTGGATAAGCGGCTGGACGCCGATGCCCCGTTGGGCTTCCTGCTCTCCGGCGGCCTGGATTCCTCTCTGGTGTGCGCCATCAGCGCCCTGGTGCTGGGGAAGAAGATCCGTACTTTCGCCATCGGAATGGACAAGGATGCCATTGATCTGAAATACGCCAGAGAAGTGGCGGATTACATCGGCGCGGATCACACCGAGGTATATATGACCCGCCAGCAGGTGCTGGATACGCTGGAAGAGGTGATCTCCCTGCTGGGGACCTATGACATCACCACCATCCGGGCCAGCATGGGCATGTACCTCTGCTGCAAGGCCATCCACGAGCAGACCGACATCCGGGTGCTGCTGACCGGCGAGATCAGTGACGAGCTCTTCGGCTACAAGTACACCGACTTCGCCCCCTCTCCCGAGGCCTTCCAGCAGGAGGCCAAGAAGCGGGTGGATGAGCTGTATATGTACGATGTGCTCCGGGCGGACCGCTGCATCTCCGCCAACTCTCTGGAAGCCCGGGTGCCCTTCGGCGACCTGGATTTCGTGAAGTACGTCATGAACATCGATCCGGCCATGAAGGTCAACACCTACGACATGGGCAAGTACCTTCTGCGCCACGCCTTTGAAAAGGACCACCTGCTGCCTGACGACATCCTCTGGCGCCAGAAGGCCGCCTTCTCCGACGCCGTGGGCCACTCCATGGTGGACGACCTGAAGGAGTACGCCGAGACCAAGTACACCGACGCCGAGTTTGAGGAAAAGCGGAAGAAATACGATTTTGCCCAGCCGTTCACCAAGGAATCCCTGCTGTACCGGGAGATCTTCGAGAAGTACTATCCCGGCCAGGCCCCCATGGTGAAGGACTTCTGGATGCCAAATAAGAGCTGGAAGGGCTGCGACGTCAACGATCCCTCTGCCCGCGTGCTGAGCAACTACGGCGAGAGCGGAACATAAAGAATCAAATCACCTCCGTCGTTTTCGGCGGAGGTGATTTTGATACACATATAAATTAAGGGGTACACTTCGGCCTTTTCAGTGCTTTCGGGCTTAGTCAGAGGGGGTGATCTGGGAGAGGTAGCGGTAAATGCTGGCGGTGGAACAGCCGAGGGCGGCCGCGGCGCTTTTAATGGCGCCCTTCAGCAGAAAAATGCCGGCGGATTCCAGAGAAGTGATGACCTGAAGCCGCTCGCTGTGGGTGAGGTGGCCGGGCGTGACCCCCATCCGTTCCAACTCCCGGTTGATGGCGTCCAAAGCCACCGCATCTGCGGAGTTGCGGAATTTTTCCGGGGAGGATCGGGCGGATATGTCATCTTCACTCTCTGGCAGCGGCTGTGCCAGCACATCGGTTACGAACAGGTCCGGGTGGCACAGCTTCAGGATATGGTCGCTGATGGCCCGATAGCGGCTGTCGTCAAAGTTGATGCACAGCAGGCCGATGAGCTTGCCGTTGTCCTTGATGAAAAAGGTGCTGGATCGGAGGTCTTTTCCGTTGACGTTGATGCTGTAATAGTGGAGATGATAGTCCGTATGCTCATAGCTCTTGTCCCGGAGACTACTCAGGGCCATATTGGTCAGAGGCGCACCGACCTCCCGGCCGCTGATATAATTATTGGCGATGGCGATGATGGAACGGTCCTTTCGGGTCAGATCGTGAAGAGCCACTTCATAGTCGGGCCCCAGCGCTTTTCCCAAAAATTCGGTCAGTTTGATGTAATGCTGAAGGACCAGGCTGGAAGAGGACGTCATAAGATTCCCTCGTTTCATTTTGCATATTTTCGGGCTATGAAAATATTATATATGAGAAAGTCGTATTGTCAAAGCAAAAAATAATGAGAAAAAATTATTGTCAGCCAACCGAGGAAACATACAAAATATATAAATTTAAACAGCTAAACAGCGTAAAAAATATCGAAGATATGCAAAAAAATCACAATAAAAGTTGACGGGGTCCTAAAAACATGATAAAATAGTCGCACAACAGGAATGGGGCGGAGACAGGATCCCTGCTTGGCGTTCTGTTCAGGCAGCCTGAAACGAGCCGCTCCACGATTCTTTTGTATCGGATACTGTCCGCCAGGCGCAGAGCAGGAAAGGGAAGCCTGCCCTTCGACGACCGGGGTATCTCCAAAAAAACAGGCGGAAAACGCCAAATTATGGAGGTAAACAAAATGGACAAGAATGCGAAGCACTATCCCCTGAATGTGACGATGCCTCAGCACTGCGCATATGTGGTGCGCGATCTTCCTCAGGCTACCGTTGAACAGCGCGAGCGCGCTCTGAACGCTACGCACTGGAATGAGTTTGCGTTCCCCTCCGGCATGCTGACTGTGGATATGCTGTCTGACTCCGGTACCACCGCTATGACCAACCAGCAGTGGGCAACCCTGTTCCTGGGCGACGAGGCCTACGGCCGCAACACCGGCTACTATGTGCTGCTGGATACCTTCCGCGACATTTTCGAGCGCGGCGGCGAGAAGAACTGGAAGAAGGTCATCGACCTGGTCCGCACCGATTGCCGTGACATCGAGAAGATGATGGACGAGGTCTATCTCTGCGAGTACGAGGGCGGCCTGTTCAATGGCGGCGCTGCTCAGATGGAGCGCCCCAACGCCTTCATCATCCAGCAGGGCCGTGCCGCTGAGTCCGTCCTGATGGAGATCGTGAAGAAGATCCTGGCCCAGCGTCATCCCGGCAAGGTCTTCACCATCCCCTCCAACGGCCACTTCGACACCACTGAGGGCAACATCAAGCAGATGGGCTCCATCCCCCGCAACCTGTACAACAAGGAGCTGCTGTATGAGATCCCCGAGGGCGGCTCTTACGAGAAGAACCCGTTCAAGGGCAACATGGACATCGAGAAGCTGGAGCAACTGATCCAGGGCGTTGGTCCCGAGAACGTACCTCTGGTGTTCACCTGCATCACCAACAACCCCATCTGCGGTCAGCCCGTCTCCATGGCCAACATCCGGGAGATCAACCGCGTGGCGCATAAGTATGACATTCCTCTGGTGTTCGACGTTGCCCGCTGGGCCGAGAACTGCTACTTCATCAAGATGAACGAGGAAGGCTACGCCGACAAGTCCATCGCCGAGATCGCCAGTGAGATGTTCTCCTACTGCGACGCCTTCACCATGTCCGCCAAGAAGGACGGCCACGCCAACATGGGCGGTATGCTGGCCTTCCGCGACCGCGGCCTGTTCTGGCAGAAGTTCTCCGACTTCAACGAGGACGGCACCGTGAAGACCGACGTGGGCGTGCTCATCAAGGTCAAGCAGATCTCCTGCTACGGCAATGACTCCTACGGCGGCATGTCCGGCCGTGACATCATGGCTCTGGCCTGCGGCCTCTATGAGAGCTGCGACTTCGGCTACATGCATGACCGCGTGCAGCAGTGCGAGTACCTGGCACAGGGCTTCTACAAGGCCGGCGTCAAGGGCGTCGTTCTCCCCGCCGGCGGCCACGCTGTGTACATCAACATGGATGAGTTCTTCGACGGCAAGCGCGATCATACCACCTTCGCCGGCACCGGCTTCTCTCTGGAGCTGATCCGCCGCTACGGTATCCGCGTGTCCGAGCTGGGCGACTTCTCCATGGAATATGATTTGAAGACTCCCGAGCAGCAGGCTGAGCTGGCCAACGTGGTGCGTTTCGCCATCGACCGCAGCCGTCTGACCCAGGAGCACCTGGATTACGTCATCGCTGCTGTCAAAGCGCTGTATGAGGACCGCGAGTCCATCCCCAACATGCGGATCGTCTGGGGCCACAAGCTGCCCATGCGTCACTTCCACGCCTTCCTGGAGCCCTACGCCAACGAGGAGAAGTAATTCCGGGAAATACAATTAAATAAAAAGATTTCAGCGCAGCATTTCCAGCAAGTTCCTTTGTCTCAGTTTTCATCGCGCCCGGGCGCTTGAATAGGTTCCGTCCCGTTTGGGTGCGCCGCTTGCGGCCACCCATCGGGCGTGAGCCGATCTGAAAAGTGCCACATCCGATCATCACACCAATCTGTGTCTTTAGGAGGGCAAACTATGTCAGACAAACACGCAACTCTGGAAAATCGCGACGGTTTTCAAAGCAAATGGGGCTTTATTCTGGCCTGCATTGGCTCTGCCGTTGGTATGGGTAATATTTGGCGCTTCCCCATCATGGTGCAGCAGTTCGGGGGCATGACGTTCCTGATCCCCTACTTCCTGTTCGTACTTCTGATCGGTTCCACCGGTATCATTGAGGAATTCGCACTGGGCCGTTGGGCACAGGGCGGCCCCGTGATCTCCTTCGGCAAGGCTACCGAGGAACGCACCGGTAATAAGCGGCTGGGCGAGGCCATCGGCGCGCTCCCCATCGTCGGCTCTATGATGCTGGCTATCGGCTACACCGTGGTCATGAGCTGGATCTTCAAGTACTGCTGGATGGGTATTTCCGGCAGCCTGTACGCTATGGGCACCGATATGGCGACCATCGGCGGCACCTTCGGCGGCACCGCTCCCGAGGCAGAGACTCTGGGCGAGGCCCTGAGCATGATGTTCAGCAATGGCATCTTCGGCATCGGCAACGGCGTATGGCTGATCGTGGGTCTGGTGGCCTCTTTGGCCATCATGGCATTCGGCGTGGGCAACGGCATTGAAAAGGCCAATAAGGTCATGATGCCCGCTCTGTTCTTCCTGTTTGTGATCCTGGGCATCTATATCTGCACTCTGCCCGGCGCCAGCGAGGGCTACAAGTACATCTTCACCCTCAAGCCCGAGGGCCTGCTGAATCCTCAGGTCTGGGTCTTCGCATTCGGTCAGGCATTCTTCTCCCTGTCTGTGGCGGGCAACGGCTCCGTGATCTACGGCTCCTATCTGCCCAAGGATGAGGACCTGCCTTCCTCTGCCCGCAACGTGGCCCTGTTCGACACCATCGCCGCTCTGCTGGCTGCCATTGTCATCATCCCTGCCATGGCAGTCATTCTGGGTGACGGCATCGTTGGAATGAAGGGCGGCCCCGGCCTGATGTTCGTCTATCTGGTCAATGTGTTCAACGCCATGCCCGGCGGCCGGATCGTGGGTATGATCTTCTATATCTGCGTTCTGTTCGCGGGCGTCAGCTCCATCGTGAACCTGTATGAGGCTCCCGTGGCTTTCCTGCAGGAGAAGCTCCACACCAACCGTGTGCTGTCCGTGGTCATCATCGGCGCAGTGGGCGGCGTAATCGCACTGTGCATCCAGCCTTGGACCTCTCAGTGGATGGACGTTGTCTCCATTTACATCTGCCCGCTGGGCGCTCTGCTGGCCGGTATCATGTTCTTCTGGGTCATGAAGAAGGACACTGCTCTGGCGGCTGTCCACGAGGGCCGCACCGCCGGCAAGAAGGACATCAGCGGCTGGTTCTATCCTCTGGGCAAGTGGGTGTATTGCGCAGCCTCTCTGGCGGCCCTGATCTTGGGCGCCATCTATGGCGGCATCGGCTAAGCCTGTATACAATTTAAAAATGGAGCACCGGGATCGACCGGTGCTCCATTTTTTCACTTTTTCGAAAAATATGGCCTTTTGTGGGCTGCACGGGAAGAAAATGGATAGAAATGAATGGGTAGCTGATATGCGCATCAGATTCTTTATCCCCCAAAATGAATAGAGCGCTCAGCGAGAAAACTGGAGGGGAAATAGGAATAACTCTCATGAAAAGTGTCCGTAATACGGAAAAAAGTATCAGTTTTTTGCTTCTGTTCTGTTGACAAATGCGAATGATTCAGGTATCATATGTAGCAACTATTTGCAGGTCTCTTGTGAAATGCTTGCAAAAAAACGAATTGGAGGCATGTATGAAAAGATTGCTGAGCACACTGCTTGCCCTGACCATGGCCCTGGCCCTGGTTTCCTGCGGCAAAAGCAACCCCACCCCCAACACTGGCAGCAACAAAACCGAGACTCCTTCTGAGACCGCTGACACGAAAACCGAGGGCAACGTCCACATCGGCATCGTGACCGGCTCCGTTTCTCAGTCCGAGGACGACCGCCGCGGCGCCGAGGCTTTCCAGGCCCTGTACGGTGAGGATATGGTCAAGCTGGCCATCTATCCCGATAACTTCACCGAGGAGTTGGAGACCACCATCCAGACCATCGTGAACCTGGCTGATGACGCCGACATGAAGGCCATCATCGTCAACCAGTCCGTCCCCGGCACCACCGAGGCGTTCCGTAAGATCAAGGAGATCCGCCCCGACATCCTGTGCATCGCCGGCGAGGCCCATGAGGATCTGCTCGAGATCGGCTCCGCTGCCGATCTGGTGTGCAACAACGACTTCGTGGCCCGCGGCTATCTGATCATCCGCACCGCTCACGAGCTGGGCTGCGACACCTTCGTGCACATTTCCTTCCCCCGTCATCTGGCTTATGAGACCATGTCCCGCCGTCTGGCCATCATGAAGGCCGCCTGCGAGGAGTTCGGCATGAAGCTGGTGGAAGAGACCGCTCCCGACCCCACCTCTGACGTTGGCGTGTCCGGCGCTCAGGCTTACATCCTGGAGAAGGTGCCTGAGTGGGTTGGCAAGTACGGCGAGAAGGCCGCTTACTTCTGCACCAACGATGCGCACACCGAGCCCCTGCTGAAGCAGCTGGTCGAGTACGGCGGCTACTTCATCGAGGCTGACCTGCCCTCTCCCCTGATGGGCTATCCCGGCGCTCTGGGTCTGGATCTGACCGAGGAAGCCGGCGATTTCGAGAAGATCCTGGCCAAGGTCGAGTCCGCCATCAATGAGAAGGGCGGCGCCGGCCGTTTCGGCACCTGGGCTTACTCCTATGGTTATACCCTGTCCGCAGGCCTTGCCCAGCATGCCAAGAACGTCATCGACGGTACTGCTGATCTGACCGATATGGACGATGTTGCTTCCGCTCTGCAGAAGTATTCTCCCAAGGCTGAGTGGAACGGCGCCGGCTACACCAACGCCACCACCGGCGTTAAGTCCGACAATGTGTTCCTGATCTATCAGGATACCTACATCATGGGCGACCCCGGCAAGTTCATGGGCAACGCTGAAGTGGAGATCCCCGAGAAGTACTTCACCATCAGCTGACATAGCTTTTGTAAAGCACAATGTATCGAACAGGGGGGAGGGATTCCTCCCCCCTGTTTACTTATAGGTAGGGTATATTATGGAAAATAACAATGCTCCCCTGTTGGAGATGCGCAACATCCAGAAGGACTTCTTCGGAAACCAGGTGTTGACGGATATCAACTTCACGCTGAAAGAGGGCGAGGTGCTGGGTCTTGTGGGCGAAAACGGCGCCGGCAAGAGCACCCTGATGAAGATCCTTTTCGGCATGGACGTGATCCGCGAGACCGGCGGTTATAAAGGCGACGTCCTTATTAACGGCGAGAAGGTCACCTTCAACACGCCGTTCGATGCGCTGAAGGCCGGTATCGGCATGGTGCATCAGGAATTCTCTCTGATCCCCGGCTTCACCGCCACAGAAAACATTCTGCTCAACCGTGAGCCGAAAAAGAAAAACGTCATCTCAGAAGTGTTCGGCGATAGAATGGACACTCTCGATTATAAGGAAATGGATGTGCGCGCCAAGCGCGCCATCGAAAAAATGGGCGTTGAGATCGACCAGAAAATGATCATCAGCAGCATGCCTGTGGGCCACAAGCAGTTTACCGAAATCGCCCGCGAGCTCAGCAAGGAAAACCTGAAGCTGCTGATCCTGGACGAGCCCACCGCCGTGCTGACGGAGAAGGAAGCCGAAGCGCTGCTGGACTCCATCCGCAATATGTCCGCCCAAGGCATTGCCATCATCTTCATCACCCATCGTCTTCATGAGATCCTGTCCGTCTGCGACAAGGTGGTCATCATGCGCGACGGCTATGTGGTCAAGGATACTCCCGCCAAGGAGACCGACGTGACGGATATCACCAAGTGGATGGTGGGCCGCAACGTGGAAAGTGCCGCCGTGGCGCAGGATATCAAGATCGACCCCAACGCCAAGACCATCATGTCCATCCGCAAGCTGTGGGTGGATATGCCCGGTGAGATCGTCCGCAACGTGAACCTTGACATTAAGGAGGGCGAGATCCTGGGCATCGGCGGTCTGGCCGGTCAGGGCAAGCTGGGTATTCCAAACGGCGTCATGGGCCTGTATGAGGCCGGCGGCACCGTGGAATTCGACGGCAAGCCCATCGCCCTCAACAGTCCCCGCAAGTGTCTGGACGCCTCTCTGGCCTTCGTGTCGGAGGATCGCCGCGGCGTGGGCCTGCTGCTGGACGAGTCGCTGGAGTGGAACGTGGCGTTCCCCGCCATGCAGATCCACGACAAGTTCCTGAAGAAGCACCTGTTCTTCACGTGGCGTGACGAAAAGGCCATCCATCAGGTCACCCAGAAGTACATCGACGAGCTTCAGATCAAGTGCACCAGCTCCCTGCAAAAGGCAAGAGAGCTGTCCGGCGGCAACCAGCAGAAGATCTGCCTTGCCAAGGCCTTCGCGCTGGAGCCCCGTTTCCTCTTTGTCTCCGAGCCTACCCGCGGCATCGACGTGGGCGCCAAGGCGCTGGTGCTGGAGGCCCTGAAGAAGTTCAACCGCGAGAGCGGCATCACCGTGGTGATGATCTCCTCCGAGCTGGAAGAGCTGCGTCAGGTCTGTGACCGGATCGCCATCGTCTCCGGCGGCAAGATCGCCGGTATCCTGCCGGCTGACCATAGCTCCGAGGAATTCGGCATGCTGATGGTCAGTCAGGTGAAGTAAGGAGGACAAGATGGGCAAAAATGTAACCACAAGTCTTGGCAACAAGACGAAATTCCGGCAGCTGATCGATAATTTCGGACTGCCCCGCGTCATCATCACGGGCTTCCTGCTGCTGCTGTTTATCTCCGCCCCTATCGTGGGCGCCGATCTGGCCACCCAGATCACCAATACCATCAACCGCTTCAGCTGGAACGCCGTTCTGGTGCTGGCCATGGTTCCCATGATCCATTCCGGCTGCGGCCTGAACTTCGGCCTGCCGCTGGGCATCGTGTCCGGCCTGCTGGGCGCCACGCTGTCCATCGAGTTCGGCTTTACCGGCCCCATGAGCTTTGTGATGGCGATCCTGATCTCCACCCCCTTCGCGCTGCTGTTCGGCGGCGGCTACGGCTGGCTGCTGAACAAGATCAAGGGCGGCGAAATGATGATCGCCACCTACGTGGGCTTCTCCGCCGTGTCCTTCATGTGCATGATGTGGCTGCTGCTGCCGTACCGTCATCCCACCATGGTGTGGGGCTTCGCCGGTACCGGCCTGCGTACTGTTATCTCGCTGGAGGGATTCTATGACCAGCTGCTGGCCAACTTCCTGGCCATTGACCTGAACGGCATCGGCATCAACCTGCGGATCCCCACCGGCAGCCTGCTGGTGTTCGCGCTGCTGGCGCTGGCCATGTGGGCGTTCCTGCACACCAAGACCGGTACGGCCATGACCGCCGTGGGCTCCAACCCGGCGTTCGCCAAGGCCGCCGGCATCAACGTGGACAAGATGCGTCTTATCTCCGTCATCATGTCCACATGGCTGGGTGCCGTGGGTATCCTGATGTACGAGCAGGGCTTCGGCTTCGTGCAGCTGTACATGGGCCCCTTCTGGATGGCGCTGCCCGCCGTGTCCGCCATCCTCATCGGCGGCGCGTCCGTGAATAAGGCGTCGATCCCCAATGTGATCATCGGTACGTTCCTGTTCCAGGGCATCGTCACCATGACGCCTACCGTCATGAACTCCGCGTTCCACATGGATATGTCCGAGGTCATCCGTATCATCGTCTCCAACGGCATGATCCTGTACGCACTGACCAGAAAGACGGAAGGAGGGCGCTGAGCATGAATAATCTGATGAAGAAAAAAGTAAGCGTTCTTGACCTGATCCGCGGCAACTCCGTGCCGCTGATGTTCGTCCTGATCTGCGCCGTGTTTATCCCGCTGTCCGGCTTCTCCGGCAGCTATCTGCTCAACGAGATCATGACCCGTCTGGGCCGCAACGCCTTCCTGATCCTCAGCCTGCTGATCCCCATTATGGCCGGTATGGGCCTGAACTTCGGCATGACGCTGGGCGCCATGGCGGGCCAGATCGGCCTGATCCTGGTAGCCGACTGGCAGATCTGGGGTATCCCCGGTCTGGTTCTGGCGGCCATCATCTCCATCCCCATCTCCATCCTGCTGGGCCTGATGTGCGGCGTGCTGCTGAACCGGGCCAAGGGCCGCGAGATGATCACCAGCTACATCATTTCCTTCTTCGTGAACGGCGTGTATATGCTGGTGGTGCTGTACATGATGGGCCCCATCATCCCCATTGCCCACAACACCCTGAAGCTGCCCCGCGGCTACGGTATCCGCAATACCGTCAGCCTGCTGCCCATGCGCCAGACCATCGATAATGCGCTGGCCATCTACGTGGGCGGCGTCAAGATCCCCGTGCTGACCCTTATCATCATTGCGGTGGCCTGCCTGTTCATCGTGTGGTTCCGCAAGACCAAACTGGGTCAGGACATGCGCGCCGTGGGTCAGGACATGGAGGTGGCCCGTGACGCCGGTATCAACGTGGAGCGCACCCGCATCATCTCCATGGTGATCTCCACCGTGTTCGCCGGCTTCGGCATGATCATCTACCTGCAGAATCTGGGTAACTTCCCCACCTACAGCGCCCACACCAACGTGGGTATGTTCTGTATCGCGGCTCTGCTGGTGGGCGGCGCGTCCGTGGAAAAGGCATCCATCGGCAACGTGTTCCTGGGCGTTATCCTGTTCCACACCATGTTCATCGTGGCGCCCTCTGCCGGTACGAAGATCACCGGCGACTCCATGATCGGCGAGTACTTCCGTGTGTTCATTTCCTACGCGGTCATCACCATCGCACTGGTCATGTACGAAACCAAGAAGCGCAAGTCCCAGAGCCTGATGGGCCAGATGCTGGCGCAGGCCCAGAAGGACGAGGAGGAGGGTAAGACGGCATGAAAGCACGCAGACTGATTATCCGAATCGCCGCCGTTCTGGTGCTGGTCGTGATCGGCGTGATCATGAGCATCATCGGCCGCGGCCATACCATCTATCTGGACAACAAGACGCTGGAGTACGACGGCCAGACCTACAAGGCACCCTATAAGGTGACCATCACCGTGGGCGGCGAGGAGCTGACCAAGCTGTACGACAAGGAGCGCGGCTCCACCACCTGCCTGGGCCAGACCTTCACCGTGACGCTGACCGTTATGGAAAAGAAGAACGGCACGGAGGAGACCCAGACCTACAAGATCCCCGTCCCCAAGAACATGGACGGCGTGATCCTCAACATCCCCGGCTATCTGGCCGGTCTGCCTCAGGAGGCGTACATCACCGAGTTCGTTCCGGCTGTGACGGAGGAGCCCGTTGACGACGAGGTTCCCGGCGGTGAGGACGACCTGATCCCCAGCACCGATGGCGATTCCGCGATCCCTGATATGTAAAAATGCTTCGATACAGCCCATGCTGCCTGCATGGGCTGTATCAGCCATTGTGGAAAAACAAGCAAAACGGAGGTAAATATTATGGCTGTATTGTCCGGGCTGAAGCCTGAAAGAGTGTTTGCGTATTTTGAGAAGCTCTGCTCCGTGCCTCACGGCAGCGGCAACACCAAGATCATCAGCGATATGTGCGTGGGCTTCGCCAAGGAGATGGGCCTGCGGTACCGTCAGGAGCCCTGCAACAACGTCATTATCTGGAAGGACGCTTCCGCCGGGTACGAGAACGCCGCGCCCATCATTCTGCAGGGCCATATCGACATGGTCTGCGCCAAGACCGACGACTGCACCAAGGACATGACCACCGAGGGTCTTGACCTGATGACCGACGGTGAGTGGGTCTGGGCCGACAAGACCTCTCTGGGCGGCGACAACGGCATCGCCGTGGCCATGATCTTGGCCATTCTGGAGGACGAGACGCTGGCCCATCCTCCCATCGAGGCGGTGTTCACCGTGGACGAGGAGGTGGGCATGGACGGCGCCTTCGCGCTGGACTGCTCCGACCTGAAGGGCAGGAAGCTGCTGAATCTGGACTCCGAGATCGAGGGCGTGTTTACCGTTTCCTGCGCCGGCGGTATGCGGGCCGACTGCCATCTGCCCGGCATCATGGAGCCTGTGGCCGGTATGGCGGGCTATTCTATTACGCTGGCGGGC
>OMEC01000316.1_pt1 | contig 27395 bp, 28 predicted proteins | sample 1673401 | NCBI WGS metagenome assembly OMEC01 (sample SAMEA103958110, study PRJEB25191) | human gut metagenome | reverse complement strand
CCACCAAGGCTATATCGTATTGGTCGCTATCCAATTTTTCTATTGCTTCTTTTTGCCCGGAAGCACTTTCGATTTTGAACCCTTCATTTCCTAAATAGTCCGATAATGAGGATACGATACTTTGGTCATCCTCCACTAATAATAGTTTGCTCATAATACTTTCTCCTTGCTTAATATCTTTTTCTTATCAATTAAGTCTCACCTTGTTTTTCTATTTTGCTTACATCTTTCGTCAGCAGGTTTTTCCGCATTTATAGGTATCAGCCACACACGGCTCAGCCGAACAACACCGGGTATGCGGTTTTCTTCACATAGCTTTTGTATGCGGCGCTCGGAGATCGCCCATTTCTTCGCCGCCTCTTGTACCGTAATATAGTCGAACATAGCACACCTCCATCAATATCTATATCTATTATATACGGTCAAGCGAATAAAATCAAGAAACGGAATGTGAACAATGCTCCATATCGAGGGATAACCGAAGAAAAATACCTCTTTTTTGCCTGTAAATCAGCCATTTTACCCCTTCCGAAGTGTAGTAATGGTAAAGGGAGAAAGAACGAGGGAGTAACGATAGCAAGCACAGCAAGCGAGTACCCGCTTGCGAATTTTCCGTATTTTCAGGTCCCTTGCCCGAAAATGAAAATTGCTTGTTGGAATATCCCAAACCCTTATTGAGAACGGAGGCGTTTATGGCTAACCGAAAACGAAATATACAGATGAAATTCTGGGTCACGGAGGAAGAAAAACGCCTCATTGACGAGAAGATGAAACAGCTCCCGACGCAGAGATACGGGGCCTACCTTCGCAAAATGGCGATTGACGGATATATCATCTACACCGACACGAAGGACATTAAGGAGATGAACAGAACCCTTTTCTCCATCGGCCGCAATATCAATCAGATCGCAAAGAGGCTCAACGCCGGAGGACCCGCCTATCAAGCGGATATCCAGGAGATACGGGAAAGGCTGGATCAGATATGGCAGTTACAAAGACACATCCTATCAAATCAACGCTGAAAGCGGCGATTGACTATATCTGCAATCCCGAGAAAACGGACGGGAAGCTGCTCGTTTCCGCCTATGGCTGTGCAGCCGAGACCGCCGACATAGAATTTGCCTGGACCCGCCGCCATGCCATCGACAAGGGGACGAACCTGGGCCGCCACCTCATACAAGCCTTTGAACCCGGTGAGGTCACACCCGAGGAAGCCCACGAGATCGGTATGCAGCTCGCAAAGGAAGTTTTGGGCGGCAAGTATGAATTTGTGCTGACGACCCACATAGACCGGGATCATGTCCATAACCACATCATTTTTAACGCCGTCAGCTTTGCGGATCATAAGCACTACCATTCCAACAAAAGAAGCTATCACGAGATACGGCGCACAAGTGACCGACTCTGCAAGGAACACGGTCTATCCGTTATCGTCCCCGGACAGGACAAAGGCAAGAGCTATATTGAACACCAGGCCGAGAGGAATGGCACCAGCTATAAGGCAAAACTGAAAGCCGAGATTGACCGCCTCATTCCTTCCTGCCGCAGCTTTGAAGAACTGCTCGCCGCCCTCCAGCGTGAAGGGTATGAGATAAAGCGGGGAAAATATATCTCCTGCCGGGCTCCCGAGCAAGAGCGGTTTACCCGTCTGAAAACCCTGGGTATCGACTACACCGAGGAAGCCATCACCGCCCGGATCGCCGGAGGTATCCGCCCATCCAAGCAGCCGAAGCAGCGTGACGGAAGGGTCAGTCTGCTAATTGATATCCAAAACAATATCAAGGCACAGCAGAGCGCCGGATTTACCCACTGGGCCAAGCTGAACAATTTGAAGCAAGCGGCTAACACAATGAATTTCCTGACCGAACACAAGATAGACAGTTACGGTCAGTTAGAGGACCGGCTATCGGCACTCACCGAAAAGAGAGATACCGCCCATACCGAGATAAAGAGCATAGAGGCAAGAAGCGCAGAGCTCGCCCTTGTGATGAAGCACGCCTCCACCTATCGGAAGTTAAAACCGATCTACGACCAATACAGACGGTCGGGTGATAAAGAGAAATTCTTGCGAGGGCACGAAAGCGAAATTATCCTGTTTGAAGCTGCCGCCCGAGAACTGAAACGCCTGGGCGCCGTTCCGCTCCCGACAGCCGAGAAGATAAAGGCAGAGCTCGCCGCCCTGAACGCAAGGAAGGAAACGCTCCTTGTCGAGTACAAGACGACCAGGGCCGAGGCTCGGGAATTTGAGACCATCAAACAGAATGTAGATATACTGCTGTCCTCCCCGAAAGAACAGGAACAGAAGCGAACCCAACATATCGAATGACCCCGCACCTGTGCGGAGCAAATAAAATTTACGGAGGTATAACCCTATGGAAAACAAACCCGCAATCATCGTATCCGGCAGCAAGAACAATATGCAGCCCTGGTATGAGGAAAAATGCAAGCGAGCCCTGGAAGAACTGGCCCACCTTGCGGACACCATCCGCCGCCCCGGTAATGAACCGAATGGAGGATGGAAGAACAAACAGGAGGAAATGCAGCACCATTTGACCTATGCTGTCAAGAGCGTGCTCGTGATGGCCGCCATCTCCACAGGCCAATCCGGCAACTGGAAAAAAGAGGACATTGACTGTATCGTGGATGAAGGGTACACAGGCTACAAAAAGGTGATGGAGAAATTCGGCCAATGACGAGAGGCAAAGCGGTCAGGGCGTTCCTGCTCCATAGCCTGCTACCGGTCACGGCGGCGGTGCTGCTGTTCTTCATCTTCAAATCAGCCTGTATGCGTGACGGAGAAATGGACTACCTGCTGTTATGGATTCTCTGCGGTCTGCCCTTCGGTATCCATCGGATGTTTCTCTGGATCATACCGGGCGGCCGCTCCTTCGGCGGGAGCATTGCCGTCTTTGCTCTGAACTTTCTGATCGGCGGCGTGATAGGCGGTTTTGTCCTTGTGTGGCGTCTGCTCGTGGCAGCCTGGTATATTCCCCTCACGGTATACCGCCTGATCGCCGGGTGAAAATCCGCATTGATGGAAATGTGGAAAACTGCCGCTCGTGCCGATGGAAAAGCCATTTACAACCCGATGGAAAAGGCAAGCCTTTCCCACAGGCAGCAAACAGCTTTACGCACAGCCTCGCCTGCAGGGGCAGTTTACACACAGTCCCACAACGCCTACTACTGCGAATATCCATCCTTTCCTATCCAATCCCAAAGAGAAAAAAGAGCATAAAAAAAGAACGGGAGCGCGGCCCTCGGATGAACCGAGAAGCCACGCTCCCTTTTTGTGTTTGAAAAGTGTTGATTATCGCACCTTTACAGCCTCACTGGAATGTGAAACCCTCCGCATAGGAAAACATACAGGCTGCCGTCTGAAAAGCCGATACAGGAGATTATTTGACCGTTTTTGAACCCTTATCACCGCACTTTTTTGACCGCTCCGAAAGATAACGGGGACAGGATATCAGGGTCGCCCGGAAACTCTGCTTGCACTCGTGAACACACCCACGGCAAACCTTGTTATATTGCCGCCTGCCGTTCTCTCCCAGGAAAAAGGACCATTCCAGGCGCCATTTCTTGCTCCTGCTCATAGGTCGCCGTGTTCGGGGGTGGAGCGTCCTTCACGGCCCTTTTCGGGCGGGGTGCGCTCGGAACACTCCCGTTTCGCGTCGGCAAGGCGTTCACGGATAGAAGGTCTTTCCTTCGGCTGCTCACGGCTGCCGTTATTGATAACGCCGTCTATCATCCCATAATCATCTTCAACGGTCATTTCCGCCGTTTTGAGGGGATTGTTCTTTTCGGGCGTTTCCTCCCTTCTCACGGCAAAGGCGCGTGTGCCGTTCCCCATAATGAGAAAACTTCGGTCGTCGGACTCGTGGTGAACACCGTAGCCCGCCGCCTCCATCTGCTCCCGTGAAAGGTCGGTGAGTGCAAAACTGCCCCTCGGGGTCGTCACCCTTTCGCCGGTCAGCCGGTCGTCGGGCTGCTCGGGGCGGTCAAGGAGCTTTGCCTTGTCCTCCATGACGGAGGTATCCTGTGTCGGATCGTATCCCGTTTCACGCTCATACTCGGCAAGGCGGCCGGGGAGAACATCATCCCCGGTCTGCGCCATTTCTGCGAGAAGGTCACGGAGGGCGGCGGTCTTGCCCTCCAGGAGAAGGTCGGCTATAAGCTCCTTCTGTTCGTGGGACTCCGGGTGCTGTGCCGCATACTGCGGATCGTGCTGACGGAAAAACTCGTCAAGGTCAAAGGCGAGATCGGTCGCCATATCCAGCTTATCGGCCTGGGTCTGCGGTTTCACCTCCTGGGAAACGATACCGTATTTTTGCTCATAGCTTTCCAATGTGGCAATCACGGGGGCGGCCTCGTCCGTGATATCTCTTTCCTCTGCTGTACGGTGCAGCCCTTCTTTTATGGCTGCGGTATCCCCCTTCAAAAGATGTTCGTGTAAAACAATCTGCTGGACTACTTCATCCGGGAACATAACCGCATACTCCGCATGATACCCACGGAAAAAGGTGTCTATCTCATAGGCAACCTCCATAGACTCTGTAATCTGCCGGTCGTAAAGCTCATCCTGCGTCAGTTCCTCCGGTTCCAATCCTTCCAGAGCCTCCGACATAATACGGTATTCCTCAGGGATGTTTTCCCGGTCTCCGTCATATTCTTCATAGAACCGGCTCCCGCTATCACGGACATAGCCCTGATCCGTAAACTCACCGCCTTCCTCCAGGGCAACATCCCGGCCGTATGCCTCGTAGTCGATGTAGTTTTGCAGATACTCCGGCACCTGCATGGCACCAAGTTCCTCGATGTAGTACCAGCCCAGGTCCTCATAGCTTTCAATATCAGGGTACACATCGTAATAATCCAGATTCTCCGTCAGGTTGATAAGGTCCTGGATACTGCCTGTATGTTCGCCCATTTCCACGGCTGCCTGAAACTGTTCATACTCACTCTGCGTCATATCATCCAACTTTGAAGCCAGATAATTCAGTTCGTCCAGGTTGGCGTACTCGCCCAATTTGTCATAAAGGCCATCCACATAGCAGTCATAGTCCGTGATAAACCATTCCTCATAGGGATTTCCGAAATCGTCCTCCTGGCCGATACCGATACGCTCAAACACCTTTTTGAGCTCGTCGGCGGTTGTGGGGAATTTGACCCATTCACCCACAAGCTCGCCCTCGTTATACTTGCCTAAATTTGTGATAAAGGCCGCAAACGGATAATCCTTGTCATATTCATAGCTCGGCATATACGCACCTCCTTCACTTGCTTTTCTTTTTCGGAAACTCCAGCTTGAAATTGATAAACTTGCCGCCCGTATCCTCCAGGATCACGGTTGCGTCGTAGGTGTCGCCCTTCTTTTCGGACCACATCCCTTTTACGGCGGTCCTGCCCTTTTTGAGAAGGTCAGCCGCCATCTTCTTTGTCAGCTCCTTCTTGCGGGAAGTCCAGAAGCGGTCATTTTTCCAGAGGACGAAGGAACAGGAACGGTCAGAACAGGCAAAATTGCTTTTGCCCTCATATACCGGCTTGCCGCAGCGGGGACAGGTGCCGATCACTTCCTTATCGGGAGCGAACAGCTTTTGTCCTTCCTGGTCGATATGGGAATAGGTCGAAACGATATCACGCACCATAGCACGGATACCGTCCAGGAACTCGCCCGGATCGGCGTCACCCTTTGCAACGGCGGTCAAACGCTGCTCCCATTCTGCGGTGAGCATAGGAGAGGTAAGCGGTTCGGGAAGGACGGTCACAAGGTTAAGCCCTGCCTTTGTGGGAATGAGGTTTTTACCCTTGCGCTCCACAAATCCGGCTGATACCAGCTTTTCGATGATGGCCGCCCTGGTCGCCGGTGTACCCAAGCCTTTTCTTTCCGCCTCGTCCGGCATATCCGCCTTGCCTGCGTTTTCCATAGCGGAAAGCAAGGTATCCTCGGTATAGGGCTTCGGGGGCTGGGTATAATGCTCGGTGATATCCGCCTCCACATCACCGAAGGTCTGGCCCTCGGCAAGCTCGGGAAGCTCGGCGCCTCCGTCCTCGGTATCCTGCTTTTCCTTCAGGGAGGAACGGAAGATACGCTCGATCTCACGCCATCCTTGGTCAATGATACGCCTGCCTTTTGCCGTGAAGGTATGGCCGCCGCACTCGAAAACGGCGGTCACGGACTCGTAGGCATAGGGTTCCGCCGCCGCACAGAGCAGACGGCAGCAGACGAGAAGGAACAAATTACGCTCACCCACAGGCAGAGCGGAGATATCCGCCTTTTCGGTCTGCATTGTGGGGATGATGGCGTGATGGTCGGACACATCCTTATCCGAAATGAGGGGCGAGATATCCGGGAAGAACTCCGAACACCTGTCAAACGGGGATACCTTCGCCGCCAGGTGGAGGATACAGGACACCGTTTCCGACATATCGGAAGTGAGATACCGGCTGTCGGTTCTCGGGTAGGTCAACAGCTTTTTTTCATAAAGGGTCTGGGCGTAGTCAAGGGTCTGCTTTGCCGTGTACCCGAAAATACGGTTGGCCTCTCGCTGTAAGGTGGTGAGGTCGTACAGTTTGGGCGGCTGTTCTTTCTTCTGCTCCCGTACCACAGAAACGCACACGGCGGATCTGTCGGCACAGGCATTTTTCACCTGTTCGGCTTCCTCACGGGAGACGATCTTTTCCGAAACCACCTCCGCACCGTTCACCTTCAGGCGCACATGATGGTATTTTTCTTTGCGGAACATGACCGTTTTCGCCTCACGCTCGGCAAGGATGGCAAGGGTCGGCGTCTGCACACGGCCCACATTCAGGGTACGGTGATACAGCACCGAGAAAAGACGGGTGGCATTGATACCCACCAGCCAATCCGCCTTTTGCCTGCAAAGTGCCGATTGATACAAAGGGTCATACTCCGCGCCCGGTCGAAGGTCTTTCATCCCTTCACGGATCGCGCTGTCCTCCATAGAAGAAATCCAAAGGCGCTGGATGGGCTTTGCGCAGCCGGTCATTTCATAGACAAGACGGAAAATGAGCTCACCTTCGCGCCCTGCGTCGCACGCATTGACAACGGCATCCACGTCGGGGCGGTTCATCAGGACACGGAGATTTTCAAAGGCCGCCTCTTTGCCGGGGGCAACAACATAGCGGAAGGGCTCGGGGAGAATGGGAAGGTCGTCATACCTCCATTTCTTCAGGTCCTCGTCATAGCCCGCCGCGTCCACCGGGGAAACAAGGTGTCCCACACACCAGGAAACGAGAAGGCCGCACCCCTCAAAAAAGCCATCGGCCCCGGATTTTGCACCCAGGGCCGACGCAATAGATTTAGCCACGCTCGGTTTTTCTGCGATAATCAGCTTCATTCGATATCCTCCGTTTCTTCGTCGGTATCCGTTTCGGTATCATCCTCGATCAGATATTCTTCGTCCTCCAGGTCGAAATCGTCAATGTCGGAGGGAACTTTCTTTGTCTTGCCCTGTTTGGGCTTGAGCACAAGGAAATAGACAGCCGCACCGCCACCGCCTGCCAGGATCAACAGCACGACAGCGATCAGGGCGCCGTTACCGCCTTTTTCCTCTGCCGGTTCCTCCGGCTCGTCAGGCTCCACCGGCTCGGGGGCTTTTCCCACGCACTCGCTCATATTTGCCATACAGACGGCACAATCGGTCTTGACCGCACCCGCCGCGCATTTATCGGTACAGGAACAGACGATAGGTGTATTTTCCGCCTCGCCGTCCTCCATAAGCGCCATAAGGTCGGCCTCGTCCACCTGGTTCAAGAAGTGGATCGTGGACTCTCCTTCGTCGTCGCGGTCGATAATGAGATAGAACACATTGCCGTTTTTGGTCTGTACGGTAATGAACTGCTTGCCGCTTTTCTCGGGGCTGCCGATATCGTCAATGAGGCTCATATTCCCGTCAGGGGTAAGCGCCTCGCCGCCCGTATCCTCTGTACCGACAAACATACCGCCGAACATAGAGAGCAATTCATTCAGCATATCGGGGTCAAGGGAGATTGAGGGCGTTTCACCGTCCCCACCGTCTGCCGGTTTATCTGCGATAGTCAGATAATCGGAATGAACATAGCCCACACGTTCAGGCAGAAGCACCATCACCCAATCGCCCTCTGTGCCGAGAACATCAACGGTGGTCCCGTTGTCAAGCTGGGTAAAGGCGCGGTTTTCAAGCCCCGCCCCGATACGGACATTCAATCTTGACCCGTTTGTGGTTACGGTGCCGATCTGCCCCGACTCCGTTTCTTCCTCCGAAACATCACCCATGCCGCCGAGCAGGGAAAGTAAAGTATCCATAAGGGCGTCAAGGTCGATGTTTTCCAGATAGGCAAGATATTCCTCGGGGATTTGAAACTCAATATCCGCCGTGGGCTCGTCGGTCGGTTCGGTCTGTGCCTCCGAAGGGGGCTCCGTGTATTCATCACCGCCGCTTGCAAAAGCGGTCACAGAAAAAGCGGTGGCACAAAGCACCACCGCCAAAAGACAGCTCAAAAGTCGGAACATTCCTTTATGCTTCATCGTACATATCCTCCGTTTCCTCGGTGTCGGCTCCGCTGTCTGCCGCCATCATATCCTCGGGCAGAGAAATGAGGCCGCTTGCGTATGCCTTCAGGAAGGCGGTCAGCTCCTTGTTGTCCATCTTCACGGCCTTTACCATACGGACGATCTCCAGGTTTTCTTCCTCCGCAAGCTGGGCCTCCAGGGAACGCTGCTTTTTCTGCAGCTCCGAAATCTTTTCTTTGGTTTTCGCAATATCATTGCGGATTTTCTCGACAGTTGCCATTTTCTAAATTACCTCCAATTCATTTTTTAGTTATAGGGCGGTCGCGCAAATGCGTAAAAGTGGGATTGCCAATAGCTCGTATTGATATCGGCGTACTGGATGGGGTCGCCGCAATGCAGCATTTTCCCGCCTCCCACATAGATACCCACATGCGAAATGCCCGGTGTATCATAAGTGCCTACAAAAAATATCAGGTCGCCCGGTCTTGCGTTTGCGGAGGATACAGGGGTGGAAATGTTATATAGCCCCTGTGCGCCCAGCCTGCCCGTGTTGCATACACCGCTTTCCGTCAGCGCCCAGGATACGAACCCCGAACAGTCAAAAGAGGTGTTGGGATTGCTGCCGCCCCATACATAGGGATACCCGATGTATTTCTCTGCCTCGGTGATGAAGGCCGCAAAGGTTTCATCCTCCAGAGCGGAGGCGGGGATATCATAGGTCGCCGGGGGCGTGGTGTATTTCTCCACATAGGAGGATGACGGGAACAAATCCTCCCTGTTCCCGAGGGTTGACATATAGGTGGCATATATTGACAAAGTATCTTCGCCCATAATATACACCGGTACGTGGGAGAGATTGAAATTCTCCAGCTTCACGTTTCGGATGTAATAGGTGTAGGGCACTTGAACCTCATACTCGTATTCCTCCGTGGTGGTTTCGCCGGTCTCCGGGTCTGTGACCGTCCGTGTGCCGGTCCTCGTTTCCGTCCGATACCTGGTTTCCGTCTGCGTGGTCTCCGTCAGGATATATTGCTTTTCAAACAGCATAGCAAGGTCGTCCTGTACCTGGTCGGCTGTAAAAGTACCTTCGTGGAGCGCCGACAGAATGGAGATCAGCACATAGGGGTCATGCTCAATATCGTCCAGATCGTAGCGGTATTCATCATAGCCGGGGTTTAGGGTCTCGTAATTGTCGAGCTTGTTTTGAAGCTCCGCCTCCATAGCGAGATAGGCATTTTCCGCCCCGTGGATATCCGCGTCCTCCGAGAGATAGGAGGACGAAAACATCGTACCGGCTCCGCTGCCTAACATCATCGTACAGGAAGAAATCCCGCCGAGCAGAAGGAACACCACCGCCGCGATAGCCACGACTATGAGAATGACTTTCCAATTACTCTTGACAAAGACGGCCGCCCTTTTCGCTGCCTCCTTCGCCCGGATCGCCGCGCTCTTTGCGGTGGCCGCTGCCTTTTTGGTGTTCTGTCCTGCCTGGCGTACCTCCTTTGCGTAATTGCGCTTGATACGCTGTTTCTGCATAAAGCGGGAAACGGGGTTGGCGGCCGCAAGGCTCGGATCGTCATGCAAAGCCTTTTGATAGAGATATTCAGCATTTGCCTTGACGGAAGCCTGCTCCGCCTTTGCCGCGTCACGCCAGGGTTTCGTTTTGTGGTGGCGGTATGCCGTTTTTACACGACTGCCCGTATAACTCACCCCGCGCTCGGCCAGCACTTCGCCTTTGTGTCCCGCCTCCACGCCCACATTTTCATGCTCCACCTGACGGATTTTGCTGTGTGCGGTGGCGCTCAATTCCTGAACAGGACGAGAAAGCGGATTATGGTGCAGCTTGCCGTTTGGCTTTTTCTCCACTTCCTCAAAGTGAAGTCTTGTTTTGCCCTTGCCGGCTGCCTCGTCGAAGATACGCTCACGGCGCAATACCTTCTTTGTGGGGATGGCCGCCTTTGCCCGGTCCAGCTTATCCGCCGCCTTGTCGGAACGGTCGATATACTTTTTCAGGGCAGGGTCAGCCCGTTCCTCGTCGGTGAACTGTAAACGGGAGGACGGGCGGCGTCTTGCCGCCGAACCTTCCTTGACCGCCTCACGGTCAGCCTTTGCCTCCTTTCGCTCGGTATGGGAGATATGCGCCTCGGATACACGCGCCGCAAGGTCGAAGGCCGTACCCGCTGATTCTTCCGAAGAAGCGGAGAGGTCAGCCTCGGGCTGACGGCTGCTGATATTCGTTACCTCGCCCGTGGCAAGATTTTCCGTGACCGCACCGTCGTGGGTCATTTTCTGCGTCACCTTATCCGACGCCTTCAATTCTTTCATAGGCAATCACCATCCTTTCCATAGGGGCAGATATCGGCACAGGTGCCGTTTTCAATCATAGCGATATAGCGAAATATCGGGTACGCCTGGGGAGGACAGACGGCATTTCCCAGGGTCTTTAACCGCAGGGCGCGTCCGTCCATCCGCTCGGTCATACGGGGGACGCCCTCGGGTTCTCCTGCCCAGAGGATACGTCCGTCCATCCCTTCGGGAAGCCCATCAGCCATTCCACCCAATCCGGGTTCAGGGCTGACTTGTCGGAGATCGGCTGCTCCAAGGCTATCATCTGTGCCGACAGGTTCCCGTCCTTCTTCTTCGGATCGAAGGCCGAGGGTTTCAGGGTCGAACGGAAGCCGTCCGACGCAACGGGGGTCAGATAGAACACCGCCGCCGACAGGGGCAGACTCCAGATCGCCCCGCTTTTGTTCCTCTTTCGGAATATCCCACCGTCCGACAGGAACACATCCAGGTTTTGCGCGTCCCTGCCTGTGCATTTGTCGGAGGCAAGGGGTGTGGGAAACATCAGCCGCGACGATAAAAGTTCGCTGGCGCTCATGCCATGCGCCGACGCCGCAAGCCGGAAATACGAATGGGAGAACAGCGTATCCCGCTTTTGCCAGGTCAAATATCGTTTTGTCGAGCCCCATATTGATGAAGCCAGCAACATTTTCCCCAAGCACCCAACGGGGCCGCAGTTCGGTAATAACTCTGCACATCTCCGGCCATAGGTAGCGTTCATCCTCAAAGCCTTTTCTCCGTCCGGCTGTTGAGAAGGGCTGACACGGAAATCCGCCGGATATGACGGTGACTGTTTCAAGTCCTGTTTTCTCAAAAAACGCCTCCTTCGTGAATGTTGTAATATCCCGGAACCTGGGAACGTCCGGCCACCGTGCCGAGAGGACGGCGTGCGGGAAATCCGCCCACTCGCACTGGCAGACGGTTTCAAAACCTGCGGCCTCCGCCGCAAGGTCAAGACCGCCTATGCCGGAAAACAGGCTCACGTGGGTTAATTTGTTACTCATATTCATCCCCGCAAGGATCATATCCTTCGCACCCGTCAGCCGCCCCGCCCGGCTCATAGGGTTTTAAGTGCGTGTGCTCAATGGCTTTTTCCATCATATCGCAGCAGGTGACAAATTCACCGTCAGGGATACCCCAGCCGCGGTATATCCGGCGCACAGCCGCGTTTTCTTTGGAGAGCTTCTTTTGCAGCCGTTTGAGCTGTGCCTCCGTTTCAAGCTCCCGCACCCGGTTGCGGAGAAAAACATACTGCCCCAACAGGCTGAACAGGTCGGATACCAGCAGACGGAAGCTGCCGCCGGAAATGATATAGGCAGGGTCACGGAGAGCGGCGGCACGCTCTTTTTCCCTTTGCTCCCGGTCGTGCTCTTTCAGGACGGTATTCAGGGGTACAAGCTCCGCCGCCTTCTTTTCCGCAAGGTCAGCCCGGTCCCCGAATACCAGGTAGCGGCCGGGGATATGCCAACTCCTGAACTTTTCCTCTGCGATCACGCCATAGCGTGTTGCCATCTCAATAAGGTCCTCCATATCTTCGTCGTCCTCCACCTTCCCGGCAAGGAAGGCGAGCTGATGAAGGAGGCCGTACAGATGTACTTCATCCTTGATATGGTTTTCATAAATTTTACTGTCGATCACATATTTCATTGCTGATCCATCCTTTCTTTTATTCGCCCTGTCCCTTGTGCTCCACCTCGCCGGGCCTGGTGGTAAGCAGTTGGTAGAGCTCGTTATCCTTCGGGAAGTTATCCGTGAATGGCAGGATCACATTTCCGAAGAAGATAAGCCCTTGGCCTGGTCCCGCGTTGCTGATATGCGCCGCCTGCTGTGCCGAGATATTCAGACGCTCACACAAAATCTTTCTGTCGCCGGAAGCCTGGTTGAGAAGGTACACGAAATCGCTGTTTTCAAAGATATTCTCGATCTCGGGCGAGGAAAGAAGGTCCTTGATGTTCTGGGTGATACCCGTGGGGATACCGCCCCATTTACGAAACCGTTTCCAAATCTCCACGCTCCAGGCGCCCACCTCGCCGCGCAGAAGAAGGTGGAACTCGTCCACGAAATACCAGGTGGATTTTCCCAGGTCTCGGTTTTGGGAGACCCGGTTCCACACCTGGTCCTGAATGACGAGCATACCCAGGCTTTTGAGCTGCTTGCCCAGCTCCTTGATATCAAAGCACACAAGGCGGTTATTGATATCCACATTCGTCCTATGGTTAAAGACATTGAGCGAACCGTGAACATAGAGCTCCAGGGCTGCCGCCACTCTTTGCGCCTCCGGCTCCGGCTGACGCCTGATCTCGTCGTAAAGGTCCTGCAAGATAGGCATAGTCTCCGGTCGGGGGTCTGCCATATACGGACGGTACACCGCTCGGACGGCTCGGTCTATGAGGGTCTTTTCCACCGGTTCCAGGCCGTTGCGCCCGCCTACCGCAAGCTCGCAGAAAGACAGGATGAAATCCGATTTTAAGGCAAGGGGGTTATCGTCCTCGCTGTAATTGAGGTTGATATCCATAGGGTTCACATACTGGCTGCTTGTGGGCGAAATCTTGATGACCTGACCGTCCAGACGGTTCACCAGGGGGAAATATTCCGCCTCGGGGTCGGTGATGATGATATCGTCCTTTGTGTTGAGGAACACGCCCAGAATGGAACGCTTTGCCGAGAAACTTTTGCCGCTGCCCGGCGTGCCGAGGATCATTCCGTTAGGGGTTTTCAGCTTTTTGCGGTCGGCAAGGATCATATTGCCGGAGGTGGCATTGAGGCCGTAATATAACGCCTCGCCGCCGTGGAAAATCTCCTGTGTGGTAAAGGGCACGAACACCGCAACGGATGAAGTGGTAAGCCCCCGCTGGATTTTGATACGGTTGATGCCGAGAGGCAGGGCCGACACAAAACCGTCCTCCTGCTGGAAATCCAACCGCACAAGCTGACAGTTATATTTCTGCGCCACGCTCGCCGCACGCAGAAGGTCATTATCCAGCTTTTGCTTGCTGTCCGCGAAGTTGACAACAAGGAAGGTAAGGAGAAACATTCGCTCGTTCCTGCTTTGCAGATCACGGAGGATATTCTTTGCCTCGCCCGCATAGGTGGCAAGGTCGGTCGGGATGATATCCATATCGAACCCTTCACGGACCGCCTTTTTCTGGGCGTCGATCTTCATGCTGTCAAGGTCGGTTATCTTTCGTTTGACGGTCTTGATCGCCTCGTTCTGATCCATACTGCGGATATGAAGGCTCACAAGGATACCGCTGTCCGTATCCAAAAGCTCGGTGAGCAGTCGGTCGTCCATCTCGGGGGCGCTGATCTGCAAGAAGGATACGGCGCAATGCTTATCCGCCATCGTGAATTTCCTTGCCTCACCGAAGCAGAAGGAGGACGGGGCGATAAAATCCTTGACCGAGAGGCCAGACGGGGCAAGCCATTTCCATTCAAAGGAAAAACGCTCGCCGTCCGGGTGGAGGATACCGTGCAGCACCTCCAGCCATTCCTTGCCGGTCAATTCTTTTGCCAGGGCGCCCATCACCTTGAAATGGTTGAGTGCGTCCATAACGATACGGGAAAATCTCGCCCTTGCCGTCTTGATATCCTTTGCCTCGATGGTAAGGACAAGGAACTTTGTTTTTACAAGGCCGTTATTGCCTTTTTCAAGCTGCCCTCGGAGCATTTGCGTGTAGCAATCCCGGATATGGTCGAAGCGGTCTCCCTGGGCCGCGATCTCGATACGCTTCACGAAATCCTCCCGGTTCATGCGGCGGCTCACAAGGGAGAGCTCCATACCGATAGAAGCGTCGTGGGCGTTATACATATCGCAGAGGGCTTCAAAAATGGCAGTCTGGTCGTCGGGCTTTGCGAGCTGATAATTCACATCCTCAAACTCGATACAGCGGGACCAGGCCGTTTCATCCAGACGGCAAAGGCCGTCCGGGTACATCTGCCGGAAAGGTAGGGTGTCCTGCGCCGTTCTCGCTTTGCCGTCCCCCTGCGCCGTTTCGATAATGCGTCTGATCTCACGCTTTTCAGCGTTTGTCAGCTTTACCCTTGTTCTTGCCGCCTGCGGTGCCTGCGGCTCTTGCTTTGGCTTTCCGTACAACAGCCATCACCTCCTTTTCTGTCTGTGCCTGCCGCTCCAGGGCGGCATAGAAATTGTTTGTCTGATAGGGTCGCTCCTTCACTCTCACGAACATAGAACGGATGATATGACCGCCGATCACCTCCAACGGCTGACCGTGACGCTCATACATAGCGAGAAGAAAGAACGGGAGCATGACTAAGATCATGCAGAGGGTGGCGGCGGTGGAATTGATAACGCTTTTGAGCAAAAAGAAAAGCGGTACTCCAATGAGTGCCGCCGCCCCGAAACATATTAGCTGCCGTTTGGTGAGACCAAACATCACCTTTGATTTTACTTTGGTAAGGTCTTTTGGTATGGTTACATACGCCATTATCTGGCCTCCTTTACTGTGCCCGGCAAGATGATACTGTCGGGGGCTTCATTTCCCCACACGTCCCATCCGGGCGTTTTCTGCCTTGCGAAAAGCTCAATACGGGGAACATCCCCCATAAGCTCTACAATTCGTTTCCTTGCTTCATCCGGCTTTTTGCTGTGTTCTTCTACCGGGGAAACGATAACCTGGTGTACGCCTTTGGAATATCTTTTAGGGCTGCCTTTGGTAGCGATCACGCACAGCTCGGCATTTGCCCGCGTCCAATATCCCATGCCCCAAAACAGGGTCGGCGCCTTCTTGTTCTGCTTTACCCATACAAAGGCAACGCTCTTGTACTGAAATCCCCAGGCGTCCAAAACGCCCCAGGCTTCACGGAGCATAGGAAAGGTGATCCAGAGGAACAGGGCACAGTCTTTATCCGCAAGCTCCCCAATGGGTAACGCCTTGATATCCTCAATCTTCATTGTGGGATAGTGGCTTTCCGCGCTGCGTCCTGCGCCTTTCTTGCTCCACACCTTATAGGCCCAGGGTGGGTCTGCATATATCACGTTGTATTTCTTCATGCGCACCTCCTTTAATGCGCCCCGAACAGGCTCTTTGCGAGGCTGCCGGTCTTGAACAACGCGAAACACAGAAGCACCGTATATCCCATGCAGCTCCAGATCGCGCCGGAGATATCGCCGGTCGTGCCGATGGTCTGAACGAGAACGGCATAGATACCGACGCACACCATAATGAGGAACGCTTGAAATGCCAGGGCGAACAGAGATTTTAAGTAATTCTGCCCGGTGGAGCTCCAATCACGGTTCGTCATTGTGGCAAGGGGAATAGGTCCTATGGAGGTCGTCAAATACACCTCTATCATGCGCCCGTAAATAACAAGCATAATGCAGATGGAGAGTGCGTTCATCGTCAGCCCCACGAAAAGGGACTGGAACCACAAACCGAAAAGCTCACCCGTTCCCAGGGCTTCAAGCTGTGCCTCCATATTTGTGATAACGCTATTCACGTCAAGGGATGTGTTTCCGATTATGACGCCGGAGCTGCTGTTGACAACGCTTTGGCCCACATCGAAAATCCCCATAACGATATTCCAGGTGTTTGTTACAATGAGCACAGCGCAGAAGGTCTTGAATATCCACTTGAAAAACATCCAGGTATCAACGTCGTGCATATTGTTTTTCTCTGTCACAAGCTGGATCAGCTCATAACACATAACGAAAGTAAGGATAACCCCGGCTATCGGGACAATGACCGTTTCGGAGAGGTTGCGGATCATAGAATAGACGCCGCTATTCCAGGATAGCGGCGTCATTCCTACTTCACCGGCGATCTCGCCTACTTTATCGTTCACCGTATCGAACATGCCCGACAGGTTTCCTGTGATACCCTCAATGAGCAGCCCGCGCAGCCACTCATTGAGCTTGTCGAGTATGCCGCCCATAAGCGATCACCGCCGGTCGGTTAACCGAACAAACCGCTGAGCAGAGGTACGAGGGTGATACCGATGAGGGCAACACCGCCGCCCGCCATGAGCTGCTTCATGCCCTGGCTTTTGGCACCCGGATTGTCGTTGCCGTATCCTTCGAGCAGGTTAATGACACCCCAAATGCCGAGACCGGCACCGAGAGCGATAACGAGGGTCTGCAATACACCAACTGCGCTATTGAAAAATTCCATAAAGTAAATCCTCCTAAAAAATGTTTTTGATTTTGGTTTTTATGTGGTTACGTCGATTTCGTACACATCGAAACGGTCCGTGGGCTTTACCACGGCACGCTGTTTCCTCATGTACCGTTCCATGTCAAAGACATTTTTAGGGTCGGCGTCGGCCGTGTACTTGTAATTCGGGTGCTTCGTGAGGTCGTATTTGTCCGAGAAGAAGGGACGCACGCCACGGAGCATAAAAATACACTTGCCGCCGTCCATAACTGCCAATTCGTCCTGGGTCATCAACTCCTTTCCTAATTTTTGATAACTGAGACCGTGGGAGATTTGCGTGCCCCGGTTTTCAGATCGGTTGTAGCTGTCGATTGTCTCTTTGCCGAGCAGCTCCGATATTTCCTTCAGGGTCGTTTTCTCCTTGCCTCCCAGAAACAAGGTGCTGTCGCAGTTGCCTACAATGGTATCCGCGCTGTCCTTGTAAATGGCTTTTAGCTGACTCTGCGATTGCAGAATGATTGATGCCGATATCTCACGGCTTCGGATGGTTGCGATCAGCTTGTCAAAGGAGGGTATCTGCCCGATGTTGGCGAACTCGTCAAGGAGTAGCCGCACGTGGACGGGAAGGCGCCCTCCGTAAAAATCATCCGCTTTATCACAAAGCAGATTGAAAAGCTGACTATACATAAGGGCGGCAACAAAGTTAAAGGTGCTGTCCGTATCCGAAATGATAACGAACAGCGCCGCCTTGCTGTCGCCCAGGGTATCGAGCTCCAATTCGTCATACTCCATAAGCTCCCGCAGCTCCTTGATATCGAAGGGAGCAAGTCGGGCGCCGCAGGAAATGAGGATGGATTTTAAGGTCTTGCCCGCCGCCATCTTGAATTTTTTGTACTGCTTGACGGCGAAATGGTCCGGGTCTTTTTCCTCCAGGTCAGCAAAAAGGAGGTCAACGGGGCTTTGGTATTCCTCGTCGTCCTCCCTCGCTTCGCTTGCATTGATAAGATCAAGCAGGGTTATGAAGTTTTTTTCATCCTCCGTCGCCTCGTACCAGATGTAGCCGATCAGGGCCGAGTAGTAGAGGCGTTCCGCCTTGACCCAAAAATCTTCGCCGGATTTGTCGCCCTCGCCTTTGGTATTCATAATCAGGGCGTTTACCAGCTTCAGGATATCCTTCTCCGAGCGGATATAGGCCAGAGGGTTATATCTCATAGATTTTTTGAAATTGATGAGGTTTAGGCTCTTGATACGGTATTTCTTCCGCTCCAGGAGGCGCCCCACCTCGTTCAAGATGGTGCCCTTCGGGTCGGTAACGACATAGGAGGAATGGCATTGAAGGAGCGAGGGTTTACAGAAAAACCTCGTCTTGCCGGAACCGCTGCCGCCGATCACCAGGATATTTTTGTTCCTTGCGTATTTGGGCTGTTTCGGTCTGCTTGACATTGTGATACGCTCCGTCTGCGTAATGGGGATGTTGTTGAAAAAATCCTCGTCCACGAAAGGGGCGATATCTGCCGGTGTGCCCCATCGGGCGCTGCCGTACTCCATCCCCAGGCGGTATTTCTTTGCGTTCTTGCCCTTGAAATGCACCACCAAACGGAGAATGACCGCACCGGCAATGCCGATCAGAAGGTCAAGAAGGTGGAAACTGGGGAGCAGAGAGGAAAAGGCATTTGCAAATCCGTCCCCGATGGAGAGTATCTTTGCGGAGAGGTCGGCGCCCGGTGCCAGACGGAACGCCTGGACCAGCTTGTCAAAGGGATAGACAAACAGCACATACGGAAGGTTGGTAAGGATCAATTTTTTCATGTTCATAGCTGCACGCTCCTGTCTTTGACCTTTACTTTCTCCCGGTCAATGGTTCTCTGTTCGGCCCTCTGCGCCGCCTTTTCCTTCGCCTGTGCCAGCCGTTCACGGATCGTCGGCTTTTCCTCACGGGCCATTTTCTTATTTGCGAACTCCCGGAAGGCCGCCGTGATAGCGTCGGCGTCCCGGCTCTTGAAAAAGACCAGGTATCGGGGATGTTCTGCGGTGGTATCTTTCTTCAGGGCGAAATCCACCTGATACTTTTTCGCAACGGCGGTAAATGCCTTGATATTCTTGTCGGTTATCTCGATATTTGCCAGCCCTGCGTTCTGGCCCGCAAGCTGTTTGAGGGTTTGCTTGCCCCGGTGGATCTTCGGCTGCTTGTTCTTCTGCACCTCCAAAAATTGCTTGATGGCCTTTTCAAGCGTCTGCTCGCTGATCTTCGCACCGTCGATAATGAGGGCAACGGCTTTGCCGGTTACTTCTTCCTGCATTTACTCACGCCCCCTTCGGCCGTCCCCGTACATATCGTGCTGTACCAGGGAGGAATAATAGCTGCTGATGGTGGCAGGTGCATTGTAGAGCGCCGCCAGGAGATATTTCTTGATATTGCGGACATAGGTGGTATTGTCTTTCATACAGTCCATCACATACTGGATATGGGAACTGTCCAGCTTCAAAAAGCGGGATTTTACCACCTCGGCGGGGTAATCATCCCCGGCTATGCGGACCGTCTTTCTTGCGGTGCAGACGGTATCCACAATGAGCTCCGCGATCTCGTCCAGCATTTCACGGTCAATGTGGCTGTCCTGAATCAGATACTCATAACCGATATTCTCCCAAATGATTTCCCGGTATGTTTCTCTGACTCCCATCCCATCCTTTCCTATCCGCGCCTGTGAAGGTGCTGCCGTTCCCGTGGGGGTAGGGGGATTTGATGGGATAGGATTTGATATCTCCGTAATTGATAAATCTGTTTTTGATATCTGGTTACTTGATATATCTATATTTAATTGTGCGGGGTCTCCCTGCATAGGGGCATCCAATGTTGGATTTACCTGTACGGGATTTTCCCGTTTAGGTTTTTCCTGTGTAGGTTCAGGTGGTTTAGGCTGCTCTAAAATGGTGTACTCTATCGCGCCGAGCTGCCCGTTCTCGTTTCGGATACGCTCACGGATCAGATAGCCGTGCGCCTCCAGCTCACGGATACCGCCGCTGATACTGTCTATCCCGTCCTTGCAGATACGGGAGAGGCCCTTCATCGTGTAATCCCAATTTTCGGGGAGCGAGAGCATAAGGGAGAGCAGGCCCTTCGCTTTCAGCGACAGCGACATATCCCGCAAATGGTAATTTGACATGACCGTATAATCTCGGGTCTTTTCGATACGGAAAACTGCCATGCCTGTACCTCCTTCCTGTGAATTTGAAAAGTGTTGTTTTTCGGTGTTCTGACCGTCTGTATCCCTCCGATATCTTCCGCATAGGAAAACACCCACGCCTGCTTGTGAACGCAAGGCACAGAGGAAAGAACGGCGGTTTTTCCACCCTTTTTGATACAGTTTCGGCGGGGCTTACAGCTCCCTGTCCTTATGGTCATAGCGGAGGTTGCCGGAAAGTACCTTCGCGTGGTTCTTGATCTTGATAAAGCCTTTGTCCTGGTTCTCCAGGGCTTTGCCATAACCGGCCTCAGTCAGAAACAGACGCATTTTCTCACCCTTGCAGCCGATGGGGGACTCGTGGGAAAGTACATCAAATACGATCATGTGCCGGGTATCCGGGTCAAAACGCTCCAGGGCCATAATGTCATGCCCGGCCAGCTTTTGGGTGCCGGATTGCTGCCGGGCCTCCGCCAGCATTTCCCCGATGGTCCTGGCCTTTCCCGGCAGACGGTAATTCGCCTGCACTTCACGGATCAGGTCCATACACTCCCTGTCCGAAAGAGGGCGCAGCTTGTGTAAAAGGCTTTCCGCCGTGGCCTTCGTGTCCTGGTCTTTCGTGTAGCGCCAGGTCATGTAGACCTCATTCAACGCAGCATTTTGATTTGTACTTTCGATTTGGTAAACCATCCGTTTTTCTGCTTCGTTCAGGTTCATATCCTTCTCCTTCCTAAAATGGGCAACAAAAAACGCCACAGGTTTTTATGCCTGCGGCGTGTGCCATTCTTCGCTTATGTGGGAGCGGAGGACAACAGAAAAGGGATACTATTCGTGAAAATAGTATCCCTGCTCCGTAAACTTATTCAGTTTTTGATGGTTGCATTGTCTGTCGCTGTCCACAAAGCCTTGATTTTACTTGTTTTTTTCAACCATCCTTATCAAAGCCTTGCATTTACGGCGTTTCTTGGCTCGTTTTTTGTTGCGTGACAATAGAATGACAATAATTTTGGAAAAATTCGAGATACATAGTAAGAAAATTAACTCTCAATAATTTGTCCGTTTATTTGTTTCTTGAAAATACCAGTATCTATGAGCGTTTCGATGGTTCGTGATACTTTCGCATTTGGACAACCAAGCTGAGCAGCAATAGTCTTATGTATTCCTACTTGCCATGGTTGAGCAGGTAACATTTCTTTTACAGTTTCTATAAATTCTTCGTCTATTTGATAATCGTCATATATAAAATCTTTTCTTTTTTCAATAGAAATAAAATCAGGAAGTTGATAATGGGTTGCTAATTCTTTGAGAATCAAATTTGTTTGCTGTCTACTTGACAAATTCCTAATTGACTTAAGATGATTGTCATTGAAGAATTTTATAGTGTTATGCGTTACATCTTCGATAAGTTCTTTAGTTATAAGTTGAGGATTTAATCTTATAATATCGTTTGTACCAAAACTCAGTTTACCAATTACTTTAGCGGTGACTACAAGAGACACAATGGGTCTTACGGATCTCAAATATTTATCTTGGCTTGCTTTAATCGTTCCTTTATAGTTAGGTGTAATGCTATCAACTTTTTTTAATATTATTGCAATGTTAATCCATACAGATAAAGGAATTTGTTCGTTGAACACTTTGTTGTATTGGATGGGATTATTCATAAACTTTGATTTCAATAATACTGCTCTGTGTGGTAATTTTAAAATTAAACTTGTATACCCTCCGGCAAGATATAAAGGGGTTACAATGTCACAAGTAGGAATTCCAAGATTTTGATAATATTTATCTTTGCGTTCATAATATATATCATGTTTGTATAATATTTCTTCTATATCTTTTTGTATTTTATCAGTTGCATGTAATGAATATAGTGGAATTACAGATTGGTTATTGGTTGCTTGTATAATATTTTTTCGTACTAAAGGATCTGTAGATACAACTATTTTAACTAAAACTGAACGGTTGGTAGTATCTGTTCCTCCATTTGAAAAATAGTTGAAAATGGTATTTGTGGTTTGTAATCCATTTACTATTTGTATATTGTCTGTTTCAATAATGTCGTCATATAGAGTGGCGCTTGAAGTAAGAATGGTTATTCCGTTGTTAAGATTCCAAAAATCAATCTTTTCTGAAGATTCTAAAGAATTCATAATATCCGTATTGGTTCTGTTGTTTCCAAGGTAATCACGAACATTTTCCTCAAAAAAGTAGCGTTTTAACTTTTGTTCAGAGTCTGTTATGAAATTGAAGTAGTCTGTTAGTCCAACTAAAACAACAAAATCTTTACCGCATTGGAATCCTTTTTTTATTTTTAATTCCACAGTGCCGTTTCTTTTTGTGCGATATAATATAAGTAATTCTTTAGAACCAATGAATTTCATTTCTGATGTTGTTATAGAAAAAAGTTTATTACATGTAGCCTCAATTTTTCTTCCCTTACATTTGATATTATACGCAACAGTTTCAGAAACACCTCTAGAAATATATCTGATATATATGTTGGTTTTTGTAAGTGCAGGCGAAAGTTTTCTGTATAAGTGTATTAACAACTCCCTCTTAGCTAATATATCACTCTTGTATTTACTTTTTAGCGACTCTGCCTTGATTGTCATATCAAATAATTCTGAAAGAGACGAATCAAGGCTTTCTAGTGGGTTTAATTCGTAGGTGTCGTGATGTTTACAGGTTAAGACATATATTTCCAAATGCGCGTTTGTTCGTGGAAGAATAGCTGACTTGTCTGCGACATAGTTACCATTTACAAAAAAGTAAAGCCCATCAATTCCACCATCGTCGCTACCGTCGACTAAGCCATCAATGATTTGGTCATGAGTTAAATCATAGTTTTTTAGTAGTTCAGATATCGCAAAATCTTCAAAGGCTTTTCCACGATTTTCATTGGTATCATCCATACCGTTTGATGAAATTATGTCATCAAGAATTCCGTCAATTAATATTGTATCATTTGTTGCCATAAATATCTCCTCATATTTTAATCTTTCTTCGGTTTCCGCTTCCTCTTTACATATGAGAAATCCGGAAACAAATCTTTCAATGCTTCTGCAACTTCTTCATTTTCAATCATCTCCTGAACCATCATCTGGTCGTCATCTGCTAAATCAAGAGATACCGAGTAAGATGTATCACTATCTATCGGATTTGCAGGGAAGCGGATTTCTTTCTTGTAGTAATCACTTTCGGTGATTTCTCCGTCATCGAGTTTGTCTCTTAATCTTGCCCAGTACTCAACCATTTTTTTGAATGAATCTAAATCCTCCTGCGGACGAGACCCGGCACTTGGAAGCCGTTCTTCAAACTTTAATACTACTTCGCCATCCTTTATGGTAGGTCGCAATCCATATGCCCATTCCATATCAAATAACACATGGAGTGCACTGAAGATATTTGCTACATCCGGATCTGAAAGTGCAAAGAAGCTGACATTAAGATGATTCGCAATATTAAGCAAAGTTGCTTCGTCGGGATAACGATTTCCTAATTCGTAGTTTCGGATTGTAGACTCATTAAGTCCGCATCGCTCAGCCAATTCCTTTTGGGTAAGTTCGGCTGCGATTCGGAAGTTTCTGATTAAAACGCCTACTCGGCTGGTAAATTTATCGCCCATTACAAAAGCTCCTTCTTTATAAAGCGGATATTCGCAATCCGCGTTGCTACTTGTTCATGAATGCTGCCACTTCGTGGTGGTCAGAAGGGGATAGAATTCCCCTTCTGACACAGGCATCTCCAATAGCTTTGTTCCATATTTCACACGTTAGAAGAAGGAGATTGCCTGTTCAGCATTCAAACTATATACAGTATAACACTAACAGTGCAAAAATGAAATGTTTTTTGATAAATGATATTGACAGTACAGAAATGAACTGTTAATATAATACACAACACAACAGTTCGAAAACGAACTGAATAATAAATGACGAGAGAGGAGGTAGCAGTGTATGGAGAACAAAAGATTTATCAATGTGCAGGATGTGGTGGAAGAGCTTGGAGTCTCGACATCATATGCATATAAGCTCATACGCGAATTAAACGCAGAGCGAGCAGCAGATGGATTTTTGACAATCAAGGGACGAGTCAGCAGACAGTATTTTGATGAACGAATCTATGGAACAACAGATAAGAAAGAGGTGGTTTGATGGCGGTTATTAAGAACCAAAAGACCGGAATGTGGGAGGTCAGGACTTATTACAAGGACTGGACTGGTACACGAAGGCAAAAGACCAAGAGGGGCTTCGCTAAGAAAAGCGATGCCCTTGAATGGGAAAGAGCTTTTAAGTTAAAGGATGAATTGAATATCAATATGAAATTTGCAGATTTTGTGGAACTGTATCTGTCAGATATTCAGCCAAGAATTAAATACAATTCTTACCTGACGAAAAAGCACATTATTGAAACAAAGATTTTGCCATACTTTGGACACAGAAAGTTGAATGAGATTCGTCCGGCGGATGTGATTCAATGGCAGAATGAGATTATGAAGCTCAAGAAGGACAACGGAGAAGCGTATTCTCCGACTTATTTAAAAACAATACACAATCAGTTGAGTGCCATCTTAAATCATGCAGTTAATATGTATGATTTGAAGGATAATGTGGCTCGAAAAGCTGGTTCTATGGGGAAAGAAGAGTCGAAGGAAATTATGTTTTGGACTCAGGAGGAGTATCAGGCATTTATTGAGCAGGTGGCGGACAAGCCAATCTCATATTATGCATTTGAAATTCTGTATTGGACAGGAATTCGTGAAGGAGAACTGCTGGCACTGACACCTAACGATTTTGATTTTACGAAGAAAACACTTCGCATCAATAAATCGTATCAAAGGCTGGAGGGGAAGGATGTAATTACAGATCCGAAGACACCGAAGAGTAATCGAGTGATTGTTATGCCGGATTTTCTTGCTGTTGAGATGGAGGATTTCATAAGCAGTCTTTATGGAATAAGGGATGATGACAGAATTTTCACCATTTCAAAAAGTTATCTGCATCATGAAATGGATAGGGGTGCAAAGCTTGCAGGAGTGAAGAAAATCCGAATTCATGGATTACGACATTCTCATATTTCTCTGTTGATTCATATGGGCTATTCGGCACTTGCGATTGCTGAAAGAGTAGGACATGAGGCAGTTGATATCACTTATCATTATGCACATTTATTTCCAACGGTACAGTCAGATATGGCTGTGCATCTAGATTCAGAAAGGGAGGAGCTTATCAATGTCAGAAAAAAATAGAGATGCAAAAAACAGATGGAGAACGGTGACAGTGGCATTTCGCTTGTCACCGGAAGAAAATGAGGAACTTACTAACCGCGTAAAAATGTGCGGGTGCAGGACGAGACAAGAGTATATTATACAAAGCATTCTGCATCAGAAGGTTGTGGCTACAGGCAATCCGCTAATGCTGGTATCATTTCGGCAGAATCTGCAGCACATTGAAGCAGAACTGGAGCGGTTACAAAAAGCGGATGACATGGATTCGGAGCTGCTAACACCAATCAGAACTATGCTGGAGATATTGGAGGCGTTTCGCGAAACGCCTCGTACTCTGGCAGGTATGGAGAGGCTGACAGCCAGTGATGAAGACTAAAAATGTGTTGAATATCGAAAGGAAGCGATTAACATGGGACAGCAAACATTATTTGAAAAAATAGGTGTTCAGTATGAGGAAAGAGACGGATTGTTTTATCCGTTAATCACATTAGATATTAAGGATAATGGTGTGAATGTTGGAAAATACGGGCATATGTGGATGCAATATTTAAAGTCAGAATATCCACAGCGGTATCGGAGTCTGCTACGATTCGGGGAACTGAACCAAAAGGCAGCAGAGGTAAATGAAGTGGCTTATGAATTGCTTGAGGATATTGAAACGGAATGGCTACAAAAGCATAAGCCGAGGAATAAAAATTCTTTTTCAGAAATGTATAAGCTGAGAACGGAAGCAAGGCTGATAGCAGAGGAAGTTGTATTACATGATGTGGTGAATTGTTTTCACTAGATGCAAAGGATGGCATGATACATAGCTCATTTATTCCTACCGGAGCATAGAGATTTTTGTTGTACTTTGGCAGGATAGAGGCAAGTTGTAGACTTCGTATGAAGTGGAGTCGCAGTTGGTAAACAATATGTCGCGTATCCGCGACTATAGCCTCTCCGGCGAGGAGCGCAAAACCCGCTTGCGGGTCTGCATTTTTGATGCCGCAGGTGTCAAAAGTGCTTTTGCGTTACTTTTGACAAAAGTAACAAAACCTTCCCTGGGAAATTTACTGATATGTGCCGTATCCGGCACGAGTACGGATAAGAAGGAGGTGTACGCATACATAGGAAAAGGAGGTAGATTTCAGATGGAAAGAACGATTAGTTTTATGAATGGGGAAGGGTCACTTGGTCATAATACAAGAGCATTTATTGCGGCAAATGTGGATGCAGACAGAACAAAAGATAATATCACTCTTGTGCATGAAGATTTGAAAAAGGTGTATCACAAATTGTTTGATGATTCTCTTAAAAAGTACAATGCCAAGCAGAAACGCAAAGACAGGCAGATTAAGAATTATTATGACAAGATTTCAAGAAGCAAGCAGGAGAAGCTTTTTTATGAAGTCATTGTGCAGATAGGGAACAGAGATGATACCGGCGTGGGCAGTGCTGCGGCTGATACTGCAGTTAAGGCATTACAAGATTATGTGGAGTTATTTATTCGCAGAAATCCACAGCTATATGTATTTGGGGCTTATATTCATATGGATGAAGAGACGCCACATGTGCATATAGATTTTGTACCGTTTTCAACAGATAACAAGAGAGGATTAGAAATAAAAAATTCCCTTAAGGGTGCGCTTGCCTCCAGAGGTTTTGAAAGTGAGGGCAAGGGTAATACCGAATGGCAGCAGTGGTCGGAGGCAGAGAAAGAAGATATTGCCATGATAATGCAGAAATACGGTGTTGGCTGGAAAAAACTGGATACACACAATCCACATTTGTCGGTTTTGGATTATAAAAAGCAGGAGCGTAGCCGGGAAGTCAAAGAATTAGAGCAGGAGCTTGAAGATATCGGTGTTGTAATTGAGTTAAAAGAAGAACGAGAAGCTCAGTTGAACGATGAGATTCATAAACAACAAATGTGTTTGAAAACAGAACGAGAGGAAGCGGAAAAGATCTTAGCGATAGTAACATCCCTGAAAGATAGAATCATGGAAGAAGGGGTTGCACAAGAAAAATATAATAAA